>PDWJ01010433.1_pt1 | contig 11785 bp, 11 predicted proteins | sample 1430881 | NCBI WGS metagenome assembly PDWJ01 (sample SAMN01162460, study PRJNA174530) | Oral metagenome, whole genome shotgun sequencing project. | biome: Marine environment; feature: Marine mammal; material: Swab sample of the gingival sulcus; isolation source: swab sample of gingival sulcus... | reverse complement strand
ACATGTTGATGAGACATCCTTTCGGGTTGAGGGGAAAAATCACTGGATTCATGTCTATTCATCTGGTGGGATAACGCTGAAAATGCTCCATCGTAAACGGGGCAAGACTGCCATTGAGGAGTTAAGAATTATCCCCAGATATGACGGGGTGATAATCCATGATTGTTGGGCATCATATCTATCATACAACCATTGCGGTCATGGTCTTTGTGGCTCTCACCTCTTACGGGAACTCACGTTCATTATTGATTCCAATCAATATCGGTGGGCCCGCAATATGAAAAAGCTCTTGACGCAGACGTGTCATACCGTGTCCAAACGGCAAGAAAAATGTCTTACCACCCGGGAGTATGCAAATTTACAGAAACACTATCGTAATATTCTTACCCGGGGACGTAAGGAGTTGCCAGAGATCCCGCCAAAACCAAAAGGGAAACGGGGGAAGATGGCCAAATCAGATGCACATAATCTTTTGGAGAGATTAGAAAAACACGAAAAGGCGGTGTTGCTCTTTGCCAAAGAAGGACATGTACAAACTATGGCTGCTCAGGGAATCAACCCGCTTGTTGCCATTCAGATTGCGCTGGCACAACAAAACAGAACTCCTGATCATAATGGGGGTGAGTAGTTACGGGAAAACAAGATTTCTACGAAACAACTGTCGCACAGGACCCTGAATATTGTTCATTTTTCATCCTTCTCTTCACCCTTAACCTGCCAATACCCGCCCTTTGCAGGTCCAATACGCTCCAGAAGTTTTCTTTCTTTTAAATTAGCAAGTTGCTTCTCAACAGCCCGGGTGCCAATACCCAATCTCTGAGCAAGCTGTGCTATTGTCATCTTAGGTTCAAACAAAAGCAGCTCCAGGATTTTCTCCGAACTTTTCTCCGAACTTTTCTCCGAACTATCTTCAAAAACACCGCTATTTTCGTGGCTTTCTCCGGCCTCGCCTCTGTTTTTCTCCGAACTTTTTATTGATCTCCGATAAATGGTGACGGTAAAAAGCGTTCCTTCACGATCATCATCAAAGTCAATATCCTCCCACTCATCCAGGGATCTCCTGATTCCAGAACCAATACCTTTATAAGGCAACATCCCCTTGGCGATATAGGAAACAAGTATGGGGTTACGAATGTTGGAGTTCCCGGCACGGATCTTATCTACAGTAAGATTATTCGGTAAATGACCGGGACTGATAATTTCCACCCTATCGTCAAAAATAAACAACCGAATAGGAGCGCTGATCATATAGTCACGGTGCGCCAATGCATTAACCAACAGCTCCTCAAAAACCGTCTCAGGGATTTCTAAAATCCCGGGTGAATTAATCCCTCCGTCTCCCTGGAGCCTGGTCAGATTTCTTTTTACAAAGCCCAGAGCCCCCTCAAATTGTCTGGAAAGCGGTCCGGAAAATTCATCCGTGTCAAGGTAGTTTGATGAGTGAATACTTAACCACAAATTGCGGTTTAATCAGTTCGGGTTGCTCTGCAAAAAGCAACACACCAGCCAGATTCAACATCCCATTATCACCGGCCAGATTCATATTTCGCAGCAGCTGTAGAAGCTCAGCAGACTCCTTGGGAAACGGCTGTTTAAAAACATCCCGCAAAAAATCACGAAAACGTATCTGATCCAGTTTCCTATAGCAGCCCTGGTAGGCAGTTCATCGGCATGAAAAAGATCTGCACTCTGGAAAAGCCTTCGCAATTCCTCTTTCGAATGTACCCGTCTCTTATCAGAGCCACTCTTCAGCCAGATAACGCCATTTTTATCAAAATATGGCTTATCAAGTCCTTTGGGTACAGTCAGGACGATCACAACTCTCCCCGTATCGACAGGCACATTCTCAGTATGTACCGTAAGGGGACTACGCACATGCTGACTTGCGGAGTTACTGATCAGCTGGTTAATGCGGCCCACATCCTCCGGTTTCAGCCCAGGGATTGAGCCATCATCCCCCACCCCGATAAAAATTTTTCCGCCCTCGCTATTGGAAAAAGCACACATCTCTGCAGCTAAACTATCTGCGTTGTGAATGTCCGCTTTAAACTGATGGCTGCTATCCTCCCCAAGGGCTATTTGCTTCCGAATCTCATCAAATATCATCCGACACCTATGTCAATTTTGGAATCCCGGAAAATTCATGGATTAATCGGTAATTGCTGGAATCAAGGTTCAGGTTTCTTGGACTTCTCGTTTTTTTATCTGATCCGGGTTCTGTTGTTTTCGGACATATTAACCTCCCTTCGTGAAAAAAGGGAGATAACAAAAATTATTGAAACTATCAATACATATGGCTATTTGTCAAAATTGACGAAAAAATAAACCTGGAGCTGTGTAAGCCTGGGTGTGTATACAACACCAAAAACATTAATTTTGAGTCAGAACCGCTGTTAAAACAGAAAAGAAAGCTTCTGTCACAAATTCAGATTTTTCCTTGCAGTGAAACCAAATTCGCTGTTTATACATTCAGCCGGGAAATACTATACCTCTCCGGTAATAATTACCAAAATAATCAACCCATATTTTCCGTTATGCGCGCAATAATACAACGAGTAAGTGAAGCCTCGGTAACAGTAGATAAAACGGTAACCGGCAGCATAAAAAAAGGCATCCTGGTTCTTGCAGGCATGAAGGGTTCTGATACAGATAACGATCTGGAATGGATGGCCGGAAAAATTATAAACCTGCGAATCTTTGAAGATGAGCAGGGAAAAATGAATCTTTCCCTCAAGGACATTGAAGGAGAGATGCTTATAGTGTCCCAGTTCACGCTGTACGGGGATTGCAGAAAGGGCCGGCGTCCCGGTTTTTCGGAAGCGGCACCCCCCGATATTGCCGAAAGACTGTATCTGCGTTTCATAGACAAGATCCGGGCAGCGGGAATAGCGACGGCAACAGGGCAATTTCAGGCAGATATGAAAGTGCAGCTCATAAACGACGGGCCTGTAACCCTGATGCTGGATACGGAAAAAATATTTTAAGCAGTTTAACAAAACGTAAAAATCAACAGGAATATATCAGGAACTAGCATGACATTTACAGAAAACAACATCTACTCCGGCTTTACCCTCAAAGTAAAAAAATATCTTGAAGAAATCAGCTCAGAAGTCTTTCTTTTTGAACATAATGTTCTGCAATGCCCTCTGGTAGCGATAAAAAACAACGATCCCAACAAAACCTTTACTGCAGCATTTAACACAATCCCCACCGACTCCACCGGAGTCGCCCATATTCTTGAACATTCTGTACTTATGGGCTCTGAAAAATATCCGGTAAAAGATGTTTTTGGCGAAATCAACAAAGGCGGTCTCACCACTTTTTTGAATGCCATGACGGGTTCAGATATAACCTATTATCCATTTGCCACACGAAATCTGAAAGAATATTTCAATATAATGGATGTTTATTGTGACGTCGTTTTTAATCCTCTCCTGGCCCCATCCACCTTCGAGCAGGAGGGATGGCATTATCACCAGGAAGAGGAAAACGGGCCGCTGCAGTTTCAGGGTGTTGTTTACAACGAGATGAAAGGAGCCTTTTCTGACCCGATCCGCTATCTCTTTCATCATATATTTGCAGGTCTTATGCCCGGCTCCACCTATGCCCACGAATCGGGCGGAGACCCTCGTAATATTCCGGATCTGAGCTACCAGCAATTCTGCGAGTTTCATAAAAAGCACTACCACCCATCCAACGGAATGTTTTTTGTTTACGGCGACGCCCCCCTGGAAGACGAGCTGGAATTCCTGCAATCCAGTTTTTTTGCAAACTATGACAGCAAAGGCCGCCGTGCGGAAATCTCCCAGGGAACGCTCGCCCAAAAGCCGGTCTTCATAACCGAGCGTTACGCTGTCGAGAGCGATGACCTTACAGAAAAGACATTTCTGGCCGTAGGAACCAACATCTCGACAGTAGCGGACAGGGAAAAGAACACCGCCTTTCAGATTATCGCCAACATTCTCTTTAACTCTGACGGTTCTCCCCTGAAAAACAGCATTGTTTCCAGTGGATTATGTAAGGATTTTGGCGGCCTCTACCTGGCGACATCCTCCTGCAGAACGGTAATGCTCACCTATCTTGTGGGAAGTGAAGAAGACCATCGGGACGAATTCCTAGCTCTCTACAAAAAGGCCTTGGCCGAGATGGTCGAGGACGGGCTGGACAAAGACCTTGTTCTCGCCGAACTGAACAAGTACGAATTTAATTTCAGGGAAGAGGCTTCCAAGGCCCAGCGGGGTCTTGATCTGATAAGCAAGGCAATGACAGGGCTTAAGTACGGAATTGATCCATATGCCTGCCTCTCCAACGAAAAACTTATCCAGAATATTCGGCAAAAGGCCCTGAATAAGCATTATTTCGAGGAATTAATTAAGACCTACCTTCTGGATAATCCGTCAACCGTCACTGTAACCCTGATTCCCGATCCTGAAAAACAAAAGAAAACCCAACAGGAAGAGCAGGAACGGCTTGATGCCTACGGTGCAACAACGACGCCAGAAGAAAAAAAATCCCGCATCGAAAGAACCCGGGAACTTATGGAGGCGCAGCTCAAACCAAATGACGCCAAGACACTGGAGCTCCTGCCCCAGCTCTCGCTGGCGGATCTCTCATCCACCCTTGATTTTCATAAAACCATCCCGACAGAAATGTTTGGCAGGGAAGTCCTTGTCAACGAACTGGAAACCAATCGAATCAGCTACATAGATATTGGCTTTGATCTCTCAGGTGTACCCCAGGACAAGCTCTGCCTTATAGATACGTTTGCAACTATTGTTACAGAAATCGGCACCAAACGTCTTGGCTACCAGCAATTTGCCAAGGAAATCGCGACCTGCACCGGCGCCTTTTCCCACTCACTGGCAAACTATACAAGACAGGCTGGCAGTGCCCAGCCGGTCCTCTGGTTCCATCTTAAATGTCTGCCATCCTACATGGAACAGGCCCTGCAACTGCTGGGAGAGGTCTTTTCCTCAGTCTCATTTGATGATACAAACCGTATCCGGGAAATTGTTGGCCGGGAATTTGCCTGGGCCGAGCATAGCGTACACAGCGAAGGCTACAATCTGCCGGCGTCAAGGCTCCTTGCCCATCTTTCCGACTCTGGACGCTACAACGAACTTACAAGCGGCGTGAGTGCTTACTTTGCCGTTAAAAATCTCGCCAGAAATTACGACGCACAGGAAGCCTCCTTTCTGGCGGCCCTCCGGGAGTTAAGCACGTTAATATTTAACAGGGACAACCTCCTCCTCTCTGTCACCGGCACGAGGCCTTTATCAGTGCTGCTGAAGTTGTTTTTGCAGTACAAGGAGGAAATCTTTTTAAAAATGGAGAGGGCTACAATGGCCATTTTGAGGTATTACGCACCTATTTAAGCCGCGATTACCTCTGGAATACCGTACGACAAATGGGCGGCGCCTACGGCTGCTTCATCCAGTTCGGACCGCGAAACGGCAACCTGGCCTATATAAGCTATCGAGACCCACAGGTAAAAAAAACCTACGAAGCCTATGATAAAATCCCCGGAATTATTAAATCTCTGGATATCCCGCAAAAGGTGATGGAACAGCTTATCATTGGAACCTACGGCAGTTTTAACCCGCATCTCAGTGCGCCAAACAAGGGAGCTGTCGCCAGGAATGATTACTTCAACGGCATTACCTTGGAGTTCAAGAGGCAAAGGGTTGAAGAGATAATCTCCACAACCCAGGAAAAATTGCGCAGCTTCCAGGATGCATTTGACACCATGGCTGCCGACAGCTATCGAAAGATCATTGGCAACAGGGCAAAAATTGAAGCAGATGCTGCCCTCTTTGACTCTGTGGTTGAACTGTAACCCGATTGAAATATCAGTATGTATCGTAACTACTCAGGTACCCCTGAGTAGTTACCGTTTCTGGACGCCCCACAGGGCGGTTGGGTGACTCTGGTGTGTTGAGCTTTGTTTGATTTTTCCTCTTTTGAAACAATGCGTTGCCAATAATCAGGCTCTAAACCGTCACGTTCAGTTCTACCTCATCGGTGGGGCATAGTGCAGCCCCCCATCATTCCAGAGTTTATTTTTTCCCCGCTTCAACTTCAGGGCTGAGTCCTTACCCAAGTTTTTATCGAACAATTCCCGGTAATTGCCAACCTGTCCAACAACATTTGCCGCCCAGCTGTTCTCCAGCCCCAGCCCCGCACCCATATTTCCTTCCACTCCCAGCAAACGCTTCACTGCAAGTAGATTACTCAGGCGCATTTCCACCACATTCCGGGAATTCACCCCCAATTCTTCTGCTGTAATCAACGCAAAGTAAACCCAGCGAACAAGATTGTACCAGTTATCATCTCCCTGACGAATCACCGGAGAGAAAGGTGTTTTGCCAATTCCTCCGGCAACCACATCAAAACTCTTTTCCCCACTCAGTTCCCGAGCCAGTGCAGTAAGCTGCGCAACCGGCAGGGCAAGAAGATTGCAACTCCCGTTCATTATCCCCTTAACAGCATCACTTTCTGATTGATAGGAAACAAATTTAGGGCGAATCTGCCTTTGCCGAAAAAAATCCCTGACAATCGTCTCATACTGGGAATCAGAAACATTGCAGACAATAGCCTCCTTGATAGCGTCAACATTTTTAACATCCATCTCGGTGGGCACAAGAAAACCAATCTCATCGTAGTAGAGGATCCCGGCAAAATTTACAGCCAGTGCAGTATCTCTGACAAAGGTCCAGGTGGCATGTCTCGCCACAAGATCAACCTCACCGGCCAAAAGCGGTGTAAAGATTTTCTTTTCCTCAAGAGGGATGAATTCAACTTTTGTAGAATCTCCCAAAATTGCCGCCGCAACAGCCCTGCAAAAATCAACATCCATCCCGGACCACTTCCCTGCCTCATTTACAGTAGAAAAGCCAGGACTGTCAACGGATACCCCGCAATTCAGCACGCCCCGTTTTTCAACAAGCTCTTTAGTATAGCCACAAGCTCCCCGGGAAGTAATTGCAACTACCAGCACAGCTCCGAGCAGGAGACCAGATAAAGAGATCAATGATCGCATAGTTTTTATCTTGTATTGATTTTTATTTATGTTTTTTTTCGTGTAACAACCTACAAGTGATAACGCTGGGTTCAGGGGCGGCGGGATTTTACAGCAATGAACTTCAAGTTGCCTGTAAAGTTGGTATGAGCCAAGAACGTTAAAAATACCGCGAGCCTCCCGCCGTCCCTTGAAACGACTTGTTAACCATTTTTTTACTTTATTATATTTGTATATGATTCTATGTTATTTTTGCCTGCTATCATGGGCAAAACCCTGTTTCCCTAAACGCCTCTTCCTCCCACAATGAGTACAAATAACATTATAAATACTTTTGCTGTTACCAAAGATATTGTTATAAAAAAATGTTTCGCCTTTCCTGTGTACAGATATAAAATACCAGTCAATTCAGTTAAAAAAGGAACACCAAACAGAAGGCAAGAAATAATAAATACTGCCCCGGGCAATTGTACAAATAACATTTTAAATTCATCATACGAAACCTCGTTTATGAAGCGAGTTATATCGGAAGCCACAGACAAAAACATAACCCAAAATGTACCTGTAACATATGCTATGTAATATGCAGGTAAAAGAATTACTATTCTCAAGGATAAATTCAGTCTATTCAAAATCGTTATTATCTAGATTGTTGATCCCTTGATCATGATTAGTGAGCATATGAATAAAGCCTAATAGTTTTGACCCATTTCAAGGTTAACAGGAAAATGGGAGACCTGTAAGCAGTTATTTTTTATAAAGGTACCAGCCCAAACAGCGACTGTCCAGCAGACAGCCTCTAAAATGGACATTATACAAAGAATTTACCGAAACTGTTTGTAATGATTTCTGATTCCCATTATTAAAAACCTGATCCCGCTGAAACAGTCAGGATGTTACACTACAATTTTCACGCTTTTACTCTGACAGAACAAAACAACGATGCGCCTTGAATGCAGCAAGATAAATTATTCTTACGACGAAACGTCCCCCCCCGTACTGGATCAACTTGACTGCGCCTTTACCCGCCCCGGGTTTCATGCAGTCTTCGGGTCTTCAGGGGTTGGCAAGAGCTCCTTTGCCCGCCTGATTGCCTCCAGGGGAAAACTTTCTCACCGGGGAACTCTTGATTTTCAAGGGCTCAACACCGTCCTCTACTCCTTTAATCTCGAGCGTCTTCCGGGCTGGGCCAGTGTAGGTAAGCATATTGAACAGGTCGTTTCCAGTGATAAAACAGAGCTTAAAAAACAACTGGTCTCAATATTCAATCTTGCCCCCCTGCTGACTTCGCGCTTCCACCAGCTCTCCATGGGCCAGCAGAACCGGGTAAATCTCATCCGCTACCTGTTGCAAGACTTTGACCTGCTCATTCTGGATGAAAGTCTTGCCAATGTGGATGAACAGCTGCGGCAGGTCATCATTCTTGCGATAAAAAAACTTTTCCCGGAAAAGATGTTTATCTACATATCCCATAATCTGATGGAAGTCTCCACTTTCTGCGATGAAATTATCGTCTTTGGTACGGCTGGCAGCAAAAAGAGATATTTTTCGGTATCAGGCCAAAACTGCCGGAGCCTTCAGGGTATAGACAAGACGGCCCGGGACAAAACCATGCTGGAGATCATGAATGCTTTTTAGACGAATCTACCAGTTCCTCATTGTTTACGCCATTGGTATGAGCACATTACTGGCGATAAAGCACGGATTGTCACTCTCTGACTACGTTATTCCGGGTGTCTCGCTGCTGCTTGAAACTGCTGATAGTTTTTCAAAAGAGTATCTCTGGGCAGTCTTCAATACCATGGAGATCACCGTTGCCGGGCAGTTAATCTCAATTATCCTGGCCTTCACTGTTGGTATTGCCGGGCGTAAATCAAGCTGGATCGGCTCCTTTATCAAAATGACCGCATATAATATTCAGGCATACCCCATAGTCGCCCTGGCTCCCATTATTTTCATTCTTCTGGGAGACGGTTTTGGCCCGCGGCTGCTCATTGCCTCAATGATCTGCTATTTCCCCCTCCTGCTTTCTGTGTTGGGAGTCATGTCCACCCCTGTAAGGGATATAGAGCATTTTTATATAGTCACCGGGCGGATGCGCTGGCAGCTGGAAGTTAAAATCCGGGCTTTTGAAAATCTCTCCAAGCTGACAACAGTTATCTCAGGGAGTGCAACCCTTGCCATGGCTGGAGCTATAGTTGCCGAATTTATAGCCGCCGATGCCGGAATAGGGTATTCTATCAGGATCGCACTCTACCAGAGTGATCTGGCAAAAATTCTCGTGGCACTTTTTATTATTGGCATTGTTATTTCAATTTATCAGGGGCTTCTTGAGAGTTTGAGCGAAAAGATAAAAAAAACCTATGCCGTTTCTGACAAATCCTGAAACCATGATAAATACCATGAAAAAATTAACACATATCATTCCAATACTCCTTCTGGCTCTATCTACCATCCAGCCAGCCAGCGTACGCGCTGAAAAAATGGATCTCACCTACCGACTGAAATGGTTGTTTAATGCCAGTGTTGCCGGTGATATTTATGCAGATACCTACGGTTATTTTGAAAAACAAGGGCTCAATGTCAACGTCAAGGAAGGCGGGCCGGAGAAAAATGCAATAAAAGAACTGGAACTGGGACAAGCGCAATTTGGGGTCGCTTCTGCGGATCAGGTTATTCGGGCGCGGGAAAAAGGGGCAAAGGTTGTCGTCCTTGCTCAAGTGTTTCAGATTAACCCGATGCAGTGGATTTACCGCACAAACCTTCCCAAAATAACGTCCCTGAAGCAGCTCGCAAAAAAAAGTATAGGCATCACCTTTGGCGGAAACGATGAAAGTATAATGAACACCCTTCTAACCAAAGGGGGGCTTACCACAAAAGACGTGCACATAAAAAGCGCCCGGTTTGACTTCAGCCCCTTTCTTACAGGCAAGGTTGAAATCTGGCCCGTCTACAGAAATTCCCAGGGCGTTATCCTGAAAGACAAACTACAGCAGGCTGGCGAAGATGTCCGTTTTCTCAACCCAGCCGATTTTGGAGTCAACTTTGTTGCAAACTCCATTATTACCTCCGAAAAGATGCTCAGAGAACACCCGGATACAGTGGATGCGTTCCTCGCGGCATTGCTCCAGGCCTGGAGCGACTGTATGAAACCGGAAAACGAAGAAAAAACCTTATCCGCCATAGCGAAAAAGGACAAGAACACCAAACCAGGCATACAAAGGCTGCAACTCCAGGCCACGCGGGAACTGGTGGCCGCGGAAAATTTTGGAACCATCGACACAGAGGCATGGATTCAAACAGAGAAAATAATGCTTGAAGAATCACAGATCAAAAAGCCCGTTACCGTGCAGGCGTATCTTATCAGCAGATGAGATATAAAAAACACAGCAAAAAAAGACCGCTGCCGCAAAAAAAAACAGCACGTCATGCAGCCGCCAAAGTGCTTTGCATTCTTTACAAGGAGAAAATAGCTGTAAAGCCTGTTTTTGGCAGAATTATAGAGGGAAACAGTCTGGCAGCGAACGATCGGGGGCTTGCGATGCAGCTTGTCTACGGGGTTCTGCGGCAGCGACAAAGTCTTGATACCATACTGGAAAAACTCTCTCGAACACCGCTTAAAAAGCTGAATCCTTTTGTTCACCAGGTAATAGTTGTTGCCTTGTATCAAATATTTTTTCTGGAACGTATTCCTGATTCCGCTGCTGTAAACGAAGCGGTAAACAGCTGCAAACGGGAAAAGATCCCGCAGCATCTCCACGGTTTTGTCAATGGAGTCCTTCGCCAGACCCTGCGAGAACGAGCAACACTTACCCGACTGTTACAAAAAAAGAAATCGGGAGAACCAATATTCAACCACCCGGAATGGCTCGTTACCCGGTGGCAGAAAAATTACGGAGCGGAAGTAACACGACACATCTGTCGTGCAAATTCATCAGAACCAGTACTCACCCTGCGAATTAACACGACCAGAACCACAGTAAAGGAATATAAAAAACTGCTGACAGCACAGCAGATTGCCTGTAAACCCGGCTCATACAGTCCTGTTGCCCTTGTACTGCCCGAATTTTCCGGCCCGGTTGGCACCCTTCCCGGATATAACGACGGTCTTTTTCAGGTTCAGGACGAGGCTGCCCAGCTGGCTACCGGCCTACTCGCCCCTTTCGCCAGCGGCAGGTATCTGGACGGCTGCGCCGGCCTGGGGGGGAAAACGTCTTATTTACTGGAGTTAACAAATCCCTTTAAAACAGAAATATACGGAATTGAACCCGAGCAATTTCGGATTGAAAAACTACAGCAAAACTGCACTCGTCTTTACGGGAAATTCCCGAAAAACCTGATAATCCGAAAGCAGTCTCTCCTGGACTACAAGATGAAGCACAGCCCTGGTTTTGATCGTATCCTGATAGATGCGCCTTGTTCGGGAACCGGTGTGACAGGAAGGCATCCCGATATCCGCTGGAACCGGGACGAGGAGGAACTGCTCAAAAACCAGAAATTCCAACTGCGTCTTTTACAACACGCGGCAACATTACTCTCCAAAAATGGAGTACTGGTATATGCCACCTGCTCCCTTGAGCCAGAAGAAAACAGGCAGGTTGTTGAAATGTTTTTGCAGACAAATGCTGAATTTGAACTAACCGACTGCGCCCCTTTTCTCCCTGATTCGGCACAACCTTTTGTTAAGGATCGATGTTTTGCTCCTCTTCCATCACAATCTATTGACGGTTTTTTCGCCGCTCGACTTACGCGTAAACAACTAATTAC
>PDWJ01004720.1_pt1 | contig 11786 bp, 10 predicted proteins | sample 1430881 | NCBI WGS metagenome assembly PDWJ01 (sample SAMN01162460, study PRJNA174530) | Oral metagenome, whole genome shotgun sequencing project. | biome: Marine environment; feature: Marine mammal; material: Swab sample of the gingival sulcus; isolation source: swab sample of gingival sulcus... | reverse complement strand
CATGCTTTTACTTGATGTGGTTTCAAGAAATGAGGTAATGGATTCATCCGCCGCTATGACATCGGGGAATTTTGAAACCATGACGGCATTTTCCTTGATGTCATTCATAAATATGGACAATGAATTTTCAATCCTGGTAAGTTCAGTATTGGTGTTCTTATAGAATTCGTGCAGGCAGTCTTTTCTCATGTTATTGCCAGCTATGACACAGAGCAATACAATGGGGATAATGGTGGAAATTAAAAAAGCAAGTATCAGTTTGTTACGAATATTCATTTTTTTCTCCTTTTGTTATGATCAGTTCCTGTGCAGCCTCTAATAATTTATGGGGAAAGATCTTCCTCAAAACGCCTTTATTGTAAAATTTTTTGTAGCAGATTAGGGGTATTGTATGGCACATCAGACCCCTCCCTTTGCAGAAATTTTATTTTCTGATTTTTTTGGTAAGGAGATAGTATTATAAAATCAATAATATAAAAAATGAAGAGGGAGGAAAGAAAGAGAGAGGATGATCTTTTTAATCGAATATTTATTCCAAAAGAGTACATCGTTATCCTTTCTATTCTCATTTTAGAAATTCATACAGAGTGCATAGCATGGGGTAAATCGAAATACAAGCCCATTTGATTCCCGGCATGAGCTTATCTGACCTGCAAATATTGACAGATTCTGATCATGAACAGGAAAGGCATGAAAGCAGGCGTTGCATCAGATGATAAACTGGTTCACAATCTTTGTAAGGCCTTTGGCCATATCTTTCAATTTTTCCAGATTTTCCGCAATATGTGAGCTGTTTCCGGAAATATTCTCAACAAGAGTATTCATGGAAGCAACATCTTCATGTGCCTTCTCAATGGCCTGGGAACTCTGGGTGATATTTTCATTTACGTCCTGGGTTCCCTGGGATACATGGCTGATATTAGATGCAATTTCCTGTGTCGCGGCTGCCTGTTCCTCAATGGCCACGGCAATGGTAATGATGATGCCGTTTATATCCTCTATCACCTTGTTGACAGATTCCATTTCTCCTATGGTTTCATTGCTGGTTGCCTGGATCCCTTCAATCTGTTGTTTTATGTCAGCCGTGGCCTCGGCGGTTTGTGATGCCAGCGCCTTGATTTCATTTGCCACAACGGCAAACCCTTTGCCTGCTTCTCCGGCCCTTGCAGCTTCAATGGTTGCATTGAGGGCCAGTAAATTGGTTTGATCGGAGATTCCTGCAATGGCATCTGTCACCGCACTAATGGATTCTGCAGCATTGCCGAGTTTGTGCATTTTTTCGCTTGCTCCTTTCATCTGTTCCACGGCCTGCTCAGAAATCTGTTTTGCCTGTGAGGAATTTTTGGAAATTTCGTTGATGGTGGCGCTCATTTCTTCGGAAGCTGTGGCAACAATATTGGTGTTCTCGGTGGTCTGCTCCATGGAAGAAGCAACATTGGTCATGTTTCCATTGATGATGTCTGAAGACTTGACAACGGTTTTGATGAGATCAGAGGATTGTATGGCGCTGTCATTCATTTCATTGGACAAATTCAGCAGGTCAGCCGATGAATTATCCACCAAAGTAACATTTTCTTTCAGTTCCCCAATGATTCCCTGGAGACTTTCTACAAAAAAGTTAAAGTATTTTGCAAGATCTCCCAATTCATCCTTGGTCTTTATGGCAAGGCGTTTGGTCAGATTGCCCTGGGCAATTTCTTTTATCATGGCCGTGGTCTGGGTGATGGGGGAGGCCAATGACCTTGCCATGAAAAAACCAACAATTACAAAAATGGCGACAAGAATAATGCCCACCACAGCGATGACAGATAACAGGCCGTATACCTTGGACATGACCTCGCTTTTCTGGATCAGGCCTACAAGTTTCCAGCCAAGGTTGTCAGAGGTAACAATCTCGGCAATATATGTTTTCCCGTCAAGTTCAATCTTCACACCCCCACTAGAATGTTTCCCAAGTTCAGCAAGACCGGCGATCTCGGTTTCATTCAATTTTTTGAATCCAGTATCAGAGTGGCCAGGGTCTGCGAGAATCACTCCATCATCCTGAATAAGTATGACATAGCCGGTTTTGCCAATGTGAATATTGCTGATGAGCTGGGTTAATTTTTTCAGACTGACATCAAAGGCTACGACACCAGACACTTTCCCCTGGCTGGAAATGGCATTGCTGATGGAAACAACAGGATCTCCACCAACCGATTTATAGGCTTTTGTGAGAAAGGAGTCTTTGGGATTTCCCACGGCTTGCCTGTACCAGAATCTGGTTCTGGGATCGAATCCTGCTGGCACCTTCACTTCTTGATTTTCAAGAATGAATCCACCGTGACTTGTTGCCATATATACATCAATATAATGTGGATGGCTGGTCTTAATGGCCTGGAAAAGACCAATGACTCGTTTTTCCAGAAGACTGGGGGAAAGGTCGATCATGCTTTTTGCGGATGTTTGGCCAAGAAACGAGATGGTGGATTCCTCTGCGGCTGCAATTCCCACATCAGGAGATTTTGAGGCCATGACAACATTTTCTTTGATGTCATTGATAAATATGGACAAGGTTTTTTCTATTCTGGAAAGCTCGGCATGGGTGGCTTTATGAAATTCATCTAAGGAATCTTTCCTGATACTGTTTCCGATGATGAGGCAGAGCAATAGGATGGGAGTTACTGTGGAAATTAAAAAAGCAAGAAGTAGTTTGTTTCGCATATTCATTTTTTTGTTCCGTTATGTTTAAATTATTGGGTAAAGTAATTTTTTTCCTATTGAAAGATGCTTATTACAGTCTCTCATATCTTTGATGTTCCAATAGTATTTTTATGTGAAAAGAGGTGGAGTAGATTCTGTTGAGCATATATATGCATTTTATTTTTTATAGATGGCACAACGAACGCAGCAATTTCCATGGTGAGATAATGTAAATTTTATTAGATAATATCTTCAAAAATTTAAATATCATATTAAAGATAAGAATACCATATTAAAGTATATTATTCTCGATTAGGAGGGATAGACAGGAAGTCTTAAATTGTACAATAGTTGTCTGCTATCTTGCCATATCTTTGAGTTGTTCAAGATTTCCTGCAATATGGGAGCTGTATTTTCGTAATGAAAAAGGTGAATACGTAACTACGTACACACCTTTTCGAGAAATAAAAAACAGATTTTAATCAAAAGTATTTGTTATGAATGTTTTTCTACAAGCTCCACAAAGGTATTGACGTAGGTTTGGAGGAAATCAATGGTTTTCTGATTATTGATGGTCTCGCTTCCCTCGTCAAACAGGGTGTTGGATTTGCCCAGAAATATTTCCGGTTGTCCGGTCAGGGGCATTCCAAAATACGAAAGTGCCAGCCGAAGGGATTTTTGTGAACTGTATCCGCCCATCATGCCGATGGAATGGCTGATAATTCCGCCGGGAGTGCCTTTCAAGGCAACGTCGTCGTTGGGTTTTGAGCAAATATCAATGGCATTTTTCATACACGCAGGAACCAGTCTGTTGTTTTCTGCAGTAACAAACAATACTCCATGGGATGCTTTTATGGTTTCCCTGAATTCTGTATATTCCTTTGGTAAAGGCTTATCCGTTTGTGTGGGATCGTCATAGTCAAAATCGTATAAAGGCAGTTGTCTGATCTCCACGATCTGGGCCTCATAACCTTCCGGGAACATTTTCATCACATTTTTTGCAATTTTTCTGGCAATGGAAGCCTTTCTCAAACTCCCAATCAACACACTGATTTTTTTAGACATAATATCCTCCTTTTCATAAATTCCTTATGAATAATTTTTGATTACAAAAATAAAAGATTCGATTCAATTTAGAATAATTAAATTTTGTTTATAAAACTTTTTATAAAATAAAAAATATATTAGCCTTATATGAAGATAAATGCAATGTTTGAAATTTTTTATTTGGTACGGAATTGCTTTGAACGGCCTTTGAATATTGACATGGTCTCCTCTGGCAACATATATAGTATTGGGGTTTTATATCCGGTGATCTCAAAGGGTTTTCTTATTTCAACGACGCATGGAATTCAAAGACAGGGAGCCTTATACATGGAAAAATATTTTTATTGCGCTGAATGTGACCAATATACAATGGTGGAAAAGCACTCCCAAGACGGCGAGAAACTTGTCCGTCAGGATTCTGAATGGCTGTCATGCCATTGTCAGAAGACAAAATGGTCTTCCTGGGAACAGGGGCGGATGTCTGAGCTGAAAATTGATGAACGGCTGCGGATTTCCCCCGCTGCCCGCCGTCGGTATCGGGAAACGTTGGGAGATCGTGTATATGAAAGTAAAATGAAGGATCTTGGCATTCCATTGGATGGGGCGAAATCCCCAGGGCCAGGCAAACTGTCCGATCTTGATCCAGCAGAGGATATGGCACGGTTCAAGGAATTAGAATGCAAGCGGTATTTCCATGGCAAACTTGGCCATGTCTATTTTTGTGGCTGCGGTTGGCATGGTCTTGAAAAAGAGATGGAAACCAATGCTGGCCAGAGCATTCAGGACAAATCCTGTCCTGAATGCCATGCCAATATTTTGGAACTGGATGGACAGACATATCTGGATTACGTCCATCACGAATCTGAATATGCACGGTGGTGCTGGTAATATAGATGTTTTTTTGCTGTCTGCCCTTGATTTTGGCGGGACCTTTGTTTGTTTAGTCCGGCATTTCGCTGAATTTTTCCCTGAAACTGCCTGCTGTGGCCACCTCAATATAAGAAGCTCCGTATTTGGGACCAAAACTTCCCGCCAGAATAATAATCAGGGTATCTTCCCGGAGAACCTTGTCGTCTACTAGGCGGCACAGGGATTTTTGCAGGGATTTTTCCGGTTGTTTTTCCAGGGGAATGTAATCAGGATACACCCCAAAGGAAAGGGAGAGCCAGCGCATGACCTTTTCATCATAGACCTGGGCATAGATGGGATTGGCTCCCCGGTATGCTGCCAGGGCAAGGATGGATTTTCCCGTTAAAGAATCTGCCACAATCCCCTGGGTATCCAGGCGGAATGCTGCCTTGACAGCGGCCTTGGCAAGATAGGCGGTTCTCTTGTTGTCCGTGGAATAGGGCACATCCACAAAGCTGTTATGCTTGCTTTCCACTTCAAGGGCAATGCGGGCCATGGTTTGAAGCGCCTCCACAGGATATTGGCCGGAGGCGGTTTCTCCGGAAAGCATGAGTGCGTCCACGCCGTCAAGGCAGGCATTTGCCACGTCGGAAACCTCTGCCCTGGTGGGCCTTGGAGAAGTCATCATGGAGTGGAGCATCTGGGTTGCCACGATAACAGGCTTTCTTCTTTCAATACATTTTCTGGTGATGCTTTTTTGAATCAGGGGAATCTGCTCCGTGGGAATTTCAATGGATAAGTCTCCCCGTGCAATCATTACCCCGTATACATGATCCAGAATATCATCAAGATTTTCCACCCCTTCCTGGTTTTCGATTTTGGCGATAATTTTAATGGGGGAATTCTTTTTGTCCAGAATCTTCTGGACTGCCATGGCATCAAATCGGTTCCGAACAAAGGAATGGGCAATAAAATCAATTTCCATATCCGCAGCAAATTCAATGAATGCCTTGTCTTTTTCGCTCAATGCCGGCAGACGGACATGGACAGAAGGGATGTTCAGGCTTTTTTTTGCCTGGATCTGGCCATCATTTTCCACACGGCAGGTAAGGGTCTGGTCATCTTTATCCACCACGGTCAGGGCAACGTATCCATCGTCAAGGAGGATGGAGGTACCCTTTGGCATATCTTCCACAAATCCATGATAGGATACATAGATGAGGTTGCCTTGGGAAACTCCCTGGGGATCGCCCTTGATGTAGATGGTGTCCCCACGTTTTACGGTTAAAGGTGCTTTGGCAGAACAGGTGCGGATTTCCGGGCCCTTGGTATCCAGCAGAATGGCAATTTTATTGGACACGGAACGGACAACATCAATCACCTGTTTTGCATGGTCGTGGGTCATATAGGCGGTGTTGAGCCGCACCACATTCATTCCGTTGTCAAACAGATCCTGGATCAATTCCTTGGAACAATTCAGATTGGAAACGGTTGCAACAATCTTGGTTTTTCTTCGCATGGAGAGCCTCTCCTTGTAGTTAGAGATGTTGACGAGAGGGAGAACAAAGGGTAACGATAAAATGCTCCATTACCATGACAGGCGATATGGCAGAAGTTTTGAACTGGTAGTCCATATCAGCAAGTTCTCCCATGGCGGTTTCCAGTTCACTACGGGTAAAGTTCCCGGATTTCTGGAAGACCTGGAACACAGGGTATAGGCTTTTGGGATTGGGTGCAAGCAAAAGATCCGATCCGGGTGCCTTGGTGTTGGCCTTTGTCTTTTTGGGGGAGGCCGGGCTTTCCGCAAAAAAATTCTTTGCGGCCTTGTCCCTTTCGGCAATGGCAGACCCCATTTTTCTGGTGAATTCATTGTAGGACATTCTTTCCATGCCAGAATCTTTTGCCGGATTTTCAGGGTTTGTCAGAAAATATTTGGCAAGGAGGAGTTTCCTGATCTGGTTTTCCAGGGATTTCAGGATTTGCAGGGGATGAAACTGATCTGCCAGCAGGGAGGAAAGATAAAATAAGGCTTTGTCCGCGTTTCTGTCCAGAACTGCATTGGTAAAGCGGAAAATGGGATCTTTTTTCTCCCGTTTGACAATGGTAAGAACATCTTCGTGGGTGATTACAGAACGATCTCCTGTGAATAAAATCAGTTTTTCAAGATTTCCTGCAATGGCCTGGGGATCGTGGCCGATTCGTTCTGTAAGTTCCTGCAATGCCCTTTGCTCCATGGTTTTGTTCGCCTGTGATGTGAGTTGATCCACAATGGAACGGACAATTTTCTCCTGGGCTTCCTGGTCTGATTTCAGAGAACCTGCCGGAATCGTGCAATCCACCACCAGGGCAACTGGTTCCAGGAGCTTGAAGTTTTTTTTTCGTCTGTCCATTTCTTTGGACAGGAAGATGAGAAAATGCTGTTCTGGAACGGTTTCCCAAGACAGATTGGTAAGGCGCTGGATTTCTTCCGGGCTGTAGGAAATTTCTTTTCCCCGTACTGTGGAAAACAATGGGGCATCTTTGACAACAACGAGTTTGGATCCTCCCATGAAGGAAAATGTGGTGAGCTGTTCAATGATTTCTCCCATGGGAACGCTTGATCCGTCAACGGTTTCCGTACAAAATTCCCTGGGGCTGTCCTGGAGGATGGTACTGCTGACCTTGTCAAAGGCTGTGTCGAGTAAAAAGGATTCGCCGCAGATCAGCACCAATGGCGGCAGGGAAGATACGGGGTGCTGTTCAAGGAAAGCGGTAAGATGCTGGTGGCTGATGAGTGCCATTGGAAAATTCCTTTACTTTTCCACAGGCGGTTTGGGTTTTCGTATCAGCAGGAACGCCGCCGCCAGAATTCCGATAACCAGGCAGATGCCTTGAGACAGGGAAAGGGGGGTGGAAAAAAAGTATCCCCTGTCGTCGCTTCTAAAAAATTCCATGATGAATCGAAACAAAGAGTACAGGACAAGATAGGATAAAAATATTGTACCCTTAATTTTTTGTCGCTGCTGCATCCAAAGCAGGAGGAAAAACAGCAGGAGGTTGGAAACCGCCATGTAGAGCTGGGAAGGATGCAGGGCAATATTCAATGGTGCAAGACTTTGGGGATGGGTAAAGGTGACGGCAAAAGGAAGATCGCAGGTTTTCCCGTAGCAGCACCCGGCAAACAGACAGCCGATTCTTCCAAAACAATGACCCAGGGCAATGCCCGGAGCCATGGCATCTGCAGTATCCCACAGGGAAAGTTTCTTGATTTTGATAGTGACAAGGGCTGCGATGGCAGCACCGATAAAGCCGCCGAAAAAGACCAGCCCTCCTGACCAGATATGGTAAATCTCCAAAGGATGCAGGGCATAATAGGGCCAGTTGACAGCCACATACAGGAGTCTTGCCCCCACCACGGAAAAGATCAGCACAATGAGAAAAAGGTCGGAAATATCCTGGGCACCGATATGGTAGCGGCGGGCATTTTTCTGGGAAAACCAGACTGCGGCAAGAAAACCAATGGCAACGAACAGGCCGTAAGTATAAAGGGTAAATCCGCCCACGCGGAGTAATATGGGATGCATGGGGTTATTGTCTCCCTGTGTGCAAAATCATAATGGATTCAGGAAAGGTCAGGAAGTTTGTTGGTGACAAAATACCATGCCATGATGACCATGGCAATGGTGATTGCCGAATCTGCCACATTAAATGCCGGCCAATGGAGATTGCCTGCATGGAGATCCACAAAGTCCGTGACCACACCCACCCGGAAGCGGTCAATGAGATTGCCGACAGCACCGCCAAGCAGCAGGGCCAGGGCCCATGCCCAGGGCACAGATGCCTTTGCCGTTTTGATATACAGCCACAAAATGCCAAGGGTAGCAAGGGAGGAAATCGCCAGAAACACCAGTTTTCTGACCCATTCCGAATGGGATGCAAGAAGTCCAAATGCGCCACCCGGATTCAGGATGTGGGTCAAACTCAGATAATTCTCAATGAGGGGAATCTCATGGTGCAGGGGTAAATATTGCCGAACCATCCATTTGGTGGCCTGATCCACAATGACAACTACCCCTGCAATCAATATTAACCTGTAGGTTTCCCGTGTGAGCATGGCATCTGGTTTGTGCTGAAAAAAATTCTATGCCATGCCGTGCAGGGTGGAAGCACATCTGTGGCAGGTTTCGGGATATTTTTCGTCCTTGCCCGTGGTCATGTCATACCGCCAGCAGCGGCCGCATTTTTCGCCGGGTGCCTTTTCCACACGGATGGCAAGTCCTTCCATTTCCTTTGAAATAAAGGCATTGTCTTCCTTCTGATCCGTCATCACCGCCTGGGATACAATGAAAATATCATTGAGGGGTTCGGACAGATTCTTCAGTATGGAAGCAATGGATTCATCTTCGGTGTAGATGGAAATGGCTGCATCCAGAGGATGGCCGATGAGTCTGGTTTTTCTGGCTTCTTCCAGGGCCTTGGTCACTTCGGTTCTTACGGACAAGATAGTGTCCCATTTTTCCCGGATTTCCTGGTTTCTCCATTGGTCGTCGGGAATAATCATGTCCGTAAGATGGATGCTTTCTGCTGCCTTTTTACCCGGCATGTGGGAAAAGACCTCTTCTGCGGTAAAGGGCAGAATGGGTGCCATGATTTTTACCAGGGCATCCAGGATCAGGTACATGGCGGTCTGGGCGCATCTTCTTTCCTGACTTTCGGGGATACTTGTGTACAGGCGGTCTTTCAAAATATCCAGATAAAATGCAGACAAATCCGTTACGCAGAAATTGTGCAGCCCGTGGTAAATGGTGTGAAATTCATATTCGCCGTATGCTTTCAGACAACGGGTAACCAGGGTGTGCAGACGATCCAGGGCAAAGCGGTCCAGTTCTGTTAAAGAAGGGATGTCCACCTTGTGGGTTTCCGGATCAAAATCATGGAGGTTGCCAAGGATGAAGCGGCAGGTGTTTCTGATTCTTCGATATGCATCTGATAATTGCTTGATAATATTGTCAGAAATACTTACATCCCCACGATAGTCAGAAGAGGCTACCCAGAGCCGCAATACATCGGCTCCGTATTTTTCAATGACCTTTTCCGGGGCAACCACATTGCCCACGGATTTGGACATTTTCATTCCCTTCTCATCCACCACAAATCCGTGGGTGAGAACGGCCTTGTACGGCGCTTTTTCAATGCTGCCAACGGCGGTGAGCAATGCCGAATGAAACCAGCCCCGGTGCTGATCGCTGCCTTCCAGATACAGATCTGCCGGACGATCCAGCTCAGGATGTTCATCCAGTACTGCTGCATGGCTGATGCCGGAATCAAACCATACATCCAGGATGTTGTGATCCTTTTCAAATTCATTTCCTCCGCAGGAGGCACATTTGCAACCCTCGGGCATGAGGAAGGATGCATCTTTTTCAAACCAGATGTCCGATGAATGTTCCGTGAAAAGGGTATGGATTTTATCCACGGATTCCCTTGTCACGTAAGGCTCTTTACAGGTTTTACAATGGAATACCGGAATGGGAATTCCCCAGGAACGCTGTCGGGACAAACACCAGTCCGGGCGGTTTTCCACCATGGAGTAGATTCTTTCCCTTCCCCAGGCAGGAATCCATTGTACCTGGTCAATTTCTGCCAGGGCTTTTTGGCGAAGTCCCTGTTTGTCCATGGAAATGAACCATTGGGGGGTGGCACGGTAAATCAGGGGATTTTTGCACCGCCAGCAATGGGGGTAGGAGTGGGAGATGTCCTCGCGTTTGAGAAGCACCTGTTTTTCTTTCAGGAAGTCGATGATGTTTTCATTTGCCTTGAAGATGAACTGGCCCTTGAAATATTCTACATCCTGGGAAAATACTCCGTTGTCTTCCACGGGGGAATAGCAGTCAATCCCGTATTGAAGGGCAGTAATATGGTCTTCGGCACCATGACCGGGGGCAGTATGTACACAGCCGGTTCCGGCATCCATGGTGACGTGATCCCCAAGAATTATCAAGGAATCCCTGTCATAAAAGGGATGACAACAATGTTTCTTTTCTGCTTCCTTACCCTGGAATGTGGACAGAATCCGGTAATCCTTGAGGCCAAAGTTTTCCATGACGCTTTCCACAAGATCCTGTGCCACAATCAGAATCCCTTCTTCCCTTGTTTCCACGGCAGCATAGGTAAAATCCGGGTGCAGACAGATGGCAAGGTTGGCAGGAAGGGTCCAGGGTGTGGTTGTCCAGATGACCATGTATGTCGGCTGGTTTTTTGCTTCTGGAATCAGGCCGGAAAATTCTTCGGCATCCTTGATGGGGAATTTTACATATACAGAAGGGGATGTGTGGTCATGGTATTCCACCTCGGCTTCTGCCAGGGCCGTCTTGCAGGAACAGCACCAGTAAATGGGTTTTTTGCCAAGGAACATATCCCCTGACAGGGCAAATTCACCGCATTCCTTTGCAATTCTCGCCTCGTATGGATAATTCATGGTCAGGTAGGGCTTTCCCCAGTCTGCGGAAACTCCGAACCGTTTGAATTCGTTTCTCTGGATGTCAATGAATTTATTGGCATATTCCCGGCATTCCCTGCGGATATCAACGGGGGTCATGTCTGCTTTCTTTTTGCCCAGTTCCTTGTCCACGTTGTGCTCAATGGGGAGGCCGTGGCAATCCCAGCCCGGTACATAGGGGACATCAAAGCCGGACATCTGCTTGGAGCGGATGATAATGTCTTTCAGGATTTTGTTCAGGGCGTGGCCGATGTGCAGATGGCCGTTTGCATAGGGAGGGCCGTCGTGGAGAATAAATGCAGGTTTTCCCTTTCCTCTTTCTCTGAATTTTTCATATAAGCCGTCCTGTTCCCATTTTTCAATCATACCTGGCTCTCGCTTGGGCAGGTTGGCTCTCATTGCAAATTCGGTTACGGGCAGATTCAGGGTGTCTTTATACTCCATTGGTTCGGTTCCTCCTGGGAATTGATGCCCGTCTTGTGTAAAAAGACGGGCATGGGATAGATGTTCTCTAATCTTTTTGGTAGAGTCTGTAAAAATTCTTTAATTGCTGGTGGTTATACTTTATCTGAAATAAAAGGTCAAGCCTGTCCCGGAAGGAATTTTGCAGGCCCGCCTTTTATATCCTTTGATTATATTATCTTTGTGCCTCGTATTGTTTCAGTTTGGGAAGTTTCTATTGGTGTATCTTTAAGGTCACAGATTTTTTACTCAGCCATGTCTAGTCTAC
>PDWJ01005526.1_pt1 | contig 11787 bp, 8 predicted proteins | sample 1430881 | NCBI WGS metagenome assembly PDWJ01 (sample SAMN01162460, study PRJNA174530) | Oral metagenome, whole genome shotgun sequencing project. | biome: Marine environment; feature: Marine mammal; material: Swab sample of the gingival sulcus; isolation source: swab sample of gingival sulcus... | reverse complement strand
ACTATTTATTGATTTCTGAGGATCGTGCGAACCTACTGGCTAGAACTACACCAATAGCTTTTAGTATTAGTGGCAAGACTTGGGTAAATAATCATGCGCACGTTCTGAAATTTAAAACCTATGCCGATCGGAAATACATTGAATACTATCTAAACAGTATCGACCTGACACCTTATATCTCTGGGGCTGCCCAGCCCAAACTGAATAAACGGAATCTTAATTCCATCAAAATCCCTAATCCAGAATTGGATGAAAAAGAGCGCATTGTTGAGATCATCGATAAATTCGACGCGCTCACAAACTCGTTCACCGAAGACCTCCCCCGCGAAATCGAATTGCGGCAAAAGCAATACGCGTATTATCGCGACCTGCTATTAAGCTTTCCAAAACCAGGTAAGGCGGCTTAATGCGCTATCAACCCCCGTTTACCATCACCAGCGACATGCTTAACCTGGTCGCCGAGATCAGCGAAGCCATTGGCCGCTTGACCGTTGAGCTGGAGCAAGAAAAACTGTTGCGCCTGCGTAAAATCAACCGTATGCGCACAATTCAAGGCTCACTGGCGATTGAGGGCAACACGCTGTCAGAGGCGCAAATCACTGCCATTATTGCAGGTAAGCGGGTTATAGCACCGCCCAAAGAAGTGCAAGAAGCGCACAACGCCATTGCAGCCTATGAGGCAATTGCGACCTGGCAACCCGGTAATAGCGCCGATTTACTGGCTGCCCACAGGCTGCTGATGAAAGGTTTGGTCGAGGATGCGGGCAGATACCGCAGCCGGGGGGTTGGTGTGATGTCGGGGGAGCAGGTCGTGCATATGGCACCACAGGCCGAGCGGGTCCCCGAGCTGATGCGTGAATTGCTGGCCTGGCTGCGCGCTACCCATGTGCACCCATTGATAGCCAGTTGTATTTTTCATTACGAATTTGAGTTTATTCACCCGTTCTCGGATGGCAATGGCCGTATGGGACGCTTGTGGCAAACCCTGGTTTTGTCTGGGTGGCAACCCATCTTTATTCATATTCCGGTGGAAAGTCTGGTGTATCAGCATCAGGAAGGGTACTACCTGGCTATCCGCAACAGCACCGCGCAAACGGATTGTTCACCGTTTATCCAATTTATGTTGCAGATGATACGGGATGCCATTGAGGAAAGTACTTCCCACCAGCTGGAAAATGCGGGTATAAAAGCGGGTATAAAAGCGGGTTTAAAACTGTCGGCTCTGGATCTCGTCATCCTCGAATTGATAAAGGCAGACCCCTATATCACCCATGCTGCACTGGCCGAACAGACTGGAAAGGCACTCAGCACCATTGAGCGTCGCATCAAAAAACTGAAAGAACAGTCACGATTAAAACGGGTTGGCGCCAAAAAGACCGGCCATTGGCAAGTAGCAGAATAATGTGATGCAGTGGTTATTTCTGGTTTGGATAACACCCCCACTGTGCCTAAATGGTTTTTCGAAAAAATTTCTTCGGGAAAGTGTTCACGATAGCCCCGCAGGGGTGAGGCGCATGGACGCGCCGAATAAAAATGACTTAGAATCTTGCCCAGAATCATTCTAACTGTAGCTACCGCTACGCTTTTCATGATGTTTGAACAACCTTCCTTGTCCTTTTTTCCGAAAACTCCATTTACTGGTGAAATATCCGGGCTAAGCGTAAAGTGACGTTGCTCAGGTGTAACGAACGTCATCGCAAATACATCGTAGGAGTATTTTAAGGTTTTTTTAATATTTTGCCCACATCCTGCCGCCCAATGATTGCAACAATTTCCACGCCCTCGCCTGCTACCCGGTAATAGATCGTATCCACCCCGCATACATTTTTACGGAAACCCTCGCGGATATAGTCAGCCGGTGGATATGAAAACGGCTGCTCAGCAATCAATTCAAAGCGGTCAAAAAACGCATGATAGTATCTATCAGCTTGTGCTTCATTCCATTCAGTAAAGCCACGTAGCCATATTCTATTTAGATCACCCTTTGCTTCTTCGGTAAGATTATAGAACCCCATCTTGCCGTGCTCTTTCTTTGATACCGGCTAAAATTTCATCACGCTTTTCTGGCGTGAAGCCGCTTTTTTCAGCCCGTATCAACTTGGCGCGAATAAACTCGATTTCCTCTGGTGTTTCGGCGCGCTGCTCTTTGTCTCGACGGATCAGACTCCGCACATATTCACTATTACTGACAAACTCGCCCGCCGCAATTAAATCATCCATAAACTGGCGGTCTGTATCCGTAAGGCTTAGTGTGGTTTTGACAATTGCCATTTTTCGACCTCCAAGGCAATGTGAAAATATACTCCGATATTACCACCAAGCACACACCCGAATAAGCCCCTGAGACTTACTGCCCAAATCCATTGCTCGGCCCGCGATTCCTTGGAATAAGCCCACGTCGGAGCGCTGACGTGTCTTTGTTTCAGAGCGCCAAGAGCCGCCAGTTTCGCCAGACAATGTAAAATTCAACGCAAAAATACACAAAAAAGTGTCAGATTTTTTACAAAACGACATTTTGCATCTCTCAACCTCAGTACATTTTGCTTACAAAACAACGAGTTGCGATTCGCGGCATAAATTTTGCTTTTCTTATTCTGGTCAGAACTAAGTCTGACTATTTAATGAGAATATAACAGGATATCCCATGAAAAAATTAACAACAGCTTTTGCTACTCTCGCTTTGTCTGGCTCCATTGCTGCTGGTTCGGCGCAAGCGGGGGTGGTGTTTTCGTTTACCGAATCCGGTGGCAACGTATTGATGAACTCCTCCGGCACATTGGATACAAGCGCTATGGTGGCTGTCACAGTCTACGGTTGGGATGGTACGGGCGTCCAGGTCTTCCCCGACCCAGAGCACTCAAGCGTCATGGGAGATTCCAGCATGGGCATCGTAGACGCTTCATTTGCGTTTAACGACGGTACAGACCTGAGCCCCTGGTACAGTAATATGTTCACCACTGATGTCTTTGGCTGGGCTAGCACTGGTACCACGCAATTCGCGACTTACGCGTATGATTCAGTAAACTTTGCCATCAACCCAGGTATTTCCCTTGCAACTGAGGATCTGGTTGGTGATTTGTGGACGCCCGATGTTTCCTGGAGCATTGCCGGCACCTTTGCAAGTCTGGGCATAACCGAGGGCACGTATACGATAACAGACGCCGTATCGGGTGAGTTTATCTCAATTCAAATAGGAGGGGCGACATCGTCTGTGCCCGCACCAGCTTCCATTGCACTGCTGGGTCTCGGTTTAGCAGGTATTGGCTTTTTCAGAAGAAAGAAGGCGGCTTAATCGAAACAGCCCCTACATGCAAAAAGCCCCGGTCATCCGGGGTTTTTTTCGCCCGAAAACCCCATTTATTAATGAAATATCCGGACTTCCATCATCACAAAACCTTCACCAACACCCGCGAACGGCGTTGCAGATTATACAGGCGCTGTTTTTGTTCGGGCAGGCTATCAAGCTCTGCGGGGACAAAACCGTGCTCGACAAACCAGTCCGCGGTCTGGGTGGTGAGTACAAACACACGACTTAAACCCAGGCGTTTGGCTTCGCGCTCCAGTTCGTCAAGCAGACGCTTGCCGCGCTGGCCGCCGCGATAATCGGGATGGGAGACAACACAGGCCAGCTCGCCAGTGCCATCTTCCGCAAACGGATAAAGCGCAGCACAGGCGATAATACGGCCATCGCGCTCCAGCAACCTGAAATGGCCGATTTCATTTTCCAGCAACTCTCGCGAACGCTTGAGTAACACGCCCCGCTGCTCAAGTGGCTCGATCAATTCCAGAATACCGCCCACATCCTCAATGGTGGCGCGGCGGGAAATCTCAAAGTTGTCCCGCGAAACCAGCGTGCCGCAGCCATCATAGGTAAACAGCTCTTCCAACAACACGCAATCGTCCTGATAGCTGATGATCTGGCAGCGCTCCACACCCGCCAAACACACCCGCCGCGCCGCATCGAGCAGACGCTGTTGAGCGGGGTCTGCCACCGGCAGCGCGTGAGTTTCACCGACAACGCACTGGCGCACAAGCTCGCCGTGTTCATCTACGATGCCCTGTTGTTCACCGAACAGTATCAGCTTGTCCGCACCAAGGCTTGCCGCACATTGCACCGCAACATCTTCCGATGCGAGGTTAAACACCTCCCCCGTGGGCGAATAGCCTTGGGAGGACAACAACACAATAGCGTTGTCGTCCAGCTGACGCTTGATGGCGTGTGTTTCAATGCGGCGCACTTGACCGGTATGCAGGTAATCCACCCCGTCGACAATGCCGATCGGGCGAGCAATCACAAAATTGCCGCTGACCAGACTGAAGCGTGCGCCCTGCATGGGCGAGTTGGGCAACCCCATAGAGAACAGCGCCTCAATTTGCGCGCGCAGGGAACCAACAGCATCTTTTACCTGAGCCATGGCCTGGGCATCAGTAACGCGAATACCATTGTGAAACTGTGTTTCCAGCCCCGCCTGCTGCAAACGCTGATTGATTTGCGGGCGCGAACCGTGCACCAGCACCAGGCGCACCCCCAAGGTATTGAGCAGGGCGATATCATGAGCGATATTGGCGATGTTGTCGTGGCGCAAGGCCTCACCGGGAATCAACAACACAAAGGTCTTACCGCGATGGGCGTTGATATACGGCGCGGTGTTTCGCAGCCAGCGAATATGGGCTTGTCCTTGGTGTGTCACATTCCTGTCCCCAGCGGATCTCCGACCCTAGAATAACCAAAACACTGCGCTTTCTAAATAGCCGATTTGGCAGTTCACCCCAATAAACGCGGTTACCCTAAAGAAAAAATTAGTAAATCGTCACACTTCAGATAGTTAATTCGTGCTTTTCGGCAGCCTATGTGTATAGAATGCAGGAAAATCACTTTTAGGTAACGATCCACATCACAGGGTGCGCACGGCACAAACCCGTTTGAGGTTATTTATGCTCAAAAAACAACGATCAACCGAGGAGTACGTTGTCCTCGCCTTGAGCGCCTGTACCGTGATTGCGATTCTGCCGTTTGTGGTCATGCGGTTTTTGACCGAAGACTGGCTGGTTGGCCTGTTGGATTTTGGCATCGTCTCGATCTCAGCCGCCGTTTTTATCTATGTGCTGCGCACTGGAAAGGCCACCTTTCCCGGCAGAGTACTGGCCTGCACGTTTATCGCTACCGTATTTCTCACCGTACTGGCAAAAGGCGTTGCCCAAACCGTGTGGATTTACCCCGCACTCAGCGCCATGTTTTTTGTGCTGAACACCTATCTCGCCGCCATTATTTGTCTCTTTATCCTGGTGGCGATTGGGGTGGTAATCTGGCCGCAACTCGAACCACTGCAAGCCATGCAAATCTATACCACTGTGTTGGCAACCCTGTTTTTTACCTACGCCTTTTCCAATCGTATGCGCCTTCAGCAGGCCCAACTGGAGCACATTGCCACCCGCGACCCCCTAACCGATGCGGGCAACCGCCGCTCGATGGAACAAAAGCTGTTGGAAATTGGCAGCTATCAGCGCCGTAATCAGGACTGTCTCGCCTCCCTGATTCTCATGGATATCGACAATTTCAAGGTGCTCAACGACACCTACGGCCACGCCCTGGGGGATGAAATCCTGGTAGAGCTGGTACAGGCTCTGGACAAACGGGTGCGCAGCTCTGACTCCCTGTTCCGCTTTGGCGGCGAGGAGTTTGTGGTGATTGCGGAACACACCAGTCTTGAAGACGCCAGCAAACTGGCCGAACAGCTGCGTGCCGCCATTGCCAAGAGCGCCAAACTGGCAAAATATAAAGTTACCGTCTCTGTTGGCACCGCGCAGTTCAGGGGTAACGAAACACCCTTTGAGTGGCTGGGACGCGCCGACAAGGCCATGTATCGGGCCAAGTATTTTGGTGGCAACAACTGCCGCGTAGCGGCTTAGTTTCGCAGCCCCCCAGAAGCCGCGCTATCTTGTCCTTTACCTTCCTCACGCAATGCTCAGCAACTCACAAACAATACCGCCCAATCAAACCTTCTAACAGAGCAATGCAAGGCTTAATCTGATCCAGCGCTAAAAACTCGTCGGGCTGATGAGCCTGATCGATAGAACCAGGCCCCATCACCACGGTCTGCAGACCGAGCTGTTGCAGATACGGCGCTTCCGTCGCGAAGTTAACCACCTCCGCACGATGGCCACTGAGTTTTTCGGCGATACGGATCAGTTCGCTATCGGCGGGTTGCTCAAAGGGCTCGACTCCACCGATCAAGGGCGTGGTGCTAATGCGCGTGCCCGTTTGCGCCGCACGGGCTTCCAGGCGCATGCGCAGATCGTGCAGCACCGCATCAGTACTGGTGCCGGGCAATAGTCGCAAATCAAAGTGCAGCTCCGCTTCGCCGCAAATTCTATTGGGGTTGTCGCCGCCGTGCAGACAGCCGAGATTCATCGTTGGCATGGCCACGTCAAACAGGGGATTGTGGTATTTCTGTTGCAAACTACGCCGAAAAGCTAGCAAATCGCCGATAACACCATGCATCGCTTCCAGTGCATTGTTACCCAGCGCAGGGTTGGAAGAATGCCCCGCCTGCCCCACAACGCGCACCGATTGCATGGCGATGCCCTTGTGCATTCGCACCGGGCGCAAACCGGTGGGCTCACCGATAACCGCCGCCCGCGCTTTGGGGAAACCCTGCGCCGCCAGCGCCCGTGCACCGCTCATGGAGCTTTCCTCATCGGCGGTAGCTAAAATCATCAACGGCTGGGCAAGCTGCTTGTCGGCCACCGACTGTGCAGCGGCCAGCGCCAGGGGGAAAAAACCCTTCATATCGGTTGAACCCAAGCCGTACAAACGCTGATCGCGCTCGGTGAGCTCCAAAGGGTCACTTTGCCAGCGGTGCTCATCAAAGGGCACGGTGTCGCTGTGCCCCGCCAGCACCAATCCGCCGGGGCCACTGCCGCGTGTGGCCAGCATATTGGCTTTGCTGCCGCTGTCGTTTACCGGCATTGTCTGCACCGTAAAGCCCAGGTTTTCACACCAATTCGCCAGCAGATCAATTACTGGGCGATTACCCTGATCCCACTGCGCACTGGTGGAACTTACCGATGGTGTGGCCACCAACTGGGAGAGCTGTGAAAGAATCTGCTGGGCCTGTGTAGGCATACCGACCTCGGCCAATGAACAAGAAGATACACAGTCTAACCAAGTTCGCAAAGCGCAGCCAGGGAATAAAGAAAACCACTATCTCATCGGGGTATCACACAGCGGCTGTGGTAGCATGAACGGATGTATGCAGGAACCTGACGCGATGAACAACAATGCCCCTATGACTCTCCCCCCCGGACGTCTGAATTTAGTGGAAATTCTGGTGTGTTTGCAACGGCAGGGACATATCAGTACGGACGATATGGCACGTATCCAGCGGGCAAAAGTGGGAAAAGTACACCCGCTGGTGTTTTTGGCGGAGCAAAAAATCCAGCACCTCGGGCAGGCGCCCGGACAGCTTATCAGTATGGACTTTTTACTCACCTGGCTGTCCAGCCAGTGCGAGCAGGCGGTATATCACATCGACCCCTTAAAAATTAACGTGGCCGCCATCGCCGAGGTGATGTCACTGGCTTTCGCCCAGCGCCACGGTATCCTGGCGGTAGAGGTGAACAAAGAAGAGGTGGTGATTGCCAGTTGTGAACCCTGGGTGTCCGACTGGCAGGGCAATCTGGAGCACACCACCCGTCGCCGTATTCGCCGGGTATTGGCCGACCCGCGCGACATCGCCAAACACACCACCGAGTTTTACAACATGGCGCGAGCGGTGCGCGGCGCGGGCGGTTACGGTCGCGGTAAACACGATGCGGCGCGCAGTGTCACCAACCTGGAGGCCATGTTACAGCTGGGCTCGCAATCTGACGAACCCGATGCCAACGACCAGCATATCGTCAACATTGTCGACTGGCTGCTGCAATACGCCTTTGTACAGCGCGCCAGTGATATTCATGTCGAACCGCGACGGGAAGTAGGCAAAGTGCGCTTTCGTATCGATGGTGTACTGTACAACGTCTACGAGCTGCCCCAACAGGTCGCCGCCGCGGTGACCAGCCGGATTAAAATTCTCGGGCGCATGGACGTGGCGGAAAAGCGCCGCCCACAGGATGGCCGCTTGAAAACCCGCACCCCGCAAGGTAATGAGGTGGAGCTGCGCCTTGCCACCTTGCCCACCGCCTTCGGCGAAAAACTGGTAATGCGGATTTTCGACCCGGATGTACTGCAAAAAAGTTTTGAACAACTGGGCCTTGCCAACGAAGATCTGCACGCCTGGAAAACCATGACCGACACCGGCAACGGTATTGTACTGGTCACAGGCCCTACAGGGTCGGGTAAAACCACCACGCTGTATTCTACCCTGCGGCAGCTGGCAACCCCCGAGGTCAACGTGTGTACCATTGAAGATCCCATCGAAATGGTTGAGGACAAATTCAACCAGATGCAGGTCAATCACAATATCGAACTGGATTTTTCCTCTGGTGTGCGCGCCCTGATGCGACAGGACCCGGATATCATCATGATAGGCGAAATTCGCGACCTGGAAACCGCTAATATGGCTATTCAGGCGGCTCTTACCGGCCACCTGGTGCTCTCAACCCTGCACACCAACGATTCACCCAGCTCGATCTCGCGCATGCTGGAATTGGGCGTGCCCTACTATTTAATCAAAGCCACAGTGCGCGGCATTATGTCCCAGCGCCTGGTGCGCATGTTATGTTCCCGCTGTAAAGCGCAAGTGCCGATGGATAAAACCGCATGGCAGGAACTGGTGCGCCCGTTTAACATCGCCGCGCCGGAAACCATGTATATCCCCAAGGGCTGCACTGAATGCCGAAATACCGGTTATACGGGAAGGCAGGGCATCTACGAAGTGCTGGTTAACACGCCGGAAGTGCAGGACCTGATTCTGCCACAAATTGACACGACAGCCATTCGCCGCCAAGCTATGAAGCAAGGAATGAAAACGCTGCGCCTATCTGGCGCTTCACGGGTGGCGCGTGGTGAAACCACGATTGCCGAGGTCTTGCGCGTCGCCCCGGTTCTGGACGCCTGAGTGGAATGCCTGACATGATAGAGCTAAACCCCCGCCTTCTCGCCGATGGTCAGCGCGCGGTCGCGGCATTTACAGAGCGCGCGAACGATGCAACGCTGAATCAACTTATCACCCAATCCCCCTGGGACGAACAACTGCCCCGCGCTTTTGCCCTGAGTCCGTTTTTAGCAGACACCGCCACGCGCGACGCGCAGGGTTTTATCGCCCTGATGCAATCGGGTCTGCTGCATCGCTCCATGGACGAGGCCGAATGGGCGCAGGAACTCAACGAAAAACTAGCGCATGAAGATGCCGACCTGCACCGCGAGTTGCGCCTGTTTCGCCGTAAACATATGTGCCGCATTGTGTGGCGCGATTTTTTACGTTTAGCCGATACCACCGAAACCATAGTTGACACCTCACTGCTGGCAGAAACCTGCATTAGTATTGCTCTCGAACACGTCGAGCGCAGTTTGCGCCCGCGGTTTGGCCAGCCTATTGGTCGCGAATCCGGCGAGGTGCAAAAACTGGTGGTGATCGGCATGGGTAAGTTGGGCGCGCGTGAGCTCAATATTTCTTCAGATATCGATTTGATCTTTACCTTTCCCGAAGCGGGCAACACCAATGGCGAGCGCAAACAGCTCACTAACGAACAGTATTTTATTAAAGTCGGGCAGGCACTGATAGCGGCACTGGATCAAACCACCGCAGACGGTTTTGTATTCCGCGTGGATATGCGCCTGCGCCCCTACGGTGACTCCGGTGCGCTGGTGCATAATTTTTCCGCGTTTGAAGAATACTACCAGGATCAGGGCCGGGACTGGGAGCGCTACGCGATGATTAAAGGCAACCCCATCACCGGCACCAGTGCGGCCAAACAAGAGCTGAGAACCCTGTTAAGGCCCTTTGTTTATCGACGCTATATCGACTTTGGCATCATTGAATCCCTGCGCTCGATGAAGCAGATGATTACCGCAGAGGTGCGCAGACGACAGTTGCAAAACGATGTTAAGTTGGGGCGCGGCGGTATTCGTGAAATTGAATTTATTGCGCAGAGCTTTCAGCTGGTACGCGGTGGCCGCGATCTCAGCTTACAGCGACGATCATTGCACAAGGTGCTGGAGCAATGTGTAGAATTAGGCTGTCTGCCCGCTCAGACCGTGAAGGATCTATGGCGCGCCTATACTTTTTTGCGCGACAGCGAACACGCCATTCAGGGTTATCGCGATCAACAAAGCCAGGCCCTGCCGGAAGACGAACAACACCGCGCCGCGATGGCCACCAGCATGGGTTTTGCGAATTGGGATGATTATCTCGACGCCCTGCAAGCCCATCGCGCAGTGGTCATAGAGTGCTTTGATAATGTAATTGCGCCGCTTGATGACGAGGACGATGGCGACGGTATTAACGATTACAATTTATGGGGCGAGCAAATACAAAGCGCCGCCCTGGCAAGCCTGGGTTATCAAGATACCAAGGCTGTCATCGATGCCTTGACTGAGTTGCAGGCAACGCCAAAAGTAGCCACCTTGCAGGTTCAAGGCAAAGAGCGCCTCGACCAGTTTATGCCACTTTTTCTGCGCACTTGCGCTGAATTAGATAAACCCGAGCAGGCGTTTTTCGCCACGCTACCCCTGGTCGAAGAGGTGCTGCGCCGCAGCGCTTATCTGGCCCTGTTAAACGAAAACCCACGCGCACTCTATGAACTGGTGCACCTGTGCGGCGCGAGCCCGTGGATTGCCGAACAAATGGCAAAACACCCGGTGCTGCTGGATGAGTTTTTAGATATCAACAACCTCTACGGGGACAGTAACAAGGCAGACTTACAAAACAGTTTGCGCCAACAAATGCTGCGCGTACCGTTAAATGATTTAGAAGCACAAATGGATGGCCTGCGTTATTTCAAAGCGGCGGGGGTGCTGCGCGTGGCCGCCAGTGAAATTTCCGGCAGGTTGCCGCTGAAAAAAGTCAGCGACCGCTTAACCTGGCTTGCCGAGGTGATTTTAGAGCATGTGCTCGCGATAGCCTGGACAGACCTTACCGCTAAATACGGTGAGCCCGCACGCGATAGTGAGGGCACGGGCATTGCAATTATCGGCTATGGCAAGCTTGGCGGCATTGAATTGGGACATGGTTCCGATCTCGACTTGGTGATGATTTTTGACGCTAAGAGTCAGGGTGTTACCGATGGCAAACGGCAAGTGGATAACGTGGTGTTTTACACCCGCCTTGGCCAGCGCATGATTCATATTATGGAAACGCGCATGGCGCTGGGCAATTTATACGAGATCGACATGCGCCTGCGCCCGTCCGGGGAATCAGGCATGCTGGTCAGCACCGTAGACGCCTTTGACACGTATCAACAGGAATCCGCCTGGACCTGGGAACACCAGGCATTGGTGCGCGCGCGTTTTGTCGCGGGCGATGTCACTGTCGCGAAAAAATTCAATGCCATTCGAGAGCGCATCTTGTGCCAGCAGCGCAACACTGCAGAACTCGCGCAGAATGTGGTCAATATGCGCAAAAAAATGCGCAATCATTTACTTCCCAAAGGTGGTGACGCCGCCAAATGGTTTGATTTAAAACAGGGCATCGGCGGCATGGTGGACATTGAGTTTATGGTGCAGTACGCGGTGCTCAACTATGCGCATCAATATCCAGAACTGGCGTACTGGTCAGATAATGTCCGTATTTTAGAGGTGATGGCAAAACTTGGTTTATTGAGCGATGAACAAAGTGAACAGCTCAC
>PDWJ01004719.1_pt1 | contig 11787 bp, 8 predicted proteins | sample 1430881 | NCBI WGS metagenome assembly PDWJ01 (sample SAMN01162460, study PRJNA174530) | Oral metagenome, whole genome shotgun sequencing project. | biome: Marine environment; feature: Marine mammal; material: Swab sample of the gingival sulcus; isolation source: swab sample of gingival sulcus... | reverse complement strand
TCCGCATCCGGCTCCGCTGCAAAAAAAGACTTTACAAGATCCAGAAAAAGCAGACGAACCCGAAACATCTCCCGCTCTGCCGATTCATCCATATATTCCATATGTACTCTCTCTTTTTTTTTGCAGTTACGCTTCTGCGAACAACCGCTTTATCCGGCAGTCTTCACAGTATTCAAAATGTGCAACATCAACCGTCTCTTTTTCCTTGAGAATCGCCATCACCCTCTCAAAGCTCTTTTTGGTGCCATACACCTTACCGCATTCCCTGCATGCCATGGGCTCCGCCTGTGCCAGGGTGAGCTTTTGGAAAAACTGCTTACCCAGGACAAATTCCGTTGACAGGGAAAGAGCATCCTCAGGACAGACCGACACACATATCCCGCAGCCAACACATTGCGCACCCTTATGTTCAAGAAGTAAATTTTCCTGATCCGCAGAGAGAGCCCCAATGCGGCAGTCATTCAAGCAGGCCATACACTGGGTACAACGGGATTCATCACACGAAATGGTTGCAAAGGGAATATAACCGGCGGGCGCCACCCGAATTGCCTTGCCGGAGGACGCAAAAATTCTTTCCAGAACCTTCACAGTTGCGGTTCTTCGACCGGGAAAGGGCAAAAGCTGTAAGGGTTCGGCGGAACAGGCTATGGCAGCGTCTTTTTCCCTGCCAAGATGTTCGGCCAGGGTTGTTACGGTGCAGCAGTGAACAGAACTGGTTTTTCCTGTGAGTCCGCCAACAATATCCCGGACAAAGGCAGCCTGCTTTTCCACCGCACTCCCTGGCCTGTTTTCAAAGGAATCATCAACAAGAACAACTTCTGAAGCCCCTTCAGTCAGAAGATAAAAAAGATGAAAAAACGAGAGGGAAAAAACGTTGTCATGTTCAAGAAACAGAACATGTGCAAAACGCTGTTCCCTGTTCTGCCACCAGAAACCATGCAGGGATTTTTCATTTCCCAGAACAACAACGGTATTATCTGGAATATTGATGTTTCCGATGTACTCAACAAAGGCATTGTCAGTAAAACGCTGGTTCTGTATGGCCCCCGTTGGACACACTGCAACACAGGAACCACATTCCTCACATTTCAGGGTATCGATTGCAACGCCTTTCGGCCCCTGACTCACCGCACCATACCGGCAGGCACGTAAACAGAGAGTACAGCCCTTGCCCAGCCGGCCTGAATACTGACAGACAGAGTTATCGCAGGTGATGACCTCATCCACCTGAAAAGGATAGAGGGTGGCAAAGAAAGGAGCGAGATCCTTGTCCGAATAGACATACTTCCCAGTCCCTTCAAAACTGACATCCCCAAGCAGAATCACCGCAGGGACATCAAGCCGCCTCACAACAACACCATGAAGGTCCACGGCCCCGGCCTCACAGACATCGACACATTTTTGACAGAGGGTGCAGCGTCCAAAATCAAGAAAAAGAGTTTCATCAATGGCAGACTCGGGACAAGCCGTTCCGCATTTTCCGCAGTAGGTACAAAGTGCAGAATCAACAGGATTTCGTACCTTATATTCCAGCTGGCAACCCTTTGATGTTTCATCCAGGCTGATTTCAACCGCAGTATCAAGCCCTGGGGCAAAACCTTTGACAAGCAGGGGGTAAATCTCCAGAATCCCGCCGTAAGTATCCATAAAACGCTGTAACTGTTCGGGATTATCGGCAAGGACTGCAACCCGGGCATCCAGTTCCACAGTGTAGGTTCTGTAGTTGAGACTATTCTTTCTCTGCACCTCGGCCAGGGCAAGTTCTGCTAATTGTTCGTCAGAGCAGGCGGTAAGATCATAATTAAGCTGCAGGGTGGGAGAAAAAGGAATATTATCTTCCGAAGAAAGAGCATGGAAACCACCGACAAGAAGAGCATCAGCAAGTCCTTCCTGCAGGCTGGAGCTCCCCGGTTGAAACTCTATTTGCCTTTTCCTGAAAACCGAGCCTTCTGATCCGTTTTGAGTCAGCAGACAGGTTGAAAAATGTTTTCCCATAGTTGTCCCGAGTCTTAAAAACTATTTTAAGAGACACAGCCGCAGCGAGTCTGTTGTAACAATTGGTCAATATAGGAAAGTTTATGGAAAATTTAAATAAGGCAAGGGCTTTTTGTCATGTAGGGAAAAGACCTACAGACTGCTTAATCACTCATCTGGGAAAGTTCTCGCTCTGTCCACAGTACAGCCCTTCTGACAAGCTCAGAACTCTTCCTGATATCAAGCTTTTGTTTTACACGATCCCTGTATGTTCCAATGGTCTTCACACCAAGTTTCATCTGTTCAGCTATCTCCCTTGTGGAAAGCCCTGCGCCGATAAGGCGGAACACCTCCAGCTCGCGGTCGGTAAGCCTGTCCACTATTGACGCAGACGTCTTATCAGGCTGAACCTGCAACCGGACCAGTAAGCGAGCCATTATGGTGGAACTTACATAGATCTTCCCCTCACGAATATCACGAAGGGCGGAGATAACATTCTCGCTAGCCTCCTTTTTCATGATATACCCTTTTGCCCCGGCACGAATTGCCCGCTCAGCCCACACCTGTTCGTCGTGCATGGAAAGCACAAGAATTGCCAGCTTTGCCGAACCTGCGGAAATTTCCTTTACCAGATCAAGACCATTTTCACCGGAAAGCGTGATATCAATAATTGCCAGATCAGGAGCTTCACGTTCAATAAGCCTGCGGGCTCCAGCAATATCAGCAGCCAGACCACACACCTCAAAGTCCTCTTCCTGTCCCAGTAGCTCCCCCATCCCCATACGAAAAATGGGGTGGTCATCAACAATGATTACCCTGGAAATCATTCCCCTCCCTCCCCGGTAATACGGATAACTGTCCCGCCATTATTTTCTGAAGTTACAATAAGTTCGGCTCCGATGGCCTTTGCCCTGTACTTCATGGTATGAAATCCCAGGCCCTTGGCAATCGCTGTACTGTCAATTCCCTTTCCATCATCGGTAATCTTCACCCGGAATCCGCTCTCGGCAACAACCACATGCACACCAATAGTCCCCGGTTTTCCATGTCGTGCCGCATTGAAAACCGCCTCGCGGATTATATAATGCAGATGGGTCTTGCTGTTTTTCCCCAAGTGTATTTCATCCCCTTCCCAGCAGAGATCAAACTGTACATTAAAAGCCCTTTCCACTTCAACAACAAGTTCCTCAATTGCAGACTTCAACCCATATTCAACAAGATGAACGGGATACAACCCCTGGGAAAGCCGCCTGGTTTTTTCAATGGCATCCTTAATCAGATTACGAATGGTTCCAACAAGCTCCGATTTATCCGGGGAATCGGCAGCCAGTTGCTGCTCCAGCACCTTGGTCAGCAATTCAATTCCGGTAAGATGGGAGCCGAGATCATCGTGCAGATCCCGGCCTACCCTGGAGCGTTCCTCCTCACTGACGGCAATAATCTGCCTTTCCAGCCGGGCCAGCTCCTGCTCAGAGCATTGATGCAGCACATGGAGCCACATCCCCTCAAGGAGCATTGTCATCTGCCGCACATCCGTATTATCATACTCTTCCTCATTGTTACAGACACCGGCAACGACAACAATTTTTCCATCATGGTAAACCGGTACATCAAGATGACGTACAATCTCTTTCCTGTAGGGGTAAACATCCCCCTCCTCCTCCGCCCGGTACCGATTGACAATAACCGCAGATTTTTCCGTAACGGCACGCCCCGGGAAACCGCCTTCTTCAAGGCGTACCGGTTGAACAAGTTCTCCCTGCCGCCTTTCAAGATCACGGTGATTATAAACAATATACGAACAAATCGTCAGATGACTTTGTGCCGTATTCACCAGGGCAAGATAGCCTTCCTCACTCCGCGTTATCTGGACAATCCGCCGCAGGATAAAATCGTATTTATCCTGGAGGGAATATTTTTCCATCATCCCCAGACGCAGCAGGGTATCCAGACGCAGCTCATCCCGGTGCAGCAGCAACTCACTTTTTATCCGCTCATCCACCATGCGGTTGGCGAGCCGGCTTAAATCCTCAAATTCCCGAAAAACCAGGTCTTCTTCAGGAATTTTTACATTGGCGTCTGCGGCATCACGAAAAAATTTCGTAAAAAGCGCAATCCCGCTTTTGATTTTCGCAGAATAGAAAAACGTACTCACCAGCAAAAAAACAGTGGCTATGGTAAAAAGGGCGATGAGGGCAAAGATATTGCGCAGCAGGGTCTGCCGGTAGAGCCTTGTTTCCGCAACAATGCTCCGCTCCATTTCATCCATAAGAGTTCTGCGGTAATTGACGGGCTCAACGGCCTTTTCCAGCTTTTCGCTGCCCTGTAGCTCATACTGGTTATGGTAAATTTTTTTAATATTTTCAACTCGTTCCTTATGAGCTTGAGACTCATTAACCAACCAGAAAATCCCGGTAAGAAAGGAGAGCGAGATAATAATAGCCAAAGATGCCCAGAAAGATGCGGCAAAAAGGTTCAATTGTCTCGGAAAAATAAACTTTTTCAAAATTTCGCGCATTACTCAACCCTCTTCAACTCAGGATAATGGTTGACAGACAGACCATGCTGGTTTATTCGGGAATCGATTCAATCCTGAAAACAGAAAATTTTACCATTTCACCATAATTATGGAAAACTCTCAACCCCTCTCAACGGGACTGACCATGAGTACGGTCACCACAGTAATCACGCCCCAGGGAAACATCGACAAGACCGAACGTCTGGCCATCGAGACCCCATATTCCATCGCACTCAACGATGAAACCATTGGTTCCTCGATGGTTCTTCCTGTCGCCCTTGAAGAATTTGGCGCCGGTTTTCTGTTCGGGCAGGGATATATAAAAAAGCCGGAGGAGATAAGGGAGATTTACGTCTGTCCCGAAGGCCGCATAGCCGTATACGCGGATGTAGAATATACCGAACCCAGAGAGGTTATCATAACCTCCGGCTGCGGCGGAACCGGAAAAATTTCACGAGAAATGCTCGAAGACGCCTTTGAGCCGCTTCAGGAATACACCATCACCCTCAATGAAATAAGCAGATTCATCCGGGAATCACTGCAATCATCTCCCCTTGGCCCCCAGACCCACTGCATCCACGGCTGCGGCTTCTGGCAGGACGGCAGGCTTCAGGCCTATTACGAGGATGTGGGGCGGCACAATGCCGTGGACAAGGTGCTGGGAGCGATCCTGCTGGGAAAATTCACGCCGAAAGGAGCCGTCTATACAACGGGAAGGCTGACTTCCGACATGGTGCTCAAATGTGCCCGGATCGGGATACCAATTATCATGTCGAGAACCGCACCGTCTTCACTGGGAATGGCCATCGCAAGACGCGCTGGCGCAACACTGGCAGCCTATGCCCGCCCGGACAGGCTTAATGTTTTTCATGCCCCGGAGCGCATCACCATAGAATAACAAACAATAACAAACGAAATTCCCAGCCTACTTCTCCATTCCCAGCGTAATCAGCCTTTCAAGGAAGACGGGAAACTCCATCCCGTGAGCCGCTGCTGCCTGGGGCATAAGGCTGGTTGCAGTCATACCCGGAATGGTATTTGTTTCAAGGAGATAAAAAGCTCCGTCGTCTCCAAGCATCATATCTGTTCTTGAGTAGCCCCGCAGGCGAAGCGTCTTATGGGCAGCAAGAGCATATTGTTGGGCCGTTTCCCTGATATCGTCATCAATTTCCGCCGGGCAGATCTCCTGGGTTGCACCTGGTTTATACTTGGCGTCATAGTCGAAAAATGCGTACTCTTCCCCAGGGACAATCTCGATAACCGGTAATGCTTCCAGCTCATCATTGCCGATGACACCAACGGTCAACTCACGCCCGCTGATATATTTTTCGATCATGATATCCGTATCATGCGCAAGAGCTGTGTCAATCCCCGCGGCCAGTTCCTGTTCGGTTCTGGCAAGAGTCAAACCAAGACTGGAACCCTCACGTACAGGTTTTATAACAACGGGCAGCCCGAACTGTCTCACCAGTTCATCCCTGTCAACAACACCGCCCTTTTCAATAACCATCCATTCGGCCACAGGCAGATAATTCAGGCGGTACAACTCCTTGGCAAGATTTTTATCCATGGCAACAGCGCTGCCAAGAACACCGGCACCCTGATAGGGAATTCCGAGTAAATCAAGAAACCCCTGCATGGTTCCATCTTCTCCGAATCTACCATGGAGAAGGATAAAGGCAAAATCGATCCGGGACGCATCCGCCGCTATTCTTGCCAGATCCGTTGCCGAATCATATCTGGTCACCTCAAATTTTTCCCGGTCAAGGGCAGCCTCAACTCCAGCTGCACCATTGAGGGAAACCTCTCTCTCCCCGGAAATCCCGCCTGCAATTAATGCTATATGTAATTTTTTCTGCCTCATTACCTGCATCCTTACGAAAGATTTTGTCTGCAATAAATCTCAGAATTATGCCACAACTCAGCCAGAAGCACATTTTTACCATTTTTTTAGCTTACAGCCAATGAAAGAAGAGAAGAAAGAGAGAATTTGGTTGACAGGAAGACGCCACATCCAGTATATAAGCAAAATTGTTTTCAAAAAATTGCATCTTTTAAAGTATTACCTACATAATTGGTTGATTTTATAACAATAACAAAGAACATTCGTTAAACGGAGTCCCAAATGATAGAGGTTGAAGTAAGAGGAGATCTTGAGTACGCAATCCGTCAGCTGAAAAAAAAGCTACAGATCGACGGCATCAAAAGAGAACTGAAGCGTCGTGAGTACTACGAGAAGCCAAGCGTCAAAAAACGCCGCAAGCAGGCCGAAGCCCGCAGAAAACTCCGCAAGTTTAACAGAATGCGCAAGTCAATGTAGTTTTTCTCAGCCAGTTTTAACCTTGTTTTTCCTTTTTTCTTACGACAGGTTAAAGCTGGCTTTATCTGTATTTCCAAACCGGTAGATCACTATTCGGACGGCTGTTCCCCCTTCCTGTTTTGCTGCAGATTACGAATTATTTCTGCAATATCTGATTTCCGAAAGGCGTTTTTCGGAAAACAGTGTTGCTGCGTACGCAGCAGATGTGCTTGTTTTCCTTCAGTTCCTTGCCTCAGGGAACAAAACATCATTACACGCCATTTCCATCGAACAGTTGCACTCCTTTTTGGAGCAATGCAAAAAAAAGAGAAATAATTCCACCAGAACCAACGCCCGCCGGGTTTCCGCATTAAAGGCCTTCTTTGACTTTCTCGTCAGGGAAAAAAGAGTCACCACCAATCCCTTTAACGCAATTGATCTGCCCAAAAGCGGGAAAAGCCTGCCAAAAGCCCTCTCGGCAAAGGAAGTCACTGCGCTTCTGGCACCTCCCGGCGTAACCTCTCCCATTACCCAGCGGGATAATACCATGCTCGTTCTTCTCTATTCCACCGGATTGCGGGTTACGGAACTGGTACAGCTGCCCCTTGCAGCATGTAATATCAACGCCTCCTTTCTCCGGGTAATCGGTAAAGGGAACAAGGAAAGACTCATTCCTTTCGGGCAGTTGGCCCAGGAAAGGATTGCTACCTATCTCCACAGCAGCAGACCCCTGATTCTCAAAGGGAAAAAAAGCAACTATCTCTTTGTCACCAACCGGGGCAGCTGTATGACACGGCTCCGCTTCTGGCAGATTATAAAACAAAATGCCATCCGGGCGGGTATCTCCCGGAACATATCCCCCCACATGCTGCGTCACTCCTTTGCCACCCATCTGCTCAGCCACGGTGCTGATCTCAGGGCGGTGCAAATGATGCTGGGTCATGCCGACATCTCCACGACACAAATTTATACCCATGTGGACACAGACCGCCTGAAAAATATTCATAAAAAATTTCACCCGCGAGGATGAACAGCAAGGAATATTTTTTCTTTCCGAATACGTTTTTTTGTATTTATATGGGGGCACCTGTTTTGTAACCATTTTCAGCGTAACCGACACCCCCCAAGCAGAAAATATGCGCCTGATCACAACCCATATAAACGCAGATTTCGACGGTCTTGCCTCCATGATCGCCGCCCGGAAACTCTACCCGGATGCTGTTATCGCCTTCCCTGGATCACAGCAACGTAACGTCCGGGATTTTATCTCGCAAAATCTGCTCTACAGCTACGATTTTGCCAGAGAAAAGGATATTGACACCAGCAAGGTTACCGAGCTGATACTTGTGGACACCAGAATAGCGGCCCGTATAGGAAAGTTTGCCAAATGCCTGGAAAACAACAATCTCATTATTCGCATATTCGATCACCATCTCCAAAGCAAAGGCGCTATCTCCGGCGCCCAGGAGACCATAAAAAACTACGGTTCAACAACAACCATCCTGGTGAACCTGCTGCTGGAGCAGGATATTGCGATCAACAGCGAGGAGGCGACAATTTTCGCTCTCGGAATTTACGAGGATACAGGCTCTCTCACCCATCTCACCACCACCCCGCAGGACTTAATGGCCGCAGCCCGGCTTGTGGAACGCGGTGCAAAACTGGATCAGGTATCCCGCTTTATCACCCACGAACTCACCAGCGGCCAGATCGGCATCATCCACGAGTTAATGAAGACCGCCAGGGAATATAAAATTCAGGATATTCCGGTGGTGGTCGTAACCTACTCCGCAGAAGATTATGTCGACGAATTTGCCCTCATCGTCAAGCGTTTTATGGCCATGGAAAACCTCAATGTGCTGCTGGCATTGATTGCCATGGGGGGGCGCATCTACCTTATAGCCAGAAGCAGAATTGCAGATGTCAACGTAGGTGCCATCGCCAGGGATCTTGGCGGGGGCGGTCACGCCACTGCGGCATCGGCAACACTCAGGGATATGACCCTGATTGAGGCCCAGGAAAAACTTATCCACGTTCTCCACGGTCATGTTCATCCCCAGCCCATTGCCAGAGAGATGATGTCACGGCCAGCCATTACGCTTCCGCCGGAGGCCACCATTAACCATGCCCAGAAGATTCTCACCCGCTATAACATAACGGCAGCACCAATCTGCGAGACCAGAAAGCCGGGGCAGGATGGGGACAAACTGCTGGGAATTATCACCAGACGGGTGGTGGAGCAGGCGATTCACCACAATCTCTCCCATAGACCAATCAGCGACTATATGAACAGCGAGGTCGCCACCCTGCCCCTGACCGCGACTCTGGCAGATATTCAGGAACTGATCATCGAAAACCGTCAGCGGATTATTCCCATTATGGATCAGGAGAGAAGAATCCTTGGGATCATCACCCGTACCGACCTGCTTAACCATCTTGTCAATGATCCGGCACATCTCCCCAAAAACCTGCTTCACGAAACAGACCATCCATCCCTTGAGCGTACCCGTAACCTCAACGCGCTGATTGTCGACTGCCTTGACAGGGAAATGATACTTCTCCTGCGGACAATAGGAGAGGTGGCAAATACCAGGGGATACAAGGCCTTTGCGGTAGGCGGTTTTGTACGGGATCTGCTGCTGAAAAAGAAAAACCTTGATCTTGATATCGTTATCGAGGGGGATGGGATTGAATTTGCCAAAATGCTGTCGGCGCATCTCGGCGGCAGATACCGTATCCACGAGCGGTTCAGAACCGGAGTGGTCATGCTGCCCGACAGCGTTATGAACGGGCTGAAAATAGATGTTGCCACCGCGCGCCTTGAGTATTACGAATATCCGGCGGCAATGCCAACGGTGGAACTTTCCTCGATCAAACTCGACATGAGCAGGCGGGATTTTACCATCAACGCCATGGCCATCCAGTTGAATCCGGCACGGTTCGGCACCCTGGTTGATTTTTTCAACTGCCAGAATGATCTGAAAAAGAAAACCATCAAGGTTCTGCACAACCTCAGCTTTGTCGAGGATCCCAGCCGGATCTTCCGGGCTATCCGCTTTGAAAAGCGGATGAATTTCCAGATTTCCACGCATACCAGACGGCTGATCAACAATGCCGTCTCCATGCAGCTCTTCGGAAAGACTAACGACACCAGATTCCTCAGTGAGCTGAAAATAATCCTTACAGAACCTAATCCCCTCCCCGCCCTGCAACGGATGGCAGAATTTGACCTTTTCCAGTTTCTCTGGCCCGATCTGCAGCCGCATTACCGGGTGGACAGACGTTACGCCCATATCCTTATCCAGGCGCAGCAGGCAATTTCATGGTACCAGCTGCTCTATCTTGAGAAGCCCTGTGAGAACTGGTGTGTCTATCTGCTGGCAATCATGTCCCGCTCCAGCCTGGGTGTGCTCAACGCCTTTTGTGACAGGTTTGAAGAAAGCCAGAAAAACAGGCAATTTTTAACGGAACAAAAAGACCTTTGTGACCGGGCAATTCATCTGTTGCGCCGCAACAGCACGCTGAAAAACAGCGCGATTGCGGCCTGTCTTGAAGATATCGCCCTTGAAGGTCTGCTCTACATGATGGCTGTCGCCAGGAAAAATCATGTTAAAAAAGCTATTTCTCTTTATATAACAACCCTGCAAAACACCCGGACAGAGCTGGCTGGAAAGGATTTAATCCGGCTCGGCTATAAACCGGGGCCGGAATTTCGGGAGATCCTGCAAACACTGAAAAACGAAAAAATGGACGGCAGGCTTGCCACCAGAGAAGACGAGCTGGATTATCTCAAGACTCACTTTCCGCCAGAACAAGGGGCTATTGCAACAAGCGACTCATGAAATGTCGCCCCGCCGCCCATATCACTGAGCTTCTGGGAGGTCAGATCATTTATCCCGCCCCCTGATTCTGCAGATTCCTCAGCGTCAGGGGGAACCCAGAAGATACCCTCGGCAACCACCACACCCTCAGCGGTATCGCTGGAGAGAACAGCACGCCTTTTTGTTGCCCCGCGGTGGTTGCGCAGCAAGACCTCGGCCCCGCCTTCAACTCCGTATTTTTCAGCATCGAGCGGATTAATCAGGACATCAGGAACCAGCCCCTTGTACCTTTCGCCAAAGGTGCTGTTTAACAGCCTTGTGTGCGGCGGAGTGATCAAATGCAGGGGATAGCGGGAACGGAGATCGGGATCATCGGACTCCCCCCTGCGGGTCAGGGAGGCAACCGCAGGTTCAGCCAAATCGTCTGTCACCAGAAATCTATACCTGGTATTGACGGCGGCGAAAACATCCCCTTCTTCCCGATAGCGGGTTGAACGTGGATACACGCCGGGCCTCAGCCCGGCAGCGGCATCTCTGGGCAGTTCCCTGATTGTCGCGATATATTTCGCGAGCCGCTCCTCACAACTCTCAAAAAAAACGGGATCAGTAAAACCCATTTCCCGGGCCAGCCGCTGAAAAAAATCAAAGTTACTCATGGCCTCGCCATAGTTCTCAACCACAGGCCTTGCAACTCCGAGATAATAATGACCGTAACCGGTATATATATCGTGGTTTTCCAGAAATGTTGTTGCAGGCAGGAGCAGATCCGCATACATGGCCGTAGGGGTCATCACCTGCTCATGGACTACCGTAAACAGATCCTCCCTGGCCAGCCCCTTTCTGACCCTGCTCGCATCGGGGTTTACACTTACCGGATTAGCGTTATAGACAATCAGGCCTTTTATAGGCTTTTTTCGGCTTGTCAAGGCCGCAGCGAGCTGGATCATATTGACGGTCTCTGTCTCTTTTTCCAGCAGGGAGCTGCCCACAAGAACTTCCTTATCTCCACCATAGGCACCACTGGAAAGCAGTACCCCCGCCCCGGCACCATTGTGATACAGCCCAAGCAGCGCCCCCAGGGCGGTTATGCAGCGAATAGCCATCCCGCCCCGGCTGTGTCTGCTCAAGCCAATACCGATACGGATAAAAACTGCGGGATTGGCCGCAAGGAGCTC
>PDWJ01004718.1_pt1 | contig 11787 bp, 12 predicted proteins | sample 1430881 | NCBI WGS metagenome assembly PDWJ01 (sample SAMN01162460, study PRJNA174530) | Oral metagenome, whole genome shotgun sequencing project. | biome: Marine environment; feature: Marine mammal; material: Swab sample of the gingival sulcus; isolation source: swab sample of gingival sulcus... | reverse complement strand
AAATGAGGCCGTGATGTCGCGCTAAATCGTCTATGCGGTATTCGCGTAGGCAAATTCTTGGAGTGACTATTTTAATGTCTTTCATTTTTTCGTGTTCTGCCGTGCCCTTTTGACGGCCGCAAGAATGACGTTGTTTTCGATAATATTCGTCATGCTGCTGGCATAGTGTTCAAAGGCCCTCTGGTCATTTTGGTCAATCAATATTTGGGCGGGCATTCTACCTAGTTTTAATAGTTTAACTTGCTGTTGGTAGCGGTCGGCCACGAGGTGCTGTGGGTCGGCCACCAAAACGAAGTCCAACGGTTGTTTGGCGGTAAACTTTTCAAGGCCGTTCATTTTTTCGGGACAAATTGCGACTACTTTGATGCCGGCTTCTTCAAAGGCCTTAATATCTTGGTGCAACTGCACCATGTGCTTTTTGCAATACGGTCAGAAAAAGCCGCGATTAAATACCAAATAGAGATAGTCGTAATTGTCAATTAAAGCTGCCGTGTCAAATTGTGCGGCTGTCAATAGGGTAGCCATAAGGTCTCCTTAAAATAGGGTTTTTGTCAACTGGATAAAACTCCACATCAGTTTTGCGCCATAGAACATGATGGTGGCACCGCAGATGATGTTGATAATACGCAGTGCCTTTTGATTTAGCTTATCGTTAAACAGTCGTCCCAACGTGGCGATAAACAACCACCAAAGCGCAGATGCGATGCTGACGCCGACGATAAAAATTATACCTTGATCGCTCGGGATGCTGGCGCGAAAGGCACCTAACATCATCGAGCCGTCGATAATTGCCTGTGGATTAAACCAAGTGACGACACAGGCGGTCGAAATCACTTTGGCCAAGGGGATGTCGACGTCTTTGTCGCTGTCTAAACTGCCTTCGGAGCGAAAGATTGAAAAGCCAATCCAAAGTACGACCACTGACCCGATGCCCAAAACGGCAAATTCGAGCCAGAATGAAGCGGCCATAATGGCGCCGACGCCGTAAAAGCAGGCGACTGCTAGCGTAATGTCGAAGAACATGATGATAAAGGCCGTCAAGTAGGTGCGCATCTTGCTTTGAGTGAGTGCGGTATTGATCATAAACAGATTTTGCATACCTATGGGCGCCACATAGGCAAAACCGAGTAGTAAACCGTCGATTAGATAATTCATTACTGCTCCTATACGTTAAATCTAAAAAGTATCACATCGCCATCTTTGACGATGTAGCTCTTGCCCTCGGCGCGCACCAAGCCCTTTTCTTTGGCGGCTGCCATGCTGCCTTGCGCCACTAAATCGTCGTAGGCAATGGTTTCAGCGCGAATGAAGCCGCGCTCGAAGTCGCTGTGAATTTTGCCGGCTGCCTGTGGTGCGGTGCTGCCCTTTTTAATCGTCCAAGCGCGCGTTTCCTGTGGGCCGGCCGTCAAAAAACTAATTAAGTCGAGTAGGCTGTAACAGGCGTTGATTAACTTGTCGAGTCCGGCGCTGGCAATGCCCAATTCAGCTAGGAATTCGGCGCGATCGGCGGCGTCGAGCTGTGCTAGTTCTTCTTCAATTTTGGCGCAAAAGGTGATCACTTCAGCCTGTTCGCTGGCGGCAAATTGTCTGATTTGCTCCACCGCATGACTAGCGGCGCCGTCGTCTAATAAGTCGTCTTCGGCGATGTTGGCGGCGTAGATAACCGGCTTGTACGACAGTAGGTTGAGCGATTTGACAAAATCGCGTGCGTCTTCGTCAAAGTCAATCGTACGAGCGCTTTTGCCCTCGTCCAAGACGCTGGCAATTTTGGTTAAAATATCTAGTTCAGCTTGTAATGACTTATCGCCTTTTAAGCTCTTTTTCGTCTTGTCAATGCGGCGCTGCACGAAGTCGCTATCGGCTAGAATCAGCTCTAAATTTATCGTTTCTATGTCGCGCAAGGGGTCGACGCTGCCGTCGACGTGCACCACGTTGTCGTCTTTAAAACAGCGTACGACGTGAACGATGGCGGCGACTTCGCGAATATGTGACAAAAATTTGTTGCCGAGCCCGGCGCCTTCTGAAGCGCCCTTGACTAGTCCGGCAATATCGTAGAATTCAATCGCAGTGTAAACTGTCTTTTTTGAATTGTACATGTCGCTTAGGACCGCCAAACGACGATCGGGAACGCTGACGACGCCGACGTTTGGTTCAATGGTACAAAATGGAAAATTGGCCGATTCGGCACCGGCTTGAGTAATTGCATTAAATAGACTGCTTTTGCCAACATTTGGCAGACCGACAATACCTAATTTCATAATAACTCCTTTGTATTTTATAGTTCATTATACCCTAAAAAGACAACACAGCATAGTGGAATCGACGATTTATTGCCGATTATTAAAATTTGCGGACTGTTCAATAATTTGTTATAATGTCGGAGAGTATGCTTATGTGAAAACGATAGGGTGGATGACATAGGAGGTAATATGAGATTTACGTTTGATTATGTGCCGAAAAGTTTGGCAGAATTTCAGAATCTCGCGTCATACAATTTAACTGAACCGCGCTTTGCGGCAGCGGCTTTTGCGCTCTGCCTAATGATTTATTGCGATGATCGCAAGCTGGCTATCGAATTGATTAATCACCTTAAGGGACCACAGCCGCTCACGGTGCACGATGAGAGATTTTTGAATGATCGCTTAGCTGACAAGCCGTATTTGGGGGCGTCGTATTTTGCTGGCGCCAGCAAGCAAAACAATTATCAGCCGACTGAATTGACGGTTGAAGTAGTGGAAGATGCGCGATCTTTTGCCGAAGAAGGTTATGCTAAATTTTTTATCAAGTCGGCCGGTGCCGATAGCGCGCGACCGATTACAGTTCGCCAGAAGGGCAATCAATACTTTTTATGGGAGTATTCCAGTATTTTGTTGAGTATTGTCAAGCCGGCATCGCAAGATGTTTGGGCATAATGAACGATCTGAAAAGGAGAGAAAACTATGAGCAAAAAGGGTTTTGCACTACTATTGGTGATAATTTTGTCGTTGACGACGGCTTGTAGTAACAGTACTACACCGGCTGATCAAACTACAAATAGTACGACGGCGCAAACTGAAACGACATTGGCTGAAATGATTAAATGTCCGCACTGCAATCAGGAAGTTACCAGTGAAGCGAAGTTTTGTAGTGCCTGTGGCAAGGAAATAGCGGCCGTTGAAAGCGAAGCTGAAACGGATGCCGAAACGACGACCGAATCGGTAGCGAGCACGACAGAAGCCACGGATATGCAAGTTGGCGACTATCCCTTTGGCGGTCTTGTTCGCGATGTGCCGCAGTTTGTGACGACACTCGATCCGACTGAAATCGCAGCTTTCGGTCAGATGAAATTTGAAGTATCTGAAGATTACTACGAAAATATCGACACTGGTGAACTGAAAATGTTCTATACTTCAGATGCCGCAGCGCAGGGCATTAGAATTAGAATTCCCCAATTAACTGAGCAATCCGAATTAGCGGCATCGATTAACGAAGACATCATTAGTTATTTTGCCGCCTTTGATCCGGTTGGCCTATATTACTTAGAGATTGATTACGACGCCTATATTTACAATGACGTGTTGTCGATTAAACTGACGCAGGACACGATGTACGAGGGCGCCGATGGCGGACAAGTCGAAACTATCAAAACTTATCACTTTGATATTGCTTCGGGCAAGTTAGTGGAGTTGAGTTCAGAGCAGCTATTGGAACGCCTAAACGTCTCAACAGAACAGATAAGGGAATTTGCTTTTGACTACTTAGTGGACTATCTATTTTACTTTTATAAGACGGAGGAAGCTTGGCAAAATATGGACGTCGACATCGAGGCGGCGCTGGCCTTATTTGACGAGCGACTGAGTGCAGATGAATTGGCAATATTTAAAAATGACAATAACAATTATTATAGTTTAGAATTGGCTTACAGCTTTTTCGACGGCGACTATATCGATGAGCGGGTTCGTTTTACTTTGGCCGATACGCCCTTTAAAATGGCGCTCTTATCGCAACCCAGAAACGCGATTGGTTTAATCTACAAGGACTTTGAAGAACAAGATATGCCGGCGACGAGCTTAAACAATCGTCCGCTCAAACTCCATAAGCTAAACGACGCCGAATCTGGTCAGCCGATTTATGTAACTTCATTCAATCAATTCAATGATGTCGTTAAAATTTACGATTTAGAAATCATTGAAGCCGAAACGGGCACGGAGGAGTTTATCTTTGTCGAGAAGCTAACCGACAAAGAATTGACATTAGAAAATAATTCTGAAGCTGCCGATGTTTACCTTTACTACACGATATTGCCAGAAATTTATCCGCATGAGGCGGTTTATATGGTCGGCGAAAACGAATACGGCGAAGTGGCGGTGGCCGATGCCTATGTATACGACGACCTGCAGTACGGCGGTAAAATTCAATACGTCTATGGCGATGTCGTCGCGCGGCGTTATGTCGACGAAGAAGGATCGGGTGAAGTCTCGATATTACTCAATCCCGACTTGACTTTTGAGGCCGTTGGCGAAGATGGCTTTTGGGCTGACTACGGTATGCCGATGACGGCTGGTACTTATAGCAGCGATACACAATACGTTTACTTATTCCCCAATGAAGCCGATCGCGAAGCGGGGGCGGCCGAGTATTACGTCTTGCTGAAAGATGAGCAGACAGAGGCGCTTTTGCCAGTGTTTAGCGGTGTAGACGGTTGGATTGACGGCAATCTGATACTGTATGTCGAATAGAAAAAGAAAGGTTAGTAAATAATGAAACGACCGTTTAAAAAGACATTTGTGCTATTACTCGTTTTGACGCTACTCAGTTGGTCGACGTCTTATGGGGGCTGGTCGGCCTTTGCCGATACGCCGATTGAGGGCAGCTTTAACACTGCGAAATGGCAATTTTACGCCGCCAGTGGCGTACTGCGGATATTGCCAGGTGACGGCCATCCATTTGACAGTCAGTTTGGCGCCGGACAAGGCACTTGGGCTGCGTATAAAGACGATATTACAAAGATTATCTTCGACGGGCCGATTAAGGCCAATGTCGATTCTTCCAAGCTATTTTTCGGATTGAAAAAGTTGACGACTATTGAGGGGCTAAATCAACTCGATACGTCAGACGTCGAAAATATGCACATGATGTTTTATAATTGTAAGGACTTGCAATCGCTTGACTTATCCGGCTTTAACACGTCGAATGTGACGACGATGAAGTCGATGTTTTACAGTTGTAAAAAACTCGAACAACTCGACTTGAGCGCGTTTGATTTGCGAAATGTCACCACGATGAACGCGATGTTTTACCGCTGTACGGCTTTAAAGACAGTTCAGTTCAGCGAAGTGGCCGACTATTTAAATACGGCAAATTTAACCAGTATGCGCACGCTGTTCTACCAGTGTAACGCCTTGCAGACAGTCGACTTAAGTCGCTTTGACATGTCTGCCATCACGTCTTTGCACAAGTCGTTTTACCAGTGTTCAGCCTTAAAATCAGTTGACTTCAGCAGTTCGACGGCTAATCCAAATGGCGCCGGTGATTCAAGTGATAGTTGTGAAGGCCTGTTTTACGATTGTTCAGAATTAGAGCGTTTAGATATCAGCAATATCGATACAACTGGTTGCAATACGACCAATCTATTGAAGAATACGCCAAAACTATCCTATTTAAAATTGGGCAGCGCTACAAAATTACCCGGCGCGGAACTCGCGGCAGCGCCAACCGATGCCGTCTATAACGGCAAGTGGTTGGCAGTGAATGACGCCGGTAGTGAAGTTTCAGTTAATCAAATTATGAATGCTGCCGATCCGACGGGCATCTATATTTGGGGAAGGAACGAAACGCCGACTGTTACTTATCAGTTTGAATCGGCCGATGCCACTGCCTATGATGCGGCGCTGGACGGCACCTACCCGACATGTGATTACGATGATGCTCAACACGTCGCCAGCACGACGATAGGCGCCATCTTTGTGCCGGTTGCACCTCAATCCGAAGTCGTTACAGTGACCGGTGGGCGCTGGTTTTTTGTCGGCTATCTCCCAAATCAAATTAATCCGGTTGAGCGCTATCAAAACGACGTCGTCGGAAAGTGGCAATTTAAACAAAGTGTCGTGAACGACGATCCATCGGATGACGAATACGTAAGAGTGACATTTGAGGCCGGCGACTACGGCGCGACGTTTACGGATGCAGTCGACGATGAAGTGTGGGCGCTCAAAGGCACGTTGGCGAGCGCGGTATTCAGTTATGCGCAGTTGGCCTACGACGCGGCGACGGGACTGAACGTGCCGGCGGGATTCAGTTTTGAAGCTTACCGCTTTGCGATAGTGGATACAATGGAAGCGGTTGACGCCTTGACTGCCGTCGACCAGGAGATGACTTATATTGCCAATTATCAATATCGGCCAACTGTCATTACTGAACAGATAACGGTTGGAGATGACTACGATTTGACAGATAATATCAGTCCGATTCCAAGTGGTACGATGCTGACCGATGTGACGACGGCGGGCGCCATCGACGTCGCAACAGCCGGCACTTATCACGGCGTGATAAAAGTAGTGCTGCCGAATGGCGTAATTCAATTTGTCGAAGTACCGCTAATCGTATCAGCAGATAATAATGACGATGACGGTGACGACACGGATGACACCGATGGCAGTGACGATGGCGATGACACGGATGGTAGCGACGATGGCGATGACACGGATGGTACCGACGATGGCGATGACACGGACGATACCGACGATACAGACGGTACGGATGATACTGACGACACGGACGATGCCGACGGTACAGAAGATACAGATGACGCCGACGATGACCAAGAGGGTTGGATTTTAACCCCCAATATTCAACATCAAGATACTGATACGCCATCAAATCATGACGATCAAGTCGTGCGGGAACCGCATTATATGACCAGTTTGAGAGGATTTTCGTACATTGTCGGCTATCCAGATGGCAATGTGCGCCCCGACGATTATTTGACGCGCGCGGAAGTGGCAACGGTTTTCTTCCGCTTATTGGCAAGTCAAATTAGAGTCGAACAGTTGGTTGAAACGAGTAGTTTTTCAGATGTGCGACGCTCAGATTGGTTTAGCATTGCAGTGGCCACGTTAGAAAAGCTCGATATTATTCAGGGCTATCCGGACGGCAGCTTCCGACCGCAGAAAATGGTCAGTCGGGCGCAATTTAGTTCGCTGTTGGCGCGTTTTGCACAATTAAAGGATCGAGAATCGTCCATTTTTAGCGACGCCGTCGGCCATTGGGCTGAAGTTGAAATTAGTCGCGTAGCTGCCAAGGGCTGGATTGAAGGATACCAAAATCAGCTGTTTAAGCCGAATCAGCCAATTAGTCGGGCCGAAGCGATGACGATAATCAATCGCATGCTCAACTTGGTGCCACAGAATAAGGACGATTTATTGAGTGGTATGCTAAATTGGCCCGACAACCAAGATCAGGACAGCTGGTATTATCTAGCGGTCCAAACTGCCACAAATAGTCATGTGCCGGAATGGCGCCAAAACGGATTTGAAAAGTGGCGTCGTTTGACACCGAACTACGACTGGACGAATTATCAGAAATAGTCGATTGCACACATCGTGTTGAAAAAATTTGAATGTGGCGATTTGAATGGATATATTTTGGGTATACATGGCAGGTAATTGAACAGCACAAGGAGGTATTTTATGAGTTTTATGAAAAAATTGGGTGATGTCTTTAATAAAGCAGGCGAAAAAGCGGGCGAATTTGCCGATTATGCCAGTGACAAAGCCAATACGATGGCGACCCAAACGAAGTACAAAATGGAACAACAAAAATTGAGGGGCAAAATCACTGCAATGTACAAGGAACTCGGTGAAAAAGTTTACCTTGCACAACTCGATGCCGATGCCAAAGGCGATATTCACCAAGTAGTCGCCGAGTATTGCGAACAGTTAAAGTCGATGCACGACCAAATTGCCGCATTAGATGAAAAAATTGCCGAGCTTTCAGACAATGATAAGGCACCGGCCGATGGCGCAGAGCAAGCTGAAAAAGTTGAATCAGCAGCGGTCGAAGACGCTGAAAAAGCCGTATCTGAAGGCTTTGAAAAAGTTGAAGACGCCGCTGATCAAGTTGCGACAGAAGCTACAAAAACCGCATCTGAGACTGTTGAAGTGGTCAAAGAAAAAACGGATTTTTAGTCGTAGCTTTGTGCATTTAATCTTAGGGCAAATGTAGCAGTCGTTTGACTGCTACTTTTTTGCAAAATCTTGAGGTATAATATGAATCCAATAGCATTTGAAGTATTTGGCCTTTCTGTTAGATGGTATGGCATCATCATGGCACTGGCGATGATTATCGGCATCGCGCTATTGTCATACCGCGCGAAAGCGTATGGCTACAAAAGTGATGATTTAATTGATTTGGCGCTTTGGGTTTTGCCCGCTGCGGTCATCGGCGCCCGCCTCTATTACGTCATTTTTGAATTTGAGCGCTATGCCGGTGACATTTGGCGCATGATTAACATTCGCGAGGGTGGCTTGGCCATTCACGGCGGCGTCATCGGAGGCGTATTAGCTGGTTATCTTTACACCCGTCACAAAAAAATGAATACTTGGCAAATCGCCGATTTGGTGATGCCTTCATTAATACTAGGGCAGGCGATTGGTCGGTGGGGTAATTTTATTAATGGCGAAGCGCACGGTGGACCAACCAATTTACCATGGGCGATTATGGTCGATGGCGTGGCGGTTCATCCGACCTTTCTCTATGAGTCAATTTGGAACTTGTTAGTATTTTTTTCACTGTTAAAGTTGAGTAGCATAAAAAAATTCGATGGTGAAATAGTCTGTTGGTATATGGTGCTCTATTCAATCGGTCGATTCTTTATTGAAGGGTTGCGCACTGATAGTCTGATGCTGGGACCACTGCGCATGGCACAAGTAATTTCATTGATTTTTATTGCGGTTGGCTTGATTATCATCGTTTACCGTCATGTCAAATTAAAAAATACTAATTAAAAAATACTAATTAGCGGTACAGCTTTATATTTCAATTAATAATCATTTGACACACTATATATTGTGTGTCATTTTTTTTTGTCAACAAAATCAGCCAAAGGCTTGTAAATACAGCTTTTCTATAAAAAGTTTCTCAAAAAAAAAGATTGCATTATCAAATGAAAAAGTTTATAATGGGGTAAAGTGGGATGTGATAATACTAAAATGGGATAAAATGGGATAATAAGTAGATGAAGTATTTTTTAGGAGAATACTATCATACGATGGATGCAAAAGGGCGCGTCAGTTTACCCTCTCGTTTTCGTGAGATCATTAGCAATCAATTTTACATTTCACGCGGCCCCGACAACACGCTTTACATCTATCCCGAATGGTCATTCCAAAAGATTATTGAGACAATTATGAGTATTCCGCAGTCCGAAGAAATGCGCACTGCTAAATCTGAGGCGTTTTTGAGAGGCGTCGTCGAGGGACAACTCGACCAACACGGCCGCATAAGACTTGACGCCAAGTTTATTGAATACGCCAAATTAGACAAAAAAGTCGTATTTACCGGCGCTGGCAATCGCATTAAAATTTATGCAAAAGCAGTATTTGATCAGTTAAATCAACAGTCAGATGAAGTCGTAACGGCAGATACTTACAAATACTTAGGAATATAACATGACTTTTCACCACATTCCAATTATGCTAGAGGCCTGTATTGAGGGGCTAGCAATTAAGCCCAACGGCGTATACATCGACGGCACTTTAGGCGGTGGCGGCCATGCTGAAGCTATTTTAGGTCAACTCGATAAGGGGCGCTTGATTGGCGTCGATCGAGATTTTGAAGCCGTGCGCGCAGCGACCCAACGACTGGTTGGCTTTAGTCAGTCATTTGTCGCCTATCAGCGCAATTATCAGGATATTCCGAGTATATTGGAAGCTGAAAAGTTGAGTGGCGTCGACGGCATATTGCTCGATTTAGGCGTCTCGTCGCATCAGCTCGATACGGCAGAGCGCGGCTTTTCGTTTCATAGTGATGCGCCGCTCGACATGCGGATGAATCAATCTGACTTTTTGACGGCCAGCGATGTCGTCAACACTTATAGCGAAGCGGCATTGTTTAGTATTATTAAAGACTATGGCGAGGAACGTTGGGCCGCGCGCATCGCCAAATTTATCGTTGCGGCGCGCGCCGAGCGGCCTTTGGAAACCACTTTTGACTTGGTGCGCGTCATTAAGCAGGCAATACCAAAAAAAGCGCGCGAAGAAGGGCATCCGGCGCGCCGTACATTTCAAGCGATTAGAATTGAAGTCAACAACGAGTTAGAACAATTAAGTAAGACGATTGAAAATTTAGTCGGCACACTTACTTGCGGTGGCCGATTGGCAATTATTAGTTTCCATTCGTTAGAAGACCGCATTGTCAAACATACATTTAAAGAATTGGCAAAGGGCTGTATTTGTCCGCCGCAGTTTCCGGTTTGTACCTGTCAGCACGAAGCGGCAGTGACTTTAATCAATCGCAAGCCGATAGTGCCAGACGCAGTTGAATTAGCCGAAAACCCGCGTGCGCGCAGCGCCAAGTTGCGCATTTGTCAAAAAAATTAGGAAGGAGGGGAGCGCATGTCAGCTGTAAGAAAACTAAAAAGAGTACCGCAAATTGAAGAAAAACCGGTCGTATTAAAGAGTATAAAGACCACTGAACCACTGGTCGTCGTTCAGCCGTTTCAAATGACGCTTGTCACCATAACCCTAATAGCCGTATTGGTTGCGGCGACCTCCTATTTGGGGATTAGTGTCTTGCGACGCAATGCCCAAATAGCAGAGTTACAATTAGAAATTTTTAACACACAGCAGGACATCAACAAGGCAACTGTTATGATCGATGAACTCTATGTGGCGCGTGAATCGTTTATGACGATTGAAGAAATCGAAAAATACGCCAGTGAAGAACTGAATATGATCAAGCCGTCTGATCAGCAAAAGGTGTCGTTGCGGTCGGATAATTACATGACGCTCGACCCGCAAGTCGCCTTCCAGACGAATCCGCCACAATCCAGTCAAGCCTCATGGTGGCAAGATAGTCTACAACTGGTCTCGGCTATGGTAAACAGCGCGGATGAATAGCGGTAGTGATTGAGGTGGCAACACCTCTTTTTTTGTTTAGTGCTTGTGAATAAGGTGTTTAATTTGTTATAATACTCATGTAGCAAAGAGGAGATTATATGAAACGTCTAAAAAATAGAGGACAACTGCTTTTAGTAGCATTTGTCTTTTTTGCCGCTTTTCTTGTTTTGTTTGGGCGGCTTGTACAGTTTCAAGTCATTGACGTCAATCAGATTAAAACGCAGTTGACGGACTATATTGAGCGAAAAATAACTCTGCCGGCACATCGCGGTTCTATTACCGATCGCAATGGAAACTTGTTGGCGTATTCGTTTGAAAACAGTGCGATATACTTTAAAAAAGACGACGCCAAAGACATCGATGAAGAGTTAAACGCCTTATTTGCTGCCTATCCCGAATTCGACGTCGCCGCGACAAGACAAAAAATATTCGATTCTGAAAAAGACGTCGTGCGCATCATCGATTCGCTACCGCGCAGCTATTTGAATTTTGTGCGGCAAATTGGCGGCAAAGTTTTTGAGGTGCGTACGACCGAAAAAAGGGTTTATCCAAATAGTTGCTTGGCTTCGCATATCATTGGTTTTACCAATATCGACGGCGTCGGTATGTCGGGACTCGAATATACTCAAAATGAATATCTAAGCGGTCAAAATGGCTATATTGAAACCAAAACTGACGTGCTTGGTCGCAA
>PDWJ01004852.1_pt1 | contig 11790 bp, 6 predicted proteins | sample 1430881 | NCBI WGS metagenome assembly PDWJ01 (sample SAMN01162460, study PRJNA174530) | Oral metagenome, whole genome shotgun sequencing project. | biome: Marine environment; feature: Marine mammal; material: Swab sample of the gingival sulcus; isolation source: swab sample of gingival sulcus... | reverse complement strand
TCAACTTTTTGTGAAATACTTAGCATTATAAAATTGGTTCACTATCGTTAGCAAAGACAACTTTTAAGATAATTTTGGTATAAATAATTAAAAAATATTCATAAAATTTACAATTAAACTACATATAACTAATATAAAATGATTATAAATTTAAAAATATTTCAAAATATCATTTTTTACTCTTTAAACAAATAAAACATATTTATTTTATTAAACACTTAAAATAACTACACATACAATAACAAAAATAGAATGTTAAAACCTTTTCTTATTAAGGAAATCTCATTTCTCAATAAAATAAATAAATACGAATTTGGAATTTTAAGATTTAATTAACATATTTGCCAGAACTAATTCAAATAATTAAATACTTATGAAAACAAAACTAAGAGGTTTTTGGACGCTACTATTGGCGTTAGCGGTGCAACTGTCGTTTGCACAAGAAAAAACTGTTAAGGGTATTGTTTCCGATGCGTCGGGACCATTACCTGGAGTAACAGTTTTAGTAAAGGGTACTTCAAAAGGTACTCAAACAGATTTTGACGGAAATTATACCTTAAAGGTAAAAAAAGGAAATATCCTTCACTTCACTTATATTGGTATGGCGGATGTCTTTAAAAAAGTAGGCTCTTCAAATGTCATTAATGTTGTAATGAAAGAAGACGCACAAGCTTTAGGCGAGGTTGTAGTAACAGCACTCGGTATAAAGAAGAAGAAAGACGAGGATCTAAGTTCAGCCACTACCGTAGAAGCAAAAAGTCTTCAAAGATCAGGTGAATCCGGAATTATCCAAGGATTAGCAGGAAAAACATCCGGATTAAAAATTACAAAAAACAATGGAGATCCGGGTGCAGGTGCCTACATCCAAATTCGTGGACAAAATACAATTACCGGTAGCGCCTCTCCTTTGATTATTGTTGATGGGGTTCCTATTTCCAATACAAGTGTTGGTAATGGTGTAGATGGTGTAGCTCAACAATCAAGATTGAATGATATCAGCTCGGATGATATTGAAAGTGTAACCGTGTTAAAAGGTGCTTCTGCTGCTGCTGTTTGGGGTACAGGTGCAGCAAACGGAGTAATTGTAATCACAACGAAATCTGCTAAATTAGGTAGTGGAAAATTAAGCGTTAATGTAAAATCATCTGTAGGCGTTGATAAAATTAATGTTGAGTTTGAAAAACAGAATACTTTCGGACAAGGAATGCCTAATTTTTGGTTTGGAGGAGATGACTATTCTTATAAAGCAGCTTCTTTCGCTCCCAATACTTCATTATCATGGGGAGATGTGATAGCTGACAGAAAAGGAGGAAAAGATGATGTAACAGTTGGAAATAAAAGATTTGTTTCAGGTACAACCGGAAAAGTTTACTATCCAATTGTTAATAAAAATTCACGTAAAACATATAACAAATCTAACAGAAATTTAGTTTTTGGAGACGGTATGACTTTAGATAATACAATATCTATCAGCTATGCCAACAACAGCTCAAGTACTTATTTGAGTTATTCTAACTGGGATCAACAAGGTATCATGAAAGGTAAATCTTCTTATAACAGACAGAATATACGTCTCAATCAAATAACAAAATTACTAGATAACCTTACACTTAGATTTAATACTTCTTATGCTAAAATTAAATCTGACCGTATCCAACAAGGTTCTAACTTGAGTGGTTTATACTTAGGTTATTTACGTAACTCACCTGATTTTGACATGACAGATTATGTGGGTACATATTATGATGATAATGGTGTTCCAACTGAAAATGTTCAAAGAAGTTTTAGAAAATATTTGGGTTCTTCTGCACCTGCATACAACAACCCATTATGGACTATCAACAAACAAGACAATCCAAATAAGGTTGAACGTTTTATGATAGCTCCTCAATTAAATTGGGATATAAAAGATAATTTAAAATTGGTTGCAAGATACGGTTTAGATTTTTACACGGATCATAGAGAGACCTTCTTCCCTGTACACTCTTCAGGAGGTAATGCAAACGGGTATTATTCTCAGACTGACATCAAAGAAAAAGTTCAAAACCTCAACGTATTTCTTCAATCTGATTTTGATATCAATGAAAACTTTGATTTAGGAGTAATTTTAGGAGGATCTTTAGATCAAAAACAATATGAAAGCATATTTGGTTCTTCACAAAATTTCACTAATCCAAATATGGGTGATTTACGCGTTTTCAGCAACTCGGTTGCTGAAGATAAAGATGTTAGCAACTATAAGGAAGAAACTAGAAAAGCCGGTGTTTATTCTACAATAAGTGCCAATTTTTACAAGCAATTATTTATAGAACTTACAGGTAGATACGAAAGACCTTCTACTTTAGAGAAAAATATTTTTTACCCAAGTGCTTCTTTAGGCTGGGTTTTTTCAAAAGTATTACCTGATAATGATATTTTAACTTTTGGTAAAATAAGAGCTTCTTACGGAGAAATAGGTATTGAACCATCAGCTTATAGCAAAAGTACATTGTATGAAGCAGGAGGAATTTCTTCCTCTTGGGAAGATGAGCTTTCTTCATCAGCTTATGGTAATCCTTTTACAAGATCTGCTACTTTAGGAAATCCTGATTTAAAAGAAGAACGCGTTAAAGAATTTGAAGTAGGGGCTGACTTTAGAATGTTTAAAAATAAAGTGAACTTAGGGGTAACTTATTACGACAAGAAGACAGAAGATGCTATACTAAATGTAGATGTTCCCGGTTCAATCGGCTTTAGCGGTAAATTAGCAAATGTTGCTGAAATAACAAATAAAGGTCTAGAAGTTGACTTAGGTATCAAATTATTCTCAAGAGGAAATTTCAGATGGGATATTAACGCCAGTTACTCTCACAATAAAAACCTTGTAAAAAGTCTAAGTGGTGTAAAATCTGTTTTCTTAGCAGGATTTACAGGAACTTCTTCAAGAGCTATTGAAGGACATGCAATGGGTACTTTATGGGGAGGAAAATTTGATAGAGATGATAATGGTAATTATGTCTTAGATGACAACGGCTTCCCAAAAATATCAGCAGAGGAAGGTATTCTAGGAGACCCTAATCCGGACTGGATTGGCGGTATAGGAACAATATTGAGATATAAAGGACTTAGCCTATCTGCTCAATTTGAAACATCACAAGGTAATGATCACTGGTTTGGAACAGAAGGGGTGTTAAAATTCTTTGGTATCCATCCGGAGACAGCAAATATTACAACAGCTTCTAAAGATTTAAAAACATACGACGGTAGAACTATAAAATCAGGAACTACTTTTAGAGGAAATGTAGGAAACTTTGGAGGAGAAGATGTAGCTCTTACAGAAGAATGGTATCTTTCAAATGGTGGAGGATTTGGTAATCAAAGTGAATCATTTGTTGGAGATGCTTCTTGGACAAGACTAAGAGAAGTAACTTTAGGTTATGCGCTACCGGCTAAATATACAGAGCCTATAGGATTATCTAATATAGAATTCAGTTTATCAGGAAGAAACTTATTCTTATGGACAAAGGTTAAAGGATTTGATCCGGATATGAACCTTACAGGAGCATCTAAAGGAAGAGGTTTGGATTATTTCACAAATCCGGCTACTAAATCTTATATATTCACAGTTAAATTAGGATTCTAATAAAAAATGAAAATGAAAATGAAAAAAACAATAATATTAAAAAAGATTTTGGTACTTATACTCGGAGCGACAATTGTTTCGTGTAGTTTTACCGATGGAATTAATGAAAGCCCAAATGACTTTACGGATTCACCGGGAACTCTATTGATAGGGCAAGCAAGTTTAGAGGTTATTAAACTATCAGAAAGTCAATCTTCTAGAGCTTCAGGAATATTTACCGATCAATTTACAGGGTCGGATAGACAATATGTATCACTGAATAAATATTTAACCACTGCCGGAGATTATGATGATGATTGGTATGATTTATATGTTTACGGATTAGCTCAAGCTCAATTAGCTGAGCAAAAAGCAAAAGAAGGAGGAAATAAGATACTTGTAGGAGTTGCTCAAATACACAAAGCTTTTCTTTTTGGAGAAGCGGCTGCACTATGGGGAGATGTTCCTTATACAGAAGCTTTAGATGAAGTAAAATTCCCTATGCCTAAATATGACAAGCAGTCATTTGTCTTAGCAGAAGTACAAAAACTACTTGATAATGCCATTTCTAATGTTGGTGACATCGCTGTTTCAAGTCTTTATGGAAGCCCTATATTTGTAAGCAATGAAGCTACTTGGAAAGAAATTGCTCATTCATTAAAAGCAAGATATTATTTAGTGGCAAAAAATTACCCAAAAGCATTACAAGAAGCTAAAAAAGGTATATCATCTTCTTCAAAAGATTGGTTAGCTTCTCACTCTAATGCCAGTGGTTCCAAAAACATGTATTTTCAATTTGCTGCAGAACAAAGAGAGGGCTATTTAACAGCTAATAATTCATATCTATACAGGTTAGTTACAGGGGAAGTTACTAGAAAGTTAGCAACTCCGGGAGATGCAGAAAGAGCCAAAGCATATTTTGCAGGTTCAAATTTAAACACAGGTACAGATGGATATTTTGCAGTAGACGCTTCTTTCCCTATAGTTACTTATGTAGAAACAAAACTAATTGAAGCAGAAGCTGCTGCAAGAACAGGAGAAGATGCCTTATCTGCATTTAATGCTGTTAGAGATGAATTAAAAAAGGTTTATGGCGGAGATTTTCCCCATTCATCTTCTACAGGTAATGATTTATTGTTAGAAATTTTAGAAGAAAAGTATATATCTTTGATAGGATCGTTACAAGTTTTTCACGATGTTAGAAGAACTAAGAATGCTATTGGCGTTCCTATAAAGGGAACAGGGGCTACTAAAATCCCTCAAAGATTTTTATACTCTCAATCTGAAATAAATTCAAATAAAAATATGCCGGCTATTGTTGATTTGTTTGAAGAAACAGAGGTTAATAAATAATTTTTACAAATACAAATTCAAAAGGCAGTAGAAATACACTTAATTGAATTATGTATAAAAGAGAAATCGCCTGAAAAATATTTTTCAGGCGATTTCTCTTTTTAAGCGATGTGAAATATTCTATAAAAATTACAATTATTTAATATATTTGTAAAATAGAATAATTTTAAATTAAAATATTTTCAAATCAGTTTTATAAAAATAATTCAATAAAAAGGTTGTAAAACAAAATAAATCACATATAAATATATTATTTAATATTAAAATATCATTAAAACAGGATTAATAATATTAAAAATATACATTTTATTTAAAAAAGATAGATGTAAACTTGTAAATTTAAAATTTATTTAACATATTTGTAAAAACTAATTCAAATAATTAAATACTTATGAAAACAAAACTAAGAGGTTTTTGGACGCTACTACTAGCGTTGGCAGTGCAACTATCGTTTGCACAAGAAAAGACTGTTAAAGGAGTTGTTTCCGATGCGTCGGGACCACTACCGGGAGTAACTGTTATGGTTAAGGGTACCAAGAAAGGTACTCAAACAGATTTTAACGGAAATTATACCGTAAAAACAAAAAAAGGAGATGTTCTCTTTTTTAGTTATATAGGTATGAAACCTGTTTATAAAAAAGTGGGGGACTCCAATGTTATTAATGTAACAATGAAAGAAGATGCAGAAGCATTGGGAGAAGTTGTGGTAACAGCGATGGGGGTAGCTCGTGATGAGAAAAAATTAGCATATTCAGCTCCTAAGGTAAAATCCGAAGATATTACAGCAGCACAAAACACCAATGCAGTGAGTGCCTTATCCGGTAAGGTAGCCGGATTAAAAGTAAATTCTCCTTCGGGGAACTTAGGAGGTTCACAGAGAATTTTGGTTAGAGGGACAAACTCCATTACAGGAGAAAACCAACCTCTATTTGTAATTGATGGAATTCCTATGGATAATTCAAACTTTAACACAACAGATACCCAAAGAGGAGGTGGAGGTATTGATTTTGGTAGTACCATTAATGATATTGACCCTAATAATATAGAAAGTGTTACAGTGTTAAAAGGTTCTGCTGCGGCTCTTTATGGTTCTAGAGCCTCTAATGGAGTTATTTTAATTACCACTAAAAAAGGAGCAGACACTGATAAATTAGGAGTTACTGTAAACTCATCTGTTAGTTTTTCTGAAGTAGCAATTTTACCTGAACTACAAAGAGAATATGGTGGAGGATCTATTATTCCTGATTATGATGATGATGGAAATAGAATAGGTAAAAATGGATTTGCTGTTACCAATATCAATGGTAAAGAATATATGTTAGTTGACTATGCTACCGATGAAAGTTGGGGACCAAAATACGACCCAAATTTAAAAGTATTACACTGGGACGCTTTTGATAAAGAAAGTTTTCCGGAAGATTATTTAAACCCTCGAGCTTGGGTTGCACCTAAAAATGATGTTGAAAGCTTCTTTAACACAGGTATTTCCGTAAATAATAGTGTATCGATAACGAAAGGGAGTAAAAGCAGTAAATATTTAATATCTCTTGGCAATCAAAATACAACAGGAATATTACCGGGCACGGAGATTAAAAAACACTTTGCAAAGGTATCCATATCTCAAAGGCTAAATAAGAAATTAACTGCAAACGGTACAATGAACTATGTTAGAAGTTCAGGGGTAAGACCTGAAATCGGATATAGTGACAATAGTGTTACACAAAAATTCTTCCAATGGGGACAAAGACAGTTGGATTTTGAGCGTTTAAAGAAATATAAAAATGCTGATGGAACTCAACGAACTTGGAATAGGCAAGCATGGAATAACCCTACTCCTAACTATTCTGACAACCCATATTGGACAGTTAATCAAAATACACCAAGTGATACTCGAAGTAGAATTTATGGAACGGTTGGAGCAACTTATCAAGTTACAGATGAATTAAGTGTTAAAGCAAGTGTATATGCAGACACCTACAACTTCAGAAACTCTCAAAGAGTTGCTGTTGGCTCTCAGTCACAATCTTCTTATTTAGAAAGAGCGTATAACTTCAAAGAATACAACTATGAAGCTATTGCCAACTATAACAAGATGATAACAGACGATTTTGGTTTAACAGTTCTTGCAGGTGTAAACAGCAGGGATTACGAATTAGATTATAGATATATAGGAACAACAGGAGGTCTATCTGTTCCGGGAATTTATAATATCAATAATGGTAAAGGACCTTTGGAAAAAAACACTTATAACTCTATAAAAAAAGTAAATAGTGTTTTCGGAAGTTTAAATTTAGAATTATACAAGCAATTGTTTGTTAATTTAACAGCTCGTAATGACTGGTCTTCAACATTACCTGATGATACTAATTCTTATTTCTATCCTTCAGCATCTGTAGCGTGGCAGTTTACCAAGAATATAGATTATAATAATTTTCTAAGTTATGGAAAACTTCGTTTTGGTTGGGCACAAGTAGGTAATGATGCAGATCCTTATAAAGTAAAAAATACGTTGACAATAGGCGAACCTTTTAACGGAGGAGGTAGAGTAAGCGTACCTGGTACATTTTTAAATGAAAATTTAAAGAATGAAACAACCACTACATGGGAAGTAGGAGCAGAATTAAGCTTCTTTAAGAGTAGAGTAAATTTAGATGTAACCTATTATAATAATAGAACAACTGACCAAATTATTCCGGTAGATTTATCATACGGAACAGGTTATGGGGCTAAATGGATTAATGCAGGTGAAATGACTAACAAGGGTATTGAAGTAGAATTAGGTTTAACACCTTATAAAAATGAAAACTTTTCGTGGGATGTTCATTTCAACTTTGCTAAAAACAAAAATAAAGTAGTTGAATTAGATAAAGGCTTGAATTCTATATTGCTTACCAATGCTCCTTTTAGAGTTAATTTAGTAGCTTTAAAAGGGAAGTCATACGGAATCATAATGGGTACAGATTTTATAAGAGATAGTAAAGGTAATAAAGTAGTTAATAGTGATGGTTGGTACGCAGCAACCTCAAATTTAGTTCCTTTAGGCTCTGTTTTACCTGATTATACGGCAAGTATGAAAAACTCGTTTAGATATAAGAATTTAGATTTAGGATTTTTGATTGAAATGAGTAAAGGAGGAAAATACTTTTCTACCTCTTATCAATGGGGTATGTTCTCCGGAATGTTGCAGGAAACGGTTGCTAATAATATAAGAGAAAAAGGTATTGTAGTGCCGGGAGTAACAGGAACTATTAAAGATAATAAAGATGGTACTTATACCGTAACAGATACAAAACCTAATGATAAGAAAATTTCCGCAAATGATTATGGTGCAATGCACTATGGTTCTTATGGATCTCCTGATGCTCAAAACGTATTCGATGCTAGTTATTTCAAATTAAGAGAAATAACATTAGGATATACTTTTGACAGAGGTTTCTTAGGGTTCTTTGATACTGCAAGGGTAAGTGTTTTTGGTAGAAATCTTTTAACTTGGGGATTGGATTACAAAGGTATTGATCCTGAAACAGTATCTACAGGCTCAGGAAATATACAAGGTCTTGAAGGTGGTTTACAACCTTCTGTAAAAACATATGGTGTTAACTTTAAATTCTCATTCTAAAACAATTAAAAAATGAAAAATACAATTAAAAAATTTGCAACAATATTAATGCTTCTGGCTTTAGTATATGCTTGTGATACAGATTATATAAATGATCCTGATAATCCGGAAGTAGCTCCATCATCTCAATTATTTAACAATGCTCAGTTTGATTTAGCCTACGAATTAAATGATGCATGGACTGCAGGTAGAGGAACACTTGGTTTTGCTCAATATTGGGCGCAAACTTTTTACACCAATGAAAACCAGTATGCTTTGCGTACTAGTATGGTTAATGATTATTGGAATTGGCCTTATGGAATTCTTACAGACCTTAAAAAGGTAATAGAATTAAATGAAGATCCTAAAACAAAAGTGGTAATGTCTGCATTTGGTGATAATAACAATCAAATTCAAGCCTCAAGAATATTGATGTCTTTTACCTTCTCAAAATTAGTTGACTTTTTTGGAGATGTTCCTTATTGGAGTTATGGAAGCAAACAAAACACTGACTTTCAAGGATTAAAATTAAAAGAGGGAGTTAATGCACCTGCGTATACAGATGCAAAAGTAATCTATAAAGATATTTTAAAGGAGCTTTTAGATGCCGCTAACAAGATGAATACATCTGCAAATGTATCTGTAAGTGATAATATATATGGTGGTGACGCTAGTAAGTGGGTTAAATTTGCACATTCTATTAGATTGAGATTAGCTTCTCACTTATTAAAAGTAGATCCTGCATTAGCTAAAAAAGTTTTCAACGAATCAGCTTCTAAGGCTTTTATGAGTAATGATGATAGTGCATTGTTTACTTTTGGAGGAAATGATATTACAGGAGGTCCTTGGCATCAAGCATTTACTGTTGGTGCTAGAAGAGATTTTGGACCGGCTCTTCCATTTGTTAAACTTTTATATAATGAAAAAGGTCCTTTTACTTCAGTTGGATCTGAAGACCCTAGAATAAACAAATATTTTGATACTCGTTTAGGAACAACTAAAGTAGTTGGTTTGCCTTATGGATTTGGAAATGATGTTGCTAGATCCATTACTGATGAAGGAATTCCTAGTGCTTCTATCATAAAAGCTAATTTTACACAACCTTTATTAGAGTATGCAGAGATTGCGTTCATTCGTTCAGAATTTAAAAATTGGGATCAAGCAGAATATGAAAAAGGAGTTAAGGCATCTATGGAAAGATGGGGCGTTTCAGGAACAGATGCAACTGCATATGTGAGTTCATTACCTGCTGCCTCTGAAGAAAATGTACTAACACAAAAGTATATAGCACTATATATGGATGGTTTAGAAGGTTGGACAGAATATAGGAGGTCAGGGTACCCTAAAACATTGACACAACCGGGAGATACTTATGGGGATGTCGAATTTAAACCTAAATATATTATTTCTAGAATAGCTTATCCAAATAATGAACAGCTTTTAAATAAAGCTAATTGGGAAGTTGCTAAAAATAAGATACAGGGAGGAGATGAACAATCTTCAAAAATATTTTGGGATGTAGTAGATTAAATACATTCCATAAATAGCAAAAAGCAATCGTCTGAAAATATTTTCAGACGATTGCTTTTTTTAAATATTTCCCACCCTAGCTTCAGCTATATCCTCTACTCTATTGCTTCTTAGCTTTTAATTTATTCACCAACTCCTCCAACTGCTTTCCATAAACAGACTTTTTAACATTTTCAGATAAGGATTTATTGATAGTATCTAATAATTTGATATTATTATCATCAATGCTTATCAACGCTACATAAGGAGCCACCTCACTCGAAGTATTTGAAAGGGCAAAGTTGGTGACGTATAAAATTTGTCTTTTTTGCAAACTTAACTCCGCTTGTTCAGCTTTTTTTACATCCTCTTGTTTTCCCTCTTTATAGCTATCAAATTTTTGTTTTAATAAATCTAACTTTTTACCATTAAATTTTGATAGCATTTGATTAAACTGCTCCAAAAGTTCCTGATTCTTAGAACCTGAAACCTTTGCTAATAAAGTTAGTTTTTCTAAGTTGCTCTGTATTTTTATCGTTCCTTTTTCTCCAAAGAAAGGAATTTTTTCAGTATTGTTTTTACCTAATGACACATAGAATATTTCTGGACTTTCAATATCTGTCGCAAGTTTGAAATGATCAGAACCTACCAACGAAACAGAATCCAACGAAACAAATGCAGTATCTTTTACCTTCTGCAAATAGATGGTACCTTTTTTCATTCCTTTTATAGTTCCCTCTACAATCATATTACCTGATTTTTTCTCTTGACAAGAAATAACACTCAATACAATAAGTACAATTACTGAAATTTTTAAAATCTTCATTTTTTAATGCTTTATATTTTACACATCTTTAATTTTACTGTGCAAAAATAGAAACTTTTAGTATATTTTTAAGTTCTCTGAATATTTAATTTTTCAAGTAAGAAATATTAAATAACTAAAAAATCTAAAAATCTTTCATTAAAATTTTGAGAACATTGTTCCTTTTTATACATTTGCACTATAAAATAATTTAGAAATAATCCATATAATCATATTATATGGCTGAATGTCAGATTTTTAAACTATTATTATAATAACTTAAACACGGTAAAATTAAAGGTGCAAGTACAAAAAACAAATATCAAAAATACTATACTTGAAGTAGCACGTCAATCTTTTTTAGAGAATGGCTACCAAAATACGACTATGCGAGGCATTGCCAAAGAGGCAACTAATAATTGGATTGAAGTAGAAGATATAAGTGAAATGAATGAATTTCAAGAACATGTTAAGTTTATTATTACTTATCAAAAAGAGTTTGATTTAATTTTACATAAATGTTCAGGGTCAAAATATGAAAACATAAAAGATTATTTTATAGATAGATATACAGAATCATCAAAGGCATATTTGGAATTAATGAAGGAAAAATATCCGCAAGTAAATAAAGAAATTTCGGATTTTTTCCTACACACAACAGCAGGTTGGTGGATACAGATTGTTTCAGAGATTGTTTCGCATAATTTGAATGAAAAAGAAATATTAGATTTTCTAAAAGAATATATGACCTTTGGAACAGGAGGATGGAAACGGTTGATGAATTTATAGTAAAGTTGGAAGTTAGAGGACGGAAGTTGGAAGTCTATGTCTTGTCCTAAAATAGGTTTACACAAAAAAGTAGGACAAAATGGCAAAAAGAAGAAAAACGACAATTCGGTACAGTGATTGCTTTAAGTTAAATGT
>PDWJ01004716.1_pt1 | contig 11792 bp, 9 predicted proteins | sample 1430881 | NCBI WGS metagenome assembly PDWJ01 (sample SAMN01162460, study PRJNA174530) | Oral metagenome, whole genome shotgun sequencing project. | biome: Marine environment; feature: Marine mammal; material: Swab sample of the gingival sulcus; isolation source: swab sample of gingival sulcus... | reverse complement strand
ATCCTCTAAACAAACTATGGATTGCAAACTGCATAGGCCTGTTTTGCTATTTCTAATTCTTCATTTGTGGGAATAACCAGCACTTTTGTTTTGGCTTTGGTTGTATTAATTTCTCTAAGTGCAGCTACCCGTTTTTCATTTTTTTCGGGGTCTATAGCTATGCCAAAGTAATCCATATTAGAACAGATGCGTTTTCTCAGTTCAGGTGAGTTTTCGCCTATACCGGCCGTAAAAACAATAGCGTCTAAACCGTTTAACGCTGCTGTATAGCTGCCTATATACTTTTGAATGCGATAAGCAGCCATGTCCAGTGCAAGATTGCAGGCTTTATTTCCACTTGCTGCAGCAGCTTCTATTTCCCTCAGGTCACTGTATCCGGTAAGCCCAAGCATGCCACTTTTTTTAACTAACAGGGTATTTACTTCCTCTACAGAATAGCCAAGCGTATTAATAAGGTAAAAAATAATGGCTTGGTCTATATCGCCACTACGGGTTCCCATAATTAGACCGTTTACCGGCCCAAAACCAAGGCTGTGGTCTATGCTCTTTCCATTTTTTACGGCTGTCATACTACAGCCATTCCCCAGATGGATAGTGATGAGGTTGGCATCATTTTTCTTAAGGTGTGCAATTGCCATTTCGCTTACAAATTGGTGGCTGATACCGTGAAAGCCGTAAAGCTGAATGTTTTTTTCATCATAAAAATGATTGGGGATAGCGTATTTCTTTGCTTTTACCGGAATGGTCTGATGAAAAGAGGTGTCAAATACGGCAACTTGTTCGGCGTTTTTAAAAATTTCTTCTGAAAAAATGATGCCGGCAAGGTTATGGGGATTGTGTAATGGTGCTAATGAACTCAGTTGTTTTATTTTGGCCTTTATTTCCTGAGATATTTTGGTGGTGTTTACAAAGCGTTTTCCACCGTGTACCACCCGATGCCCCACCACATCTATTTCATTAGTAGTAGTAATAACCCCATTATTTTTATCCAGCAAATGTTCTGAAATTAATGTAAGTGCGGTTTTGTGATTTGCTACTGCTACTTTTTTCTCTATATCGCAATGTGTTGTTTTGTACCTGAAATTAGCATCATTAAAACCAATTCTATCTACCAGCCCCTTGCAAACGACCTTTTCCGAAGGCATATTGATTAGCTGGTATTTTATGGAAGAACTACCGGAATTTAACACTAAAACATTCATATTGAGATTTTAAAAAATTAATAATTTAGAAGTCTTGTGCCTGTATGGCCGTAATCAATACAGTATTAAATATATCCTCTACGGTACAGCCGCGGCTCAAATCATTAACCGGTTTATTCAAACCCTGTAACATAGGGCCTATAGCCAAAGCTCCTGTTTCTCGCTGTACGGCTTTGTATGTATTGTTTCCGGTATTTAAATCAGGAAAAATAAATACACTGGCTTGTCCGGCTACTTCAGAGTTGGGTAATTTTGCACTGCCTACCTTGCTGTCCACTGCTGCATCATATTGAATAGGGCCTTCTACTTTTAACTGTGGCATACTGGTTTTTACTATTTCCGTAGCTGCTCTCACCCGCTCTACATCATCACCTGCTCCTGAGCTTCCTGATGAATAGGAAAGCATGGCAATCTTTGGAGTTATCCCAAAAGATTCAGCGGTAGCAGCTGATGATATGGCTATTTCTGCCAATTGCTGGGCGTTGGGATTGGGATTGATGGCACAATCGCCAAATACGGTAACCCTGTTGGGTAAACACATAAAAAATACCGATGAAACTAAAGAAACACCGGGTTTGGCTTTTATAAACTGGAGTGCCGGCCTGATGGTGTGCTGGGTAGTATGTACTGCACCGCTAACCATACCATCTGCATGGCCTTTATATACCATCATACTGCCAAAATAAGATACATCGCCCATTAAATCTATGGCCATGGCTTCGTTTACATTTTTATTTTTTCGCAATTCATAGAGTGTATGGGCGTAATCTCCAAAATGCTTAGAAGATGTAGGATTTATAATATTTATTTTATCCAAATCTAATGCCAAATCCAACCTATTGATACTCTTTTCTATCTTAGCCCTGTCACCAAGAATGGTAAGGTAAGCGGCATCGGCCTCTATCAATAATTTTGCGGCTTGTAATATTCTGTCATCATTACCTTCTGGTAATACAATGTGTTTTTTGTCTTGTCTTGCCCTTTGGAGTAAATTGTATAAAAACATTCTGGGAGTGATGCCCTTTGGTTTAAATGTGATGAGTTTGTCAGCCAATTCATCTGTATTGACATATCTCTCAAAATCTTGTATAGAGATGTTTATTTTTGACTTATTTTCAGCATAAATTTGGGGTTTTATGTTGGCTATCTTATTGGCTATCTGAAAAGTGCCACCCTGTACTGAAACTATTGGTAATATTTCCGGTAGACCGTCTATGAGTTTAGTAATGGGTTCTTCCGGTAACAACCCTCCGGTAAGAATAACACCGGAAATAGCAGGATAATTTACGGAAAGATTGGCTTGTAAAGCTCCTAAAATAATATCTGCACGGTCTCCCGGTGTGATAACCAGAATATCTTGTTTAAGGTGTGTAAGATAATTTTTCAACTGCATGGCACCTACACTATAATTATCTACCAGATTATTGATTAAATCATCACCAAATAAAATTTTGCCTTTTAATTCCTCGGCTATCTCTTTTACTGATGGATTGCCCAATTGATCATTAAACGGGATAACTCCAACCAACACTTCTTCAGGTAACATTTGGGTAAGGTTGGCCTGAACTAAGGCTAAATTTTCCGGTTGAATTTTATTGGCCAAAGCCATTAATACTTCTACATGGTTATCTTTGAATGAATCATACGCTATCTGAAAACTATTTATTAATTCATCCAAAGTTTTTCCTACTCCGCTATTGATAATTATGGTAGGGATACCCAGATTTTTAGCAATGTGAATATTTATATCCCATTCTATGATTGTGCCTTCTCCCGAAAAATCTGTACCCTCTACCAAAACAAAGTCATATTTTTCTTCTAAAGCTTTATATTTTTTTATGATGGTAGCAAATAGTTCGTCGTCTTCGTTTTGTTTAATTTTATGGATAACCTCACTTCTTTTAAAGGCATAAGTGTCTTTGTAATCTAGTTTTAAATTAAAATGAGAGATAATGGTATTTATATGGTTGTCTAATTGGCCATTCTTGCTATCATTTATAATTGGCCTAAAATAACCTACTTTAGCAGTTTTACCCAACAACATCTGCATTAATCCTATGGAAATAAGAGACTTACCGCTATTTGGTTCTGTTGTGGCTATATAGAGGGCTTTGTTCATAATACATGTTTTTTAATCGGGCACAAAGGTACAATTATTAGATAGGATAACCTGATAGATTTTACAAAAAAAAACCCGAATTTTAGAAAGAAAAGGTTCTAAAATTCGGGAGGGTTTTAAAAGTAAGAAATTATACTGTTTTATATATTGTAAAGATCGTTGTAATACTGAGCCGCCATTCTGTTGCTGCCAAATTCAGGTATTACATCTTCAATACCTTTAAAAACTATCCTTTGCCATTTTTCTTTGTTGTTGTAATATGTAGGTATTACATCATTTTCCAATAGGCTATATAAGTTTTGGGCATCTATTTTATCTTGTTCAGAAGTTGGTAGTTCGTAGTTTACTTCGGGTAATACAAAAGCATTTTCTCCATTTTTGGCAAATTCCGGAATCCAACCGTCATTTATAGACAAGTTTAGGGAGCCATTCATGGTGGCCGTCATACCACTGGTACCTGAAGCTTCTCTGGTAATTCGAGGGGTATTTAGCCAAATATCCGAACCGTCTTTTAGGCTTTTTGACAGGGCGATTTCATAACCCGTAAGCACAGCTAAATTTTTACTGTTTTTTGAAATATTTACCAAGTGGTTAAATACATCTATAGCGTAATAATCTTGTGGGTAGGGTTTACCAGCCCAGATAATTTGTACCGGCTGTTCGGTATTGTTAATTAGCTTGTAAAAACGATCGAGGTCATATAATAGCATATCGGCTCTTTTGTATGCCGCAAAACGTCTGGCCCAGACCATGGTAAGCACTTCCGGATTAAATTTTTTACCGGTTTGGTTAAAAACTATTTTAAACAAGTTTTCTTTAAGCACATTTTTTCTTTGGGTAAATAAGTTGGTGTCTTTATTCTCCCATGATTGTTTTAAGATACTGTCCTGCCAGAATTTTTGATTTTGTGCATTTGTAATAGGGATAATTTTTGACACGTTTTCGTAATCTTTCCACATGTGATTAGCCACCTTTGAGTGAAGTTTTGAAACTGCATTAGATTTCTTTGACATTCGCAGGGCAGCAACCGTATAATTGATAGTACCGCCATTGACTATTTCGCGGTTTAATTCTTCGTCGCTTAATTTTCTACCAAAAAATCCACATCTGTTTAGATGGCGGGCATCGCGTTCTTCATTTCCGGCTTTAACCGGTGTATGAGTGGTAAACCTGAAATTTTCTTTACCGTATCCGTTATTGTTTAAGTGATAGAACGCAGGCAGGCCGTGGCCTTCATTAAGGTGATAAATGTCTGCACCACCTAAGGCCTCTACTACTTTTGCTCCACCTATCCCCAATACAATACTCTGTGATATTCTGGTGAGTTCGTTGGCATCATATAATTTATGGGTTATGGTTTTGGACAAGTGGTCATTCTCTTCAATATCCGTACTCAACAGGTATATAGGTACGGTATCAAATATTTCCGGTTTTAAAATATATGCTTTTACCTTTACATTAGGATTATCATGAAGTTTAACGTTTACTACAATTCCGGTGTCTTCCAAAAAATTATAATATTTTTCTATAAAATCTATCCGTAAAGTCTGGTCTTGGTTTCTGCCTTGGTCGTAATAACCATACTTCCAAAGCATTCCAATGCCAATCATATTCTGCTTTAACTCAAATGCTGAACGCATGTGTGAACCGGCCAGAAAACCGAGCCCTCCGGAATATATTTTTAAAGCCTGATGTATGCCAAATTCCATACTAAAGTAGGCTACTCTTTTGGTGTATTCTTTATTTACTCTATAAGGATGATACCATGTAGCGTATTTGTTTTTCATGTATTTTGATAAAAATTTTATAGCTGCCAAAGATAATTTAAAACGTATAAGTGGCAGGTGGTATAATTTGGATTAATATAAAATGTTATTAACATATTAGATTATTGCGTTGAAAAATAATGCTTTAGTGATAGAAAATTGCAATAATTGCTCCCTAACAGACTAAAGATTTGTTAAATTTTGAAAAAATAATGACTTTTCAACTTTAACATTTCTTAAAACCGTTAGGATATTGTTAATTTTTCTTTCCAAATTGCATCTAAGCTAATAATCTTTTCAATAACGTTAATTTCTAATTAAAATTATAATAAACTTCTTAAGTTATTAGATTTTTTAAATTTTCTAATGCCGATGCCTATAAAAGCTAGGAAATTAAATCCTTTCCAACTGGGTTATTGTAGTGTCAAATCTGTTCAACAAATAACGGAAACTATCCATCCAGGCAATTTGTTCTTTTTATAGCATAATGCTATTTATATAGTTTGTCATCAAAATAATAATCATTTTGACAATCTTCTTTACGCTTGTTCTCTACTAAATTAGCTATAATTCTCTTTTACAAGTTTTTACTTATTAATTTTTTGGAATCAAACCCTACATCTGTATTAAAAACAAACCATAAACAGATATTCCTGCTGCTTTTAATGTAGCTGCCTTACATTTCAAATAGAGAGAAACCGAATAACTCATTTCTTTTACCTATTTTTGAAATCAACTCAGGATTATGGATTTTATTACTCGAGGTTATTCCGGCAACACCAATTGGTACTGGTATGTACTCACATTAGGCCTTATTTTTATCGGTTGGCGGATCATAGGCTCGGTACCGTTATTTCTTACGGCATATATTACGGCAGGTTCCTATCAAGCCTTTTCAGATGCTGTACCGTCTATGTTTATGAGTTTGGGCATTAATTCCAATTTTTATTTATTTCTAATTCTGTTTACTTTTATTTTAGGCCTTGTTGGTTTATACGCTGGGGTAAAATTTTTCCATCAAAAATCCTTTACTTCTATAATTACCAGCCGGGCTAAAATAGATTGGAATCGCATTATTTTAGGGTTTTTACTTTGGTTTGTGGTGTCTTTTGGGTTTATTTATATGGATATTCTAACCAATACAGAATTGGTTTGGAATTTTAAACCGGTTCCTTTTTTTACCTTAGTTGTTGTTTCCTTTCTTTTTATTCCTTTACAGACTTCTTTTGAAGAACTATTAATGCGTGGTTATCTTATGCAAGCCTTTGGAATATGGGCTAAGAACCGATGGATGCCGCTTGTGGCAACCACGCTTATTTTTGGTCTATTGCACGGAGCCAATCCGGAAGTTGAAAAATTGGGTTGGGGTATTATGGTTTTTTATATTGGTACTGGTTTGTTTTATGGTATAACTACCTTAATGGATGAAGGCACAGAATTGGCTTTGGGCTTACATGCTGCCAATAACATTGTAGCCGCTCTTTTTATTACAGCCGACTGGACTGCATTTAAAACCGAAGCTTTGTACATAGACAAATCAGAACCTTTATTGAGTTGGCATGTATTTATTCCTGTATTTGTTTTATACCCGTTGATGTTATTGTACTTTTCTAAAAAATACAAATGGCACAATTGGCAATATAAACTGGCAGGAAAAGTGCAAAAGCCTTGGTTAATTGCAGAGAATTTATCACACAATGAAGACGTTTAGGCTCCATAAAGATTTTCGTTTAAACGGAGAATCTTTTTCAACTAATGAAGAATTATTACTTTTCACTAAAAATTTAGATAAATACATCTATTTATTTGTTAAAGAATGGCTTAACAATAATGACTTTGTTATTGTAAAAACTTCCGGATCTACCGGGAAACCCAAGGTAATTAACCTAAAAAAAGAACACGTAAAAAACAGTGCCAGAGCTACTGGAGCATACTTTTCGCTACCGGAAAAGTCAAAAGCCTTACACTGCCTTTCGGCGGAATATATTGCCGGAAAACTAATGTTGGTAAGGGCTATGGAATTAGGCTGGTATTTGGATGTAGTGCCGGTATCCGGAAATCCTTTAAAGGATATTACCACGAATTACGATTTTGTGGCAATGGTACCTCTGCAAGTAGTACATAGTATAGGTTCTCTCTATAAAGTAAAAAAATTAATAATAGGTGGAGCTCCTATTACTGCAGCCTTACATGAGAAATTACAAGGTCTTGATACCGATATTTATTTAACCTATGGTATGACGGAAACTTGTACACATATTGCTGCAAAGCAATTAAACGGTATAGAAACAGATAAGTTGTTTCATACCTTACCCAATGTGGAGGTGGCTACAGATGATAGAGGTTGTTTGGTGATATACGCTCCGCTAATTTCTGATAGACCTATAGTTACCAATGATTTAGCAAAAGTTTATACGCCTACTACTTTTGAATGGTTAGGGCGGTATGACATGGTGATTAATTCTGGTGGCATAAAATTAATTCCAGAGCAGATAGAGCAACAGCTCAGCCCGATAATGAACCATCGGTATTTTGTATTTGGTTATTCGGATGAAGAATTGGGTGAAAAATTGGTTTTGGTGGTAGAAGATTGTACGGCATCAGAGACAACTCTGCAGAATTATAAAGAAAGGATTAGCCAATTAAACACCTTAACCGCCTATGAAAAACCAAAGCAAATCTTTAAAACAAGGCATTTTGCAGAAACGCCTTCGGGAAAAATAGACAGACAGGCTACTGTAAAAAGATTAAAGATAAAACCCTGACAGTTATTTTTAAAATAGTAACCTGAATTCGGTTAATCTTGTTAAGACTTTCTTCTTTTTGCCATAAACTTCCCGAAATCTCCTCGTAATATCTGGATATTACTCGAAAATTTCATAAAATTTCTAATCAAAAATAAAGAAAGCTGTGGTTACAATATTAATCGAACTCAGGTTAGTAGTAAAACCAACTACAAAGGATTATTCTTCTAATGTATTTGCTATTTTTAGAAATGCCATTCCTTTGTCTAAGCTAGTAGCCAGTTCCAATAAACTGGTATTTTCTAACATATCTTTCAGGTTTTTTCTTATTGTAATAATTTTTTTATGTAAAGGGCACGGTTTTAGGCTGCTGCATTCCTTAAATCCAAGGGCACACCCATTGTAAACTGCATCGCCGTCTATGGCAGTTACTATTTTGTTTAGTTTTATTTTATTGAGGTTTTCTTTTTTTATTTCAAAACCGCCATAAGGCCCTTTTACAGATTCTACTATGTTGTTTTTTACCATCTGTTGTAAAATTTTTGCAGTAAAAGCCTCTGGTGAATCAATCCTGTTTGCAATCTCCTGGATCTGAACCCTTTTGTCATTTAAAGACTGCAAGGCGATATAACAGGAGGCTTTTATACCGTATTCACAAGATTTAGAAAACATAATAGATAGTTTTTTGTCCCTATAAAAATAAAACAAATTTTATAGAGGATTATTGTTTAATGATTTTTGCTTTTTAATTATTAGCCTGTAAGCTAATATTTACTCATTATTAGTTCACAGACTAATATTCATCTATTATTAGCCCATAGACTAATATTTTTTATTACATTTGTATTGAAATTATCTTAATTTTTGGATTCTGAACTCGTTTAAATTTTTTGGGCTTAAGCGAAAACATCAATTTTCTTAGCAAATAGAAAAAGTTTAAACGAGTTCTCTTAAAAAACAATAATAATAAACGCATGAAAGCAGTAATTTCAGCAGATCTAATTGATTCTACCAAATATGAACCGAAAGTATTGGCTATTATTTTAAATACTTTATCGGAAGAGTTTACCTATTATGAAAAAGAAATAAATGCAGTATTTCGTATTTTTAAGGGCGATAGTTTCCAAGGTGTGATATATCATCCGGAAAAGGCTTTAGAAACGGCATTATCTATAAAAACGGTAGTAAATAAGCTGGCTGTAAAACCAAAGAATTCTTCGGCATTAGCCGATTTTAGGATGGCTATCGGTATTGGAGACATTGACTTGGAGCGGGAATCCATATTGGAGTCAAACGGTACGGCATTTCAATATTCCGGGAGGACGTTGGACAGTATGAAGGGTGAAATTTACAGGCTTCGCATACAAACACCCAATAAAGAATACAATGATGAGTTTAATACGCATTTTACGCTATTGGAAAGCATTATGAACAGATGGAGTAGGGCATCAGCTGAGGTGGTTTATTATTTGTTAAAAGGCAAAAAAGAGGTGGAGATAGCAGATATTGTTGGGATAAACCAATCGGCAGTAAATCATAGAAAAAAAGCCGCCAACTGGGATGCGATTTCGCGTTTGCTTGCCCGTTATAGAACCGCTACAACTGAATTAATAAATCAAAAATCTTAACTATGAAACCTATTTTAGTTTTGCTGCTTTTACTGTTGTCTCATGTGTTAGTAGATTTTGTGTTTCAGTATAAAAAAATGGTAACCAATAAACGAAAACACAAAGCAAAGTCCCCACATTTGTACCTGCACAGTATAGCTGCCGGTTTGGTTGCTTATATCTTATTAATGCAATGGAATCTTTGGCTGGTACCTGTTGCCATTACGGTTACACATTTTTTAATAGACTTGTGGAAACTTAATCAAAAAAAAGACGATTTAAAACGTTTTTTAATAGACCAATTGGCTCATGTTGTTGTCATTGTCTTGCTTTGGTTGTATTTGGTTAACGGTTACGGCTATTTTCCGGATATTTTTAAACGGTTTTTTTACTCTTTACCCTTTATTACCGTTGTTTTAAGCTATTTAATTATAATTTTTCCAGTGGGTTTTATCATAGGCAAGGCCACTATAAAATGGCAAAAAGACATCGCTCAGGACGGCGAGCAAAGCTTGGACAAAGCCGGCCGCTATATCGGTATATTTGAACGTATATTAGTGCTTACCTTTATTTTAATTAATCAGTTTTCGGCTATTGGTTTTTTAATTGCCGCCAAATCAATATTGCGATTTTCAGGTGCCAAAAATGCCCGTAAACAAACAGAATATGTACTTATAGGTACGTTGATGAGTTTTACCATTTGTATATTTATTGGACTGGCTTCAAAATTTATAATGAATTTATAATGAATTTTTTAGAGTGTTTTTAATAAAGTGTTAGTGTAAGGTTTTTTTACTCTTTATCCATCCTTTTTTATATTTTTTAGGTGCAATAAATCAGATGATGAAGGTTCTTGATAAAGCTCCAAGTCAAAATATTCTGCGGAAGCTATAATATGTTCAAAAATATCTGCTGCAATGTGTTCGTAATTTATCCATCTGATATCTGCCGAAAAAGCGTATATTTCTATGGGAATACCTTTGTTGTTGGGTTTTAAGTGCCGCACCATCATTGTCATGTTTTTATTTAACCCGGGGGTATTTTCCAGATAGATAGTGCAGTATTTCCTAAATAAGCCGAGATTGGTTTGGTTTCGGCCATTGACCAATAGTTCCTTGTCAATATTATTGGCTGTATTGTATTTGTCTATATCAGCTTGGCGATGGATAATATAATTTTTAAGCACCTGAATTTTTGAATATTTGGCTAAATCATCTTTTGTCAGGAATTTAATACTGTTTAATTTTATGGTTAAGGATTTTTTTATCCGCCTTCCGCCGCTTTCCTGCATGCCACGCCAGTTTTTGAAAGAATCTGAAATTAGGGCATAGGTAGGAATCGTAGTTATGGTTTTATCCCAGTTAGATACTTTAACGGTAGCCAGAGTAATTTCAATAACATCCCCATCAGCACCGTATTTTTCCATACTTATCCAATCGCCTATTCTCACCATATCATTTATGGAAACCTGAATACTGGCTACAAAACCCAAAATGGTATCCTTAAAAATGAGTAAAAGCACTGCAGATGCAGCTCCCAGAGTAGCGAGGAATTTAAAAATGCTTTTTTCTGTAATTTCCGTAAAAATCAATAATCCGCCTATAAACCAAAAGACAATTACAATCACTTGAGCATAACTGTATAGGGGCTTATCTTTAAAATTTTCTAAAGTTTTTAAATAATTTACGGTAGTTTTTACAATACTCCTTATAATCCAAACCGATAGAATTATAATGTATATGTCAGTTATTTTGATAAGCCATATTTTCCAGTTAACAAAATCCGAGAAAATATAAGGTACAACTTTCCTAAAAACAATTAAAGGAATGATATGGCCAATATATTTTGGGAAATTACTTTTAACTAAAAAATCATCAAAAGTAGTTCTGGTTTTGTTTGTAAAGATTTTAAAGCCTATTATAATGACTTTTCTAAACAGTAAGTCTAATAAGTAAAGTACTATGAGTAGTACTAATATATTAAAAAGCACATTTAAGTTCACGGCTATACTTTTCTCAAAGCCTTGACTTAGTAAAAAATCTTTAAGCCAATTAAAATATGATTGCATCATTTTTAAGTTTTAATAAAACAATGAATATTGGCCTGCAAAATTAAAAAATATAAAGTAGAGCCGTAAAACTTTACAGCTCTACTTTTTAATACAATGTTTGCAAGTGATGTTTTAATAGACATAAAACAAAAGTAAAAAACCTTCGTTAAAAACGGAGGCTTTGATTTTCAAATTAGCCCCAAAAGGGCATTAGACTACTTTTTAATGATGCTCTTGATATTTGACATACCGCTTTATCATTTCTTCATCCAAACCAACAGTACTAACAAAATAACCTCTTGAC
>PDWJ01004713.1_pt1 | contig 11796 bp, 13 predicted proteins | sample 1430881 | NCBI WGS metagenome assembly PDWJ01 (sample SAMN01162460, study PRJNA174530) | Oral metagenome, whole genome shotgun sequencing project. | biome: Marine environment; feature: Marine mammal; material: Swab sample of the gingival sulcus; isolation source: swab sample of gingival sulcus... | reverse complement strand
AGTCAACCTATTTTTTGAGATTTTTTTATTATAATAAAAAATATCTAATCACCTAGTTGATGGTGATTATGACTCCCCAAGATATAGTATGTTTTGTATATTCAGCAATATTTATTTCAATAATATGACAATCTTTTTGATCACGATGCAAATAATAACTAAACTAATTTAATAGGTCTATTTTACTTCGTTTATTTAGTGTATAATAAAGAGGAGTTGTGTTTTTTATAGGGTTTAACTGAAAACATAGTGATGTATACAATGAGTTTATCAATTAGTGTTAGGAGGTAGCGATGTCTTTCGATTTAATTGAAAAGGATATAGTGAAGTGGCGCAGAGATTTACATAAAATTCCAGAATTAGGTAATGAATTGCCTAAGACTGTTAAATATGTTGAGACGGTTTTGGACGAAATGGGTATTTCTTATCATAAACTTGTCAATGGCAATGCCATTGTTGCGTTAATTCAAGGCAATTCAGAGGGCAAGTGTATTGGTCTTAGAGGCGATATGGATGGACTGCCTATTAAAGAAGAAACAGGACTTGAGTTTTCATCTACAACGGGCAATATGCACGCCTGTGGTCACGATGGACATACTGCAATGCTACTCGGTGCTGCTACCTATTTAAATAGTCATCGCGATGAATTTAAAGGCGCGGTTAAATTACTCTTTCAGCCTGGAGAGGAGGCACCAGGTGGTGCTAAGCCAATGATTGACGAAGGGGCTTTGCAAAATCCAAAGGTAGATGCAGTATTTGGCTTGCACAGTGGTCAACTATCACAGGAATTGGTGCCTGGTCAAGTTGGTTTTAGACATGGTTCAATGATGGCTGCACCTGATAGGTTTGTCATTAACATAAATGGTAAGGGTTCACATGGCGCTTATCCAGAACAATCAAAAGACCCGATTGTCATTGCCAGTGAGCTGATTTTGGCATTGCAGACGCTTGTCAGTCGTGAAAAAAAAGCAACTGATCCCGCTGTTTTATCGGTTTGTCGTATCGAAGGTGGTTTTAATCATAATATCATTCCTAACAAGGTTGAGTTGGAGGGTACGGTTAGAACAACTTCGCCTGATTTAAGAAATTATTTTAAAAAGCGTATTGAAGATTATTGTGCAGCTTTTTCAATGATGCATGGTATTAATATAGAAGCGGATTATCAGTTCTTTTATCCACCGCTTATCAATGATGTTGATTTTACTGATTTAGCGATTGCAGAAGCAGAAAAACTATTAGGTAAAGAGCGCGTGCTCGTTTTGGAAAATCCAATTATGGGCGGTGAAGATATGGCTTATTTCTTAGAAGAAGCGCCAGGAACATTTATGTTTTTATCAAATCCTTATCCAGTTGATGATGTTTGCTATCCACATCATCATCCTAAGTTCGACACGGATGAACAGTATTTAAAAGATGGTGCAATGTTACTAGCTAAAGTAGCGATTAAATATTTGAATAGCTAAAAGGAAAAATTATGAAAATTTATTTTGTTAGACATGGTCAGACAGATTTAAATAAAAATGGACAAATTCAGGGACGACTCGATGTCGATATGAATTTAGTCGGCTTTAAACAAGCGCGTTTATGTGCAAAAAGGCTGACAGATGTGACTTTTGATTTTGCCTTCACAAGTCCTCAGGTGCGTGCGATTCATACGGCTGAAGAAATATTGCGAGATAAGGATGTCGTCATTCATAAACATCTGGATATTCAAGATACCGATGTAGGTCAGTGGGAAGGCTTAAAATGGTCTGAAGTCATTAAAAAACATTGGCACAATGAAGTCGATTTCAATAAAATCATAAAGGCGCGTGGCGGTGAAACATTTGTCGATATCAGTGAGCGTGTTGAACGATTTATCAAGGAAATATCTGTTCTTAATGCTGATAATATTTTGGTGGTAAGCCATGCTGCTGTGGTCTATGCAGCCGTAAAATTTGTGCTGGGTATTCCCAAGGATAAACGTGTGAATCTAAAATGTGATAATACGGGAATTAGTATTATAGAACAAGATAAATCTGGGCGATGGCACATAAGAACATTAAATGATATAGCACATTTAGAGAAATTTTAAAAGGTGGCTTTACACATTTAAATTATTGTGTTATCATTGTAGAGAAGTTTAAACAACTTAATATTTAAACAATCACGGTGCCTTTTACAAGGATAATAGGGAATGAGGATGAGCCTCAGCAGCCCCCGCTACTGTATAGTATGACGATGTCCAATAACCACTGCGAAAGCGGGAAGGTGGACAAAGAATGAATACTGAGCCAGGAGACCTGCCTTGATTTTGTATTAAACACCTTCGGTGGGAAGGCAGTGATTTTTATTATGCTAATTATCCTGTTATCTATCGATGACAGGATTTTTATATTTTGGGTTGAACCCCTAAACACCTTTTATCGAATTTTGAAGTTATGCTTCAATCCTCTGTACTGACGTACAGGGGTCATTTTTTTTGCCTTCAAATGTATTATTTGTTTATGATACTTGTCGGTTTTTATTGAAAGTGAGCATATGTGCAGGCATCATTGTCTGTGCATCACTTCGTGATTTGTTCTCTTGTAAAACAATTTTGTCGGTGTTACAATATATTTATTGAATGAAATATAGTATGATTTAGTGGATTTAGGAGCTTTTATGAAGACTGTTTTAATGTTAGAGCATTGCTTTAACGATGAAAATATACTTTTTGTAAAATTATATAAACCAAGCAAGGTGATTTATTTAACCACTTCAAAAGGTGAGCATGGTGGTTATTATCATACTTTTAAGGAAGTCATGCAAGATGAATATCCTGAAGTTGACTTAGAAAAATACCTTTTAAGTGAAATAAGTGCATCTAAAGTAAAAAGGATGCTAAGACAGTTTACTGATTTAGAGGCGGTCCACTTAACATCCTCAAATGGATTATTACAATTTTATCTGCAAGAGGTGTTAAATAAGTTTGATTTTGAGCTCTATTATAGTGATATTGATAGCAACGCTGTTTTTCGACTTAAAGATCATCATTTTGAAAAGGTGAAAGATTCACTTGGCGGAATAGATGTTGAAGAATATATTGAAATCGCAGGTGGTGCGTTAATAAAAGAGACAAGCAAAATTAATGAAGACAAAAAGGTCGCGTTGCTAACCGGTTTTATTGCTGATAATCAAAGGCGTTGGAAACGACTTAAAAAAATATTGATAAGAAAAAATGTTGTTTTACACGACCATGAAACCCCAAATTATGTCACTGTACTGACTAAAAATTATTCTAAAAAAGATTATTTATCCTTTAAAGCTCTGCTATCCTTTTTACAAAGTATTGACTATGTCAAGGTTAAAAAAGTTAATTATGGAGAATATAAGTTGATATTTGATTCGCCAGAGCACAAGGCATTTTTGTTTATAACAGGTTCGTGGCTCGAAGCATTAACATACAATGTAATTAGACAAATAGATGATGTGAGCGATGTGCAAGCAGGCGTGACTTTTTCTTGGCAAAGTGGTGATACCACCGTCAAGAATGAGTTGGATGTATTGGCATCATATCATGGTAAGTTGTTTTGTATTTCCTGTAAAGATAGTGCGCATTTTGATGGTGATACTTTGAATGAACTAAATGTTTATGCTGAGCATATTGGTGGTGAATTTGTTAGTAAAATTCTTGTGATAACGGAATTGCCCATGAAGCGTTCGGTGATTGAAAGGGCACAAGAAATGTCGATAGATGTGGTATTATATGATGGCGATTTATTTAATTTTCGTTCGCAGATTGTAGCGTTGATAACTCAAAGTTAATCATATAGCAAGGTTTTAAAAAAGTGATAGAACAAGGAGGAAGTTGTGGATAGTGCACTAATTGCAGTCAATCGTTCTTATGGTAAAAACAGAAATGATATCTTAAAGCTAATTGCAATTATAACGATGTTAATTGACCACATTGGTTATATATTTTTCCCGAAATACAGTATTTTTAGAACGATAGGTAGAATCGCTTTTCCAATTTTTGCCTACTTAATTGCCGTAGGTTATAAGCATACATCAAGTTTATCGAAATACAGTTTACGACTGTTTTGTTTTGCGTTATTGTCCTATTTGCCATTCGTCTATTTTAATACAGATGTCGAGCCGAATTTCATTTCTTTTAATGTGATGTTCTTATTATTAATGGGACTTTGGGGCATCAAAATATGGGATGTTTCTATTTCATCTTTAAGATATTATAAGAAATATGGTCAGAGTAGTTACTTATTAATCGGTGTCATTACAATGCTGTTTTTCTGGTTTTATATGGCGCTTCCTCAAATATTAACATTTTATTTTATGAAAATTAAATTGCCGATGAATAGTGCTACAGTAGATTTACATTTATCATATGGTAGTTATGGACTGTTGTTAATTATGATTTTTTACTGGTTTGAGAACAAGCCGATTGTAGGTATATTTAGCTTTATAATAATGACTTTTGTTACTTCCTATGTTTCTGCAACATATTATTTATTCGATGTCGCAGTGATAGTTTCTGGTAGTGAAAGGCTATTTGTTATTTATCAAAATATGCTGACTAAAAGTGGTTTTATCCTCGATAATTTAATTCATAACATGGGATTGTCTAGTTTGGAATACCTATTCTTTCAAGGGCGTGCTATCGCAGGTGTTATCTTGATTTATTTATTAAAGGACTTACCGTTTAATTTTAAAATGCCCAAATATTTTGCATATGTCTTCTATCCGCTTCATATTACCATTATTTTGGTCATTTATATTTATTTGGTAAAATAAAGTGATGCTAAAAAACTAGTATAGCTACTAGTTTTTTGTTTTGTTGTTTTTTAATTTTATAACATTACTTTTTTTCTTTTGCTCTTTGGCAATTTCTTTGCGAATTTCTTTTAATTTACGCGTTCTTTCTTTTTTAGCTTTTCTTCGTCTACTGCTGACAACCAAAAAGCGCCAAAGTACTAGCGATAGTGCAATCTTTGCTGCAAGCATTGCCATATCGGCAGGGGAATCAAATGGATTTTTAGTAGCCAGTGCATAAGAGACTTCGCCGACTAAATCTCTTGTTTCAACATCGCGCTGCGCCACGATTTCAACGCTGTCAATAATCTCATCACCACTTTTAAAAGTCAATTTTCCAAGAGGCATTCCCCTTTTGATAACCTGCTCTTTTAGTTCGTATAATTTTATATCTTCAATCAACGATGTATCATTATCAAAGTCACTTGGAACCGTTCGAATAACACTTCTTTCAGCGACTAAATTCAATCCAGCGTGTTCAGCATTAGGTACTTTTATATTCTTGACAACTTCTCCTTTAGCAACCAAACGTATGGTTTTAAAATCTTCTAACGCATGGTCAAGTAGCAATTTGGATTCAGAATATAACATCTGTTTGGACTCAGCACCGAGTATAACGCTGATATAGCGGATGCCATTTTGCGAAAGACTTGAAACCAAACAGTAACCGGCATTGCCGGTATAACCCGTTTTGATACCCTCTACGCGTGGGTCATAAATTTTAATTTTTTTGTTCTTATAAAGCATTTCTTTTCCCGTATCGCGAACAAATATATTGTTATTTTTAATATAATCTCTCGTTTCGGATTTAACATTTGTAGGCGGAATGGTATAGCGTGCTGTTTTTACAATCTGCCTAAATGTTGCTTCTTTCATCGCAGCACTTGCAATAATGGCTAAATCATGTGGTGAACAAATATGTCCGTCCATATCAAGTCCATGAGGGCTAGCAAAATGACTATCGTCAGCACCGAGTGCAATCGCTTTTTCATTCATTTTATCTACAAAGGCTTCTTCTGTGCCAGCGTCAAATTCTGCAAGCGCGTGTGCAGCATCGTTGGCAGACTCTACAAGTAGAGCATAGAGCAACTGCTCAACTGTGAACTTTTCGTTGTGGTCGATGGCGATATGCGAACCGCCAGGATTGACAAAATTAGCACCAACGTCGACAATTTCGTCCAGTTTGTGATTTTCTATAATCAGTAGTGCGGTCATAATCTTTGTTGTGCTAGCTGGTGGCAAGGCGACATCTGCTTGTTTATCATAAAGAATTTCGCCAGTGTTGGCATTGATTAAAATAGCACTTTTCGAATGAATATCAGGTACATCGGCATAAGATAAACTACCTATTAATAATATAGTAAATATAGCAAAAAAAATTTTTTTCATTTCAAACCTCATTAATCATACAACTACACCTATTATAACATATTGCAATTCAAGTTTCATCCAAATATTTATACAAGTCATTTTGAAAAATGCTTAATGTGCACGTAAACACGCTAGTTGTATCTTTTATGCTTTCAATGTCTTTATGTCAAGCTATGATGCAGCTTGCATTATAGTGCCCTCTAAAGCCTTTTAATTTATAAAAAACCTTGTTATGATAGCATAGAGTATATTATTGGTGGTGAATTCGTTGAGAAAAATGGATATGGTTAAAAAAATATTATTAGAACTCTTGGTGATTGTGGTGCTCAGTTTAATACTGTTACCACTAAAAATGAGTACGATTAGAGAAGTGGAAGCCGAGAGCAAGGTGGCTTTTATAAGTCAAGAGGTTGAGCAAAAAACTGATGCCAGAATGTCTAAAACTGAAGTGGCATCGCTCCAAGTGGATATTAATTTTGCAACATTAAATGAACTGATGCAAATTAAAGGTGTTGGCAAAGTGACTGCACAAAGAATCATTGATTATAGAAATAAAAATGGCCCTTTTCTCGATACATATCAACTTACAGAGATAAAGGGCATTGCCAAGGCAAAATATAATAAAATGAAACATCAAGTCATCATCAATCAAAAAAACTTAATGATATACTATAATGACATTAACGAGCAATAATGGCTAATCAAACATCAGTTCAAATACATGGTCTTCTTGCCATTGCTCGAATTTAATAATATTCGTCTTATGTGTATTTAGATTTACGATTAGTTCGACTGCGATATTCTTTTTTCGCTCGACACCATCATCACTACTGTTAAAGCTAATGTGATAAATGGCTTGTTTATTGCCTTTTTTTACAGTCAGTTCACTGTTTTCTAGTCGTGGAATTTCACTTAATAGATTGAGTATTTTTTGTTTAGATAAAGTATCGCTTGCTTGTTTATTTACAGCATTATCTATTTTAGCAATTGTCGTCATTGTTTTTTCTTCGAGTGAATAATAGTTTTTAATCCAATCATGCTTTTTATTGGCAAGTCGCAAGTTGGATAATGATGTTGTGAAAATAGCAAGACCAAATACAATCAAAACGACCATCATAATGACGATGAGTGCAGAACTGGTTCCTTTTTGTTTGTTTATTTGCTTAGTCATAGGTCACCTCAGTATTAAATTTTGCACTTTGTAAAGAGACGATTTCACTGTTGTCAATATTGTATACAGACACATGAATATGTTTTAAATTTGGATAGTCTAAGTCGCTTGCTATGATAACTTCTCTATAATAAGTGGCACTTGATTTGCTATTGATTTCTTGCCAATTTTCATCATAGTAAGTTGTGATTTTATTGTTTGAATACTTAAGGTTATCAAAATTTTCTATAGCATTTGAAGCAAACACAGTGGCTAAGCCTTTTGTGGATGCTTTTTCATTGATGTTTGCTGAAGTGATAAACAAATTTAAGATAACGACACTAATAATACTAAAAAGTGCGATAGACATAATAATTTCTACTAATGTAAAACCTTGTTTTTTTAAAATGTTCAAAAAATCACCTCGAATTTAAAGAAATAACTTGTGTGATACTTAAATTTGGTTTGCCTACTTGTCTATTGTATAAATAGGTTATTTCAATGATGTTACTCTCGTTGTTATAGTCAAATTTAACATCGTCAATGTCTATAATTGCCGTGCTTATTTCATCTGTGGGTGCCGTGTTTTTATCGGTGTAACATTCGTACAGCTTTCCCGCTTTATAATAGATATAAGTCACATAATCAGATTCGTCTTCATCGTGGTTAATAACGAGCACAGATGTGTTATCTAGAATATCTTTTGATAATTCAACTGCACCTATGTGGTCATTTTGTTTAATGATGGTATTGATATAAGACATTGCTATTCTGAGGTTTTCATCATTGTTTTTTTGCGTGATAATATTATCGAATGTATTGCTACCTTGAATGATGACAACGCTTATTGCGGTCGTAAACATAATCATTAAAATAATGACAAAGAAAGATTCAATTGAGATTGCTTTTTTTCTTCCGAACATGGTTATTCTCCAAATTTATTTTTGCGAACGAGTTGTATAACGCGAATATCTGGCAAAACATTAGAGGCAAAAACTTCGTAATAATAGCCATAGCGCTCCTTTTTTAAGAGTAGCCCATAGTGAGTTTCTAAATATTCTAAGTTGGGTGGATAGCTTCCTTCACTGGCATAGCATTGGATTGCGTATCTTTCAATAAGGTCTCTTTCTGTACTCGCTGAGGAATCGTCATTTTTTGTAGTGAAATTTTCAACAGCACCTATTGTTAAGATAAGGGCGATTATAATAAAAAATACACCAATGAATTGAGAAAGGGTGCTTACTTTATTTTTTTTCAAACGCATCAAACCACTCCTTTAGCCAATGGCATTCATAATGCCGACGATTGGTAAAATAACAGAGATTAATATGATACCAACAATACAAGATAGCACGATAATGAGCAATGGCTCAATCACACTCGTCAACCTATCTAATTGGTAGTCTAATTCTTTTTCCATTGTAGTTGCCGCTTTTTCCAAAATTGTATCCATATGCCCTGTAGTTTGTGCAACGGAAAAGAGCTTTATCAATACCCATGGGAATAAATTGAGCTTTTCGATGGCTTCATCTGGTGCTTTTCCTTCGTTTATTTCGGTTGCTGCGGATTTTATTTTATCTGCAACGTAATTGTTGTCGAAAACGGGTGCAACGAGGTTCATTGCAATGGCTGTACTAACACCACTTTTTATCAGCAGGGATAAGTTTCTTGAAAAACGTACAGCAGTAAGTGCAGAAATAATCCCCCCTTGAATGGGCATTTTAAATGCCATTTTATCATAGAGTGCTTTTCCCTTATTTGATTTAAAATAGAACTTTAGCAAAATTACAATTAAAACAATAGCGCCTGTAATTGGCAATAAATAATGTCCTAACCATAAACCGATATTCATAATAAAGTGTGTCATGGCTGGCATTTCGCCACCGAGTGATTGTAAAATATCGTTAAACATGGGTAATACTTTGACAATCAATAAAATGATAACGCCGAGCATAAGTGTCGCCAGAATAATAGGGTAGGTCACTGCAGAACGCACTTTAGCGGTTGTTTCGATATCTTTTTCATAAGCATCGGCAATCTGTGTTAAAACATTGCTCAGTTCACCGCTTTCTTCACCCACTTTAATCATTGTTCTAATAAATGTAGGAAATGATTTGCTGTGTTTGCTCATCGCTTCACTCAGCGAGAAGCCTTGAGCGACATCATCCATTATGAGCGTGATGATATTGCCTAAATGAGGATTGTCGGATTTTTCTTTAATCAGAGAGAGTCCTTCATAAAGTGAAATATCTGAATCGATAACGAGGGATAGCTGTCTTGAAAATATAATTAAATCTTCTTTTGAAAAGGCTTTATTGTGTTTCATTTAAGGAGCTCCTTTTACATTTTTAAGTATGTATCGAACAAATTAATATCATTAACTCTTAAACGCGCTTTGTTTTCTTCGATTATGCCATCTTTTACAAGATTAGCTAAAGTTCGTTCAAGTGAGCACATGCCTTGACTTGCGCCGTTTTGAATTAAATTGTTGATTTGATAGTGTTTGCCATCTCTTATCAAATTGCGGACGGCAGGTGTAACCACTAAAATTTCACTGACCAGTATCAAGCCAGAACCGTCTTTTTTAGGTATCAGCTGTTGCGAAATAATACCTTCTAGCACGGTGGCCAATTGACTTTTTATCTGTGTATGTTGTTCCGTAGAAAAAGAATCCATAATCCGGTCAATCGCTTTAACAGCACCATTCGTATGGATGGTTGAAAGTACCAAGTGACCTGTTTCGGCAGCCGTCAGCGCAATCGATATTGTTTCATGGTCTCTCATTTCACCAAGCATGATGACATCTGGGTCTTCTCTTAGTGATGCGCGTAGCGCAGAAGCAAAGTCAGTCGCATCAGGTCCGATTTCTTTTTGAGTGACTAGACTATTCTTGTGACGATGTAAAAATTCAACAGGGTCTTCTATTGTTGTAATATGATAGCTATACTGTTGGTTAATATGCTTAATCATACTGGCTAAGGTGGTGGATTTACCACTACCTGTTGCACCTGTGATTAAAATCAGTCCTTTCGACTTGGTTAAAAATGATTCTGCTACTGGTGGTAGTCCAATGGATTGAATGTCTGGTATTTCTAAAGGTAATGATCTAATCGCACAGGCGATTGAGCCACGTTGTAGGTAAAAATTACATCTAAATCTTCCAAAGTTTGGCTTTGAATAAGATAAGTCCACAGATTTATATTTCATAAGATAGTCAAATTTGGCATCGTCAAGATAAAAATGCGCAATTTTTTTAAGTATAATCGGGTCAAGTCGTTCGGTATTATCTATGGGAATCAACTTTGAATTGACACGCATGATGGGCTTACTACCTGCACACAGATGTAAGTCTGTTGCGTTGTTATTAAGAACAGTTTTCAGTAGACCGTTCATTAATTCACTAATATCTATTTGCATATAAATCCTCCTAGTATAAAGATTAATCAATTACAAAATGTAAAACTTGTGATAAAATAATAAATGAGGTGAAAAAAATGTTTAAAACAATTGAACAACTAGAAGCACGCGAAGAAATTCAAGGCTATTATCTAGTGAAAATGGCTCAAATTAAAACGACGGCTGCTGGTAAAAAATATCTTGATGCCACGCTTATTGATGCAACGGGTAGCATTAATGCTAAGGTTTGGGACGGTGACGAGGTGCTTTTATCCATATTTAAAGAAGGTGAAATCGTCAAAGTCAGCGCCCAAGTAAAGCTATGGCAAAATAATAAACAACTCTCTATCAATAAGTATCGACCAATTAATGCAAATGATGAAGTAGATATTGAAAATTTTGTACCATCAGCACCAATAAAAGCGAATATTCTCTATGATGCCATCTTAGAACATATAGATGGTATGACAAATGAGGCAATCAAGGAATTATGTAAGGGCATTATTTTGGAAAAAAAGGATGCTTTTCTTATATACCCTGCGGCGAAATCAAATCATCATGCAATACGGTCCGGTTTGATGTATCACATTTACAGAATGCTGGAATTAGCGCAATCCATTCATAAAGTTTACAATAATTTTAATATAGATTTATTAAAAGCAGGGGTTGTTTTACACGATATTTGTAAAATAGACGAAATGGAAATAAGCACGATGGGCTTAGTATCGGAATACAGCAAAAAGGGCAATTTACTTGGACACATTACCATGGGTGTTGAATTAGTTGCTGAAAAGGGTAGGCAGTTGCACATCGACGAAGAGATAATTTTGATGATTCAACATATGTTGTTATCTCATCATGATAAGGCGGAATATGGCAGTCCTAAACCACCAATGTTTATCGAAGCGGAATTATTGCATCACATCGATATGATTGATGCCAGAGTGTATGATTTTGAAAACATAACTAGGCAAATAAATGTAGGAGAGTTTTCAGAGCAAATTTGGTCACTCGATCGCAGACGCGTGTATAAACATGGCATAGAGTAGGAGGTTTTAGTTGTCATCTATAGAATATGAAATAGAGAAGAT
>PDWJ01007426.1_pt1 | contig 11797 bp, 11 predicted proteins | sample 1430881 | NCBI WGS metagenome assembly PDWJ01 (sample SAMN01162460, study PRJNA174530) | Oral metagenome, whole genome shotgun sequencing project. | biome: Marine environment; feature: Marine mammal; material: Swab sample of the gingival sulcus; isolation source: swab sample of gingival sulcus... | reverse complement strand
TACTTAAAATAATGTTTGATTGAAATCCCTTTATTTAAACCAATAGATTTTTAAAAACATTATATAATGTATATTGTAATTTGGAGGGCAAAAATATATCTTTTTCCCTAACTATCCGAAAATTTGCCTTGCAATATACCTAAAACACTGAATATGAGGTTATAAAATTCTTTACAAAAAGATACTGATTTTAAATAAAGGTCATTCAGGCTATATAAGTCCCTATTTTGACAATTCCCCTAACATTATTACCGGACTATCCCCTTAGCAATACTTTGGCAATGAAAATGTGCTATATTTTATTTGTTCAAAGTCTTAACAAATTTATGAACTGTATAATCTTTTGCAAGTCTTTGCTTTTTCTTAAAACGATGCCAGGTGATACGTACAGACTGAGGAGAAACACCAAGAAGAACGGCTATTTCTGAAGACGTCAAATCAAATTTTGATAAAAACAACAATCTGGCCTCTGAAGGTGTAATCTTGTCTATAGCCATTACCTTAGTATAATAATCAGGGTATATACGCTCAAAATTTCTCTTAAAATCAATCCAATCATCCAATGTGAGAATCTTCTTTTGATGAAGTTCCTCAATAATCCGCGCTTTTTCCTTGATACTATTTAAACTTTTCCATTGTTCAATCAGCAGATCTTTATCAGACATACGTTCATTTAGGTTCTCTAACGCCATTTGAGCCTTACGGATTTCCTGATCCTTTTGCTGTTGATGAATGTTATGTTTTCTATGGGTATAAAGATTAACCAACACACTGGTTAACACAATCATCAACACTAAACCTGAAAGCAATAATACTATGGCGGTACTCCTCTTTCTTTGTTGATTATTCTCTTCTGTTTCGGCTTCCAAAATCTGACGATCTACTTTTTGTTGTGCTCTAAGCAGAAACAGAGCATCATATTTATCAAAAACCGCCCTGTAAGCCATATTCATAGAATCCTGATACTGATGCGCCAATTCAAACTGCTTTTTTTTATAAAACAGTTTTTTTCCGGTTTTGTAATAATCAATATACAATCTTTCCCAATCTGCCAGTTTTATGTGTTTTTCTGCCCGCTTGAAATAACTTTCAGCTGTAGTAAAATCATCTAAAGCCGTATAAATAGACGTCAGGTCTATGGCAGCACTTGTAGCTGCCCCATAGTCCTTATATTTCAAAGCGTTTTTCATCTTATTGTTAATTAAAGGGATGGCTGCCACATGTTTATTCTGCAGGTGATAAACACGGCCTATATTTCCTCTGGCGATGAAATAACGCAAATTGTCATTTGGCAAAAAGGGCGTCTCTAATGATTTTTTAAAATAATACATGGCCGAATCTGACCTATTGATTTCCAGATAAGATAAACCGAGACTATTTAATGCTGTCCAGTGACTTTTCCAGTTTAGTCTGTTTATAGACGAGCGGTGTGATTTTTTCAAATATATTATAGCGGTATGATAATCCCTGAATTCATAAAAAGCTCTGGCTATATCATTATAATGCTGCTTCCAAAAGGGAAATGTTTCAGGATCTAACTGCTGTAAGAGGTAATCAGCCTTTAGATAATATTCAAATGCCAGTTCATAGTTCTGAATCGTTGTCCAATAATAATCCGCTAATGTTTTGGTTGACCGTTCCTCCAGATCTGTGATTCCTTCTACCTTTGACTTTTTAATCACTTCATGAAGACCGGATATCATAGCTATATCACCTGTACTTCCCCGTGTTTTTTTACAATAAAGCCGTATATAATCTGCTTCCAGATCTAATACAGGATTATCATACTTATCTGCAAGTGTCTTGATCAGCGAGATTTCTTTTGCCACACAGGTATCTTCGCACTTTATAAAAACCTGTCTGATAGAGTCAAATGCCATATTTCTATGCCATACATCTTTTTTATCCAAAAGAAATTCATATTGTGCATAGCCATCATAGGCCAATACTGTGAACAATAAAATCAAGAGTCTTATTTTCATGGGTATAATAAATGCCATTTCATCTTCACCGGTAAAATTAACATTTTTTAACAAACAACACGTATTTTATTACAAAATAAACAGTATTTAAGTTAAAACTTTGAATTTCCACCATAATAACACCTATCACTGATGAGAATATCTCAACCACTCTACAATTCAGTCTCAAAGAGTTTATCATCACAAAACCACACACCAATCCCTTGATTTTCAATATTCTTTTAGATAGACTAAACGCAAACAATAACAGTTTACCCACCTCAAGACCTTTAAAACAGGTGGATTATGGCGACCAATCAAAATATAATTTAGATGCGTTTGCCATGGTTATCAATAATACAGATTTAACATTAAAGCATTTTTAATGTAACTTTACACGCTACAACATACCAAAGTCTGATGTTTGGTTATCATATCAAAACATTCAGATTAAAAAAATATAAATACATATGAATAACAAATCATTAGTTAAGTTAAGCAATACCATAGGTATCATTGCCATCATTTTGTTAGTTTATTGGGTTTTTGTCTTTATTTCGATTACTGTTTTTGGATTTAAGGTATTCAGAGAGAACCTAACAGAAACCTTTTATTTGAGTATTGTCGGGATTCTTGCCTTAATGTTTGGCTCCCTCATCATCAATATCATGTTCAATCTAACGAGAATTGCCGATAAACACAATCTGGACAATTTATATCAATCACCTCAAAATTCTAAAAAATTTGGGCTATTATTTATGCTCAGTTTTCCATTGATTTTCGTACTGTTATTTGGGGGAGATTATTTAACCTCCAAAAAGAAAGAAAAAATGCTGATCGCCTCTGCCCGTTCTATTATCGAAACGAATAAAGAAAAATCGGATAAACTCTTGAATTATTCTTTTAATGAACATTGGATTATGGAAACCCACAACATTCTGGACATTTATTCCAAAACTGACAGCCATTTTCCTTTTGTCTCGGTTATTACACTGGACAGTCTGGATCAATCACGTGTTTTTTTAGGCTTTAACGGTTATCAAGGCAGTCTCAACGACAGTATTAAACCTAAAAAACAGGACTTTATTCAACAAACGACCAAAGAGGAAAGAGACTATTTGGACAATGTTTTTTTCAACAATACTGACAAAAAGAAATTTAGCGCCAAAAACGGCAGGTATGAATTGTTTTATCCTTACCGCGAAGGTCGTAAAATCATTGTTCTCTATTTTTCGGACTACCAGCAATATGGAAAAATTGGCAGTTAACATTTAGAACTCATTTTGTGTTAAGTTAACACACACATACCATTAAGTGTAATTTGACGTTAATTAAATACTAAGGATTATAAAACCATGCAAAAAATCAACTCCCTACTGGTATTGATAACAGCACTACTCACCGGTTGTCAACCACAAGAACCTGAACCTACACCAACAGCCATAGATTACAAACAGGAAATGAGAACTTTTGTCCAAAGCATCAGTGCCTATGCCAAAGACATCAATCCCAATTTTGCCGTAATTCCGCAAAACGGTGTGGAACTTATCAGTACCACAGGCGATGATTCAGGAATACCTGCCACGGCTTATATCAATGCCATTGACGGTATAGGTCAGGAAAGTTTGAATTACGGTTATAACGCAGACGACCAAGAGACTCCTACCGAAGAACATCAATGGACAAAGACTTTTTTAGATATGGCCAAAAATAACGGAAGTGTTCAGGTAATGGTGACAGATTATTGCTCCACCCCTTCTAAAATGGATCATTCTTACACGGTCAATCACTCTAACGGTTATATCTCATTTGCAGCCGACCATAGAGAACTGGATAATATTCCTGACTATCCAACACCTGTTTACAATGAAAATACGGCGGTCATTACCCATTTACACGAAGCTCAGAACTTTTTATACCTGATCAACCCTGACAACCTTTTTACAAGTAAACAAGCATTTGTAGATGCTGTAACAAACACCAATTATGATTGTATAATCATGGATTTCTTTTTTGATGGTGAAGCGTTTACAGCGTCCCAGATAGAAGCATTAAAACAAAAAGCCAATGGCGGACAACGTCTGCTAATCAGTTATATGAGTATTGGCGAAGCAGAAGACTACCGGTATTACTGGCACAACGATTGGGAGATGGGTAATCCGCCGTTTATTGAAGGGGAAAATCCCAATTGGCAAGGTAATTACATCGTACAATACTGGAATCCCGCATGGCAGGCAATCATTTTTGGTAACGACAATTCATACCTTAAAAAAATACTGGATGCCGGTTTTGACGGCGTGTATCTTGATATCATTGACGGTTTTGAAAATTTTGAAAATGAATAGAGTACGAAAGTAGGCAGTGGGCAGTAAGCAGTGGGTAGTTACCAAAGCTAAAGGCTTATAAAAGTAGGCAGTTTGCAGTAAGCAGTTGCTAAAAGCCAAAGGCCAATAGCTAAAGGCTGATAAAAGTGGGCAGTGGACAGTTGCCAAAAGCTAAAGGCTAACAGCCAAAGGCTGATAAAAATGGGCAGTTTGCAATAACTAAAACCTCAGACCCAAAACCTAACATCTAATACCCAAAATCTAACACCCAAAACAAAAATCCAAAGAAAAAAACAATACTGGACTTTTTTCGTTAAATTTGTAAGACATCATTTAAATACACTGTTATGTATAAGTTTCTAAGTGTATTCATAGGGCTGTTATTCTTATCCGTTCAGGCACAAGTTCCTGACAAAGACAATCCGGATTTTTATCACCTGAAATTGCAGGGAAGTCTGGCACAAAACTCTATCTGTTGTTTTTCACAGGATACGACCGGACAAATGTGGTTTTGCACCAAGGAAGGTGTTATCAGATACAATACCAAAACATTTGAAGTTTATCATCAGAATAAAGGCTTAGGAACTCATTTCACCAACATCGTTTATTGCTCAAATAATGGTACTGTTTGGGTATCTACCTTAAAAGGTTTCAATAAATACAACCCGGTTACAGACCGTTTCGACCCCTGTATTGATGAACGTTTTAATGGGGCTAATATCACAGCCATCAAAGAAGATCCTACAGGAAATATCTGGTTTGTAGATTTTACATATAACCGGTTAGCCGTAGTCAACCAAGACACTCAACTCAAGCAAGTCTATAAAATCGAGACACCTGACAATGAATATATTTATGACATTCTTTTCTCTCAAAAAGGTCGTGTTTTTTTGTTGACCAATTTTTATTCTTTATTAGAATTTTTTCCGGAAGATGGCAGTGTAAAACCCATCAAGTTAGCCACAGCCGATGAAAAGAAAAAACTTCCTTCTTTCGGGTACAGAACCGTTAATTTTTTTGAAACCCATACGGGAAAAATATGGATAGGCAATGGTTATGGCTATTTTAACATCTACAATCCTGACAATGATATATTTGAAAAATTTTATTACACCAAAAAACTCAACAATCGTGGTTTTCTCGGGTTTAATGAAGGATTTGAAGATCGTGAACACACGATATGGGTGGGCTCCTGGTTCGGTGGATTGTTTAAGATTTCTCCTGACAGACAAAGCATTTCACAAATTCTCCCTGATCAGGACAATCCACATACACTTTCCAATAATATCATCACCTGTATATTTGAAGATAAAGCGGGTTATCTTTGGTTAGGTACTGAATTTGCAGGGGCTAATATTCTCAAAAAGAATAAAAAATTTCACACCATTACTCATGACCCGGCAGATAACAATACTTTACCTCCTGCAATATACACACACTCATGGGTCGATAAATCATCAAAATTATGGATAGCTACAGATGGCAGTGGTCTGTTCATTTATGACAATGCCGACTTTACAGGTAAACGTATTTTCAGTTTTGGGAATGTAAAAGTCAAACGGATATTTGACCTCTTCGAATCAAACGACAAAACCCTATGGATAGGCACTGAGAAAGGCCTGTTTGAGTATAACCAAAGCAGTAAATCTTTAAAACACCATAAACATATTAAACATGATTTTAACAGTCTGAGTGGCAACAATATTATTACAATCTGTGAAGACCGGGAAGGCAATATTTGGACCGGTAGTATGTTTGGCGGTCTTACCAAATACAACCGAAAAACACAAACTTACCACCGTTTTCCTTATGAGAATACACAAACCGGAACCCAGGAAAAATATATTACAGATCTCTATTGCAATGACGACAATCAGATTTGGGCAACAACCGCAGACGGTCTTTACCGTCTTGATTTGAAGACAGGCATTACAACCATCTATAAGCACAATCCCGAAGACCCCAACAGTCTGAGTACAGATCGTCTTAATTGTTTGATGGCCCATAACGACCAACTGTGGATAGGTACTGACAATGGAGGCCTCAATATTTTCAATCCCCGGACTAACACCTTTAAGTTGATTAATAAGAAGCATGGCTTACCCACCAACACTGTGAAAGCACTAACTACGGACAACCATAATAATGTATGGCTGTCAACCACACAAAACCTCGTCAAATACAACCCTGTACAAAATATAATGGTCGTCTATGACAAATCTGACGGCTTGGAAAGTAGTGTTTACATTGATGACTACGGTTTGCAAAACCTTGAATTTAATAGAGACTTTGCCATAAAAGACCCTAAAGGACAATTGTATTTTGGGGGGATTGGCGGTATGTATATATTTCACCCCGATAGTCTGCCACAGAATTCGTATAAGCCTCCGGTTCTTTTGGAAGGTATCAAGGTCAATGGTATCCCGCGTAAAGCAGACACCCATAAACTAACGCTTCAACCGGATGAAAACCATCTGGAATTTACTTTGACTGTACTCAATTACATCCAACCGGAAAAGAATCAATACGCTTGTTTTTTAGACAATTACGACAGCACATGGCAAGGTTTCAACAAACCGACACACACTGTAGAATATCTGGATTTACCCCCCGGCCGATATACTTTCTATTATAAAGGCGCCAATAACGACGGTGTATGGAATTCTGATACTGTACCGGTTCAAATAACAATCAAGCCACATTTCTACCAGACCATTTGGTTTCCAGTAGCCATCATTGGGTTTATTATTTTACTCGCATTGACTTTCTTTTTGTATCGCATTTACATTAATCTGCAACTCAAAAAGAAAAAAGAAGCCTTACGTTACAGTAACGCTTACCTTGATGATGAAGCTGTCAACCAACTCGATGAAAAACTCCTCAATTTACTCAACGAAGAAAAGCATTATCTGGAGGCCGATTTATCCTTACAGAAATTAGCTGACCTGTTAGACACCAGACCCAATTATCTATCTCAGGTAATCAACACCAAACACAAATGTAACTTCCGTGAATTTATCAATGGCTATCGCATTATTGAAGCCAAAAAATTATTAGAAGATCCGTATTTGAAAATCGAAGCTGTTGCCTACGATTCAGGATTTAACAGTCTGTCCACCTTTAATGCGACCTTTAAAAAAGTAACAGGTATGACACCTTCCAAATACCGTAAAAAACATTCTAATTCGTAGTATTCACCATCACATTTCAGGTCGAAATTCTTCCAATTTTATAAAATCGGAAGAAAAACAAGAAGATATAAAAATCTATATATCAGTTTATTATATATTTTTTACAACTAATTTATACATTAAACAAGACTTCTTACTTGTTGAGGGTACATTTGAATAAATTTTTTCAAAGTATCTGTTAGAATGTATTATGCCTTTATAGCATACGACCATAGAAATAAACTCTTTACAATAGGCGTAACAAACGATTTGAAAAGAAGGCTGAAAAATATTAATGCAATCAAAAAAGAGAGTGGACAAGTAAAGATTGTCTATTATGAAGCCTTTGACAACAGCCGGCAGGCAAGCCTCAAAGAAGACCAATGGGAATTGATGACTGAAAAAGATTTGACAAGACTAGTCAAAAGCAACAACCCTCTATTAATAGACCTGATAAAGATTAAAAACTTATAAAAATGTATGAATTTTAAACCAAAAGATTATGAATTTCAAATACAGTTTAATTAAAAGCATCTTAATTGCAGTACTATTATTAGTAATATCCTCTTGCAGTAAGGACGAGGACTCCCCAACAATGATATCATTCACTGAGACTTTTGTTTCTGAAGGAGAAAATGACGGCTATATCATCAACACACCTACGCCTACACTACATGATTATTACAATTATGGCGGAGATCACTGTCTTTTAACGGGATGGAATGATTGAACATGCGTATTTAAAAACGGCTCAATGCGGTTGGACTATAGGAGATCCTTTTGATGCGGATGGCATACGCAATGTCGTTGCCTATTTGGTTGAATATGGTACTCTGGATACAGGAGATTTTGACACCGAGACATTAGACAATTGTGGTGTGCTTGCCGTTGAAGGCGGGACTCCCATCAGTAATTATGATCTGAACGTGAACAACTCACTTAAAAACTATATCGCTGTTAATCCCGGAGCTTCAAGTATACAATTCAGATTACAGTTTGAACCCGGAGACAATGTCTCTGCAAACTCAGATTTGGCTGGGAGCTATTGGAGAATACTTTCTGGCGATCCTAACGGAACTGCAATGGACGATTACCTGGCAATGCTCGAAATAACTTACCATTATGAATGATCTAAAAATTTATATCATGAAAAACTTAAAAAAAATGTTTGCTATTTTAGTTGCAGCAACTACAATGTTTATTTGGACAGGACATTCAAAAGAAGGATCGGTAGAACCAAAAGGTGATACAGGAAATGCTAATGCTCTTGCAACAAAATGGTTATCATTTAGAACAACAGGAGATGGTGGTTCGGAAGAAAGTGATTTAAGCTCTGATCCACATTCTATGTTTGTATGGACTATTAATGCACCTATTTTAAATTCAATTAATTCATCAGATGATTCAACTAGTGTTGTCCTGATTTATTTTAAAGAACATTTTGGCGGTAATTCAATATACTTACTACCTAAATTCATTAATAATCTTTTCGAATACAATACTTTAATGTCAGCAGCTATAGAACAACCCAATAATGATAAACCGGCATTTTTAAGTTTAAGGTTTAATAGTTTGGGTAATAATACTGAGTTGATAACACCAAATAAGCTTGCTCCTAAACTAGACATGTATCACTATAGAATAGTTGTCGTTCCACAAGCAACGACAAAAAGTACAGGCACTACATCGCTAAAGGAAGAACTAGAAAACATGTCATATCTAGAAGTTTGTGAGCGTTATGGCATAGAACCATAATGGTGCTTTATGGCTGGAGCTTTTAATCCGGCTGCTTTTTCAATAAAAAAGGAAAAAGTTAAAAAGATCGAAGACGGCAGTAAGCTGAAGGCTAAAGGTTAACAGCCAAAGAAAAGCCCGAATATTAAAGGTTTCCATATAATCTAATACATAATAAAACAATAACTCTATAAAAATTAAACCCATGAAAAAATATCTCAAATACAGTATTTTTATAACACTTTTATCCATCACATTAGCTTGTGATCCCGATCCGGAACCCGAACCACCTCATCAAACAAAAGTATATGCAGTTGGTTATGAATATACCGCTAACGGTACAAATGCAAAATACTGGGAAGAGGGTATAGAAACGCTCTTAGACGGTACAGAAAACGGCTCTACATATGCCAATGACATTTTTGTAACCGATGCCGGCGACACCTATGTGGTAGGCTATGAGACTATCAATGGTAATGATTATGCAAAAATGTGGAAAAATGGAGAATTGATTGATTTTTTCCCGGATTCGACACCTACTGAGGCATATGCTATTGACATTGTAGGTGATGAAATTTATGTTGCCGGTTACACTGTGATTAATAATATATTAACCGCTTGCTATTGGAAAAATTCGGCATTAACAATTTTAGGTAATCAAGCCAATAATTCAATAGCCTACGACCTTTCTGTTTCAGGAAATGTCATCTACGCAACGGGTTATGAAACCAATGAAGAGAACATAGCAGTAGCCAGAATATGGGAAAATGGTACGGCTGTTGACCTTACGGACGGCACTCGTAATGCATACGCTCATGCTATTTCTGTTTTAGGTACAAATATTTACACCGTTGGTTCTGAAGTAAACAACCAAGATAATCTAGTAGCCAAACTATGGAAAGGAAGTGAATCAACTTCACTGACAGACGGTCAATATTTCGCCTCAGCTCAGGATGTTTTTGTAGCAGGTACAGATGTTTATATCTGCGGTTATGATAATAATATGGCCAAATTATGGATAAACAACAATGTCAATAATTTAAGCAATGATACAACAGAGGCTAAGGCTTATGCCGTCTTTGTGCATAATGAAGATTTTTATGTAGGCGGAATGGAGAACAATGCTGCCGTTATTTGGAAAAATGGACAAGCCAGTAAATTAACTGACGGCCTTATACCGAATTATGTCACATCGGTATATATCAAATAAACGGAGTAAGACATACAGAAGATTAATGGCTAACAGCCAAAATAACAATAAAAATTAAACCCATGAAAACTTATCTTAAACACAGTATTTTTATAACACTTTTATGCATCGTATTATCCTGTTCCAAAGACGATCCGGATCCGGATCCACAACCCCACCTAGCAAAAGTATATGCCGTAGGTACTGAAATTGACCCAAACGGTGCTATTGCTAAATACTGGGAAGACGGCAAAGAGACCATTCTACCCGCTACTGGAAGCAACCTCATACATGCCAATGACATTTTTGTAACCGATGCCGGTGATACCTATGTGGTAGGCCGTGAAAAAATAAATGATATATTTTATGCAAGAATGTGGAAAAATGGAGGATTGATCGATTTTTTTCCGGATGGTACACCCACATCGGCCTCTGCTATTGAGATTGTAGGTAATGATATTTATGTTTCCGGCAAGATTGAAATCAATAATGTTAAAACCGCTTGTTATTGGAAAAATTCGATAGTAACAATTTTAGGTAATCAAAGCGGTAATTCTTATACCTCAGACATTCTTGTTTTAGGAAATGACGTCTATGTAGTAGGTGCTCAAAGCGATAATGCGAATAACTATATGGCAACACTATGGAAAAACGGTACGGCTGTTGATCTAACAGATGACTCCTATAATTCAGCAGTCAAAGCTGTTTTTGTATCAGGAACAGATGTTTATGTCGTCGGTAATAAAAGAAATGATCAAAATAATCTCATAGCCAAACTATGGAAGAATAGTGTGGAAACTTCACTGACAAACGGTCAACATCACGCAACTGCCAATGGTGTTTTGGTAGTAGACTCCGATGTTTATGTCGTAGGTTATGAGAATAACGATCAAGATATTCCCATAGCAAAACTCTGGAAAAACGAGAATGCCACTAATTTAAGCGATGGCACAACAGATGCTTATGCTATGGACGTATTTGTCTACGACAAAGATGTGTATATAGGTGGAGAAGAAAACAATGCAGCCGTCATCTGGAAAAACGGACAAGCCACAAAACTAACCGATGGTGCTTTAAGGAATATTATTAACTCAATATATGTAAAATAAAAAAAGTAGGAAGACAGAAGATGGAAGTCGGAAGAAAGCTAAAGGCTAAGAGCCAACAGCTAACAGCCAAAGACCAATAGCTGAAAACAAACAACAAACAACAATAAAAAATGTTTATCATGAAAACGTATCTTAAATACAGTATTTTTATAACGCTTTTATGCTTCGTATCATCCTGTTCCAAAGACGATCCGGAACCGGAACCACAACCCCATCAAGCAAAAGTCTATGCCGTAGGTATAGAAAATAACAATAGTTACATAGCTAAATACTGGGAAGATAATACAGAGATTATCTTACCCGGTATGGG
>PDWJ01004711.1_pt1 | contig 11798 bp, 7 predicted proteins | sample 1430881 | NCBI WGS metagenome assembly PDWJ01 (sample SAMN01162460, study PRJNA174530) | Oral metagenome, whole genome shotgun sequencing project. | biome: Marine environment; feature: Marine mammal; material: Swab sample of the gingival sulcus; isolation source: swab sample of gingival sulcus... | reverse complement strand
ATTTGCTAAGGAGATTGCTAGAAAATTAGAAGGCGTTGATTATCGCTTATTAATTGCTTCGGCATACAGTGGTTTTGTGGTTTGGCATAGCGGTTTATCAGCATCTATTCCTTTGGCTATGGCTACAGAGGGGAAAGCCCTATCTAATGTTACATTAGGCACTATAACCGAGCCAATACCTATATCACAAACCATATTTGCATTAAATAATCTTGCAATAGTAGTGGTAACGATATTAGCTTTAACGTTTGTAAATGCTTTGATGCATCCTAAAAAAGAAGAGGTTATTACCATTAATAAAAAATTATTGATAGAGACAGAAGAAAAGGAGCTATTAACCAATACTCCGGCAGAAAAGGCAGAAAGGAGTATAGTTTTAAGTATTTTAATTGCCACTTTGGGTTTATCGTATTTGGGAATTAAATTATTTTCTAAAGGCGGTTCTCTCGACTTAAATACAGTGATTATGTTATTTCTTTTCTTAGGAATGATATTGCATAAACGACCAATTAACTATGTCAAATCGTTTACTAAATCAGCTGTAAGTAGTGCAGGTATTTTACTACAGTTTCCTTTTTACGCAGGTATTATGGGAATTATGGTTGGCACTTCCGGAGGGACCTCCTTAGCCTCTGAAATAAGTCATGCTTGTATTGCTATTTCTAACCCTACAACATTTCCTTTACTTAGTTTTTTAAGTGCCGGTATTGTTAATATCTTTGTACCTTCCGGTGGGGGACAATGGGCTGTGCAAGCGCCTATAATGATGCCCGCAGGTGCCTCTTTGGGGGTATCGCCAATTGTTACCGGAATGGCGATTGCTTGGGGAGATGCTTGGACTAATCTTATTCAACCATTTTGGGCTATTCCTGCGCTTGGTATTGCTAAACTTGGTGCTAAGGATATTATGGGGTTCTGTTTGATTGATTTATTTGTAACCGGTATTATTATTTGTATTGGTTTATTAATTTGGGTTTAGAGATATAATATAATGATTAAGAAATTAAATAGTATAAAGGGGAGGAGCAATGATGAAAAAATATCATTTATCGCTCATCACCAATCACTTATTATTAATGTCTTAATGGTTCAAAAATAACCTAAAAAAACTATCTTTTACTTAAAAGCTCAAGCAGTGTTTTTTGGTCTAAGATATTCATATATGGCACATAATCAATGCCTTTTTCTAAGATATAATGTGTCAATTGCTTCTTTACAACTTCTTGTACTTCTTCTGATTTCCAGGGTTTTGAAATATAACGCTGTATTTTGGCATTATTGATGGCATTTATGGTGTCTTCATGAGTTGCCTGACCCGTTAAAAGAATCTTTTTGGTTAGAGGAAATCTAGTATCTTGGTGTACTTTTGATAAAAATTCAACACCACTCATTTCAGGCATAATATGGTCTGAAATAACAATCGCCAACATATCTCCCTCATCATCAATTTCCTCAATAATCTCTAAGGCTTCAATGGCTGATTCACATTCTTCAAGATTTACATATTCACTAAATATCTCTAAATCTGTTGAAAGGGTTGATAACACCTCTCTTTGGTCATCTACGTATACAATGGTTAGTTTTTCCATGATTTTTTGTTTTTAATGTTTGTCAATAATGGGTAATTTTATATAAAAAGTAGTCTTGCCGGGTTTACTTTCAAGATTTATTGTGCCTTTATGTTGATTTACATGTTTCTGAACAACTGATAATCCAATGCCTAATCCAAAAGAAAGCCCACCTTTTTTAGTGGTAAAATTAGGTCGAAATATTTTCTCTTGTAACTCTTTTGGAACACCCGGACCATTATCCGTTATAGAAATCCACACTTCATTGTTTTTGTTTTCCGACTTAATTTTAATTTCAGGATTTTCAGTTTTGGAATGTTTTAGACTTTCACACGCATTCTTTATCAAATTAATCCATACTTGTTTCAATTCCGTGTTATTTCCCATAATCATTGGCAAATCCTCTTTTTTCAAAGATACTTTTATATCCTTAGCTTGTTTTTGCACCAATACCAATGCTTCTTTCAAGGTATGATTTACATCTACTTTCATCTGTTCTCTTTCTCCCGAACCAAGTGCTTTTACAGCCTCTATAACATTTGCCGCATGTTCTGATGCTATGATAATATCGTGTATGGCAACTCCCATTTTCCAAAAATGATGCATGTTGTCAATAACCTCATTTGTAGGATTTTTAAAACCCTTACTTTTTATTTCATCTTTGTCAACACCTAATTGAGCCAATTTTTTTGCATAAGCAGTGGATAATTTTAATTTCTTCTCTATAAATTGCCTGTTTTTTCTTACTTCAGCACTTGATAGGTGTTGCCCTTTGTTATATCCTTTTTCAAAATTTGAAAACACCTCAGGCGATTCCTTATCATTTATATAATCATACACCTCTTTTTCAATCCACTCAACATTACCTTTTATTACCCCAATGGCATTATTTAACTCATGTGCAATTCCTTCCGCCATTTGTCCTAATGTTGCCAATTTATCTCTATGAAGATTTATTTTTAATGCCTCTTCCTTTTCCAACATCAGTTTTTGAGAAAATACCTGTCTTTCGAAAAATTTATCAATAATTGCTGGTAAAAAATCATCTAAGAACTCATCAGGTCTTACTTTTTCATCTTCATAATCAATATAAGATAATTTGGAATCTTCTAAAGCAATTACTTCAGCATAAGCATAGAACTTTCGTGAAAAAAAACTAAACAAGCCAATCAACATATCTTGTCCCGCACGAAACACCTCTATTTTGCTATTGTCTTTGTGCAAAACACCAGCAACCAAACCTTCTAACACTACAAAAAGTCGTTTGCTTTCCTGACCTTGCTCAATTAAAGTTTCGCCTTTTTTCAGCTCCAATATATTGTTACTGCTAAAGTATTTTTCTTTTAGCTTAGCAATTATTTTTTTGTCCACTTTTTATATAAAATTAGTTGTTTTTAGAATATAAACGGTTAAAAAGGCAAGTAATAATCCCACAACTCCTACAATAATTCCAACTTTTGCCATTTCACCTGTTTTTACAAAACCTGTTCCGTGTGCAAGTGCGTTAGGAGGTGTGCTGATAGGTAATACCATACCTATTGAGCAAGCCAACGTAACACTTACTACAATTGTTGATACGCCTCCAAATCCTCCGGTACCTTCCAAAGAAGTTCCCAAAGCAGCCATTAAAGGCATTAATAAGTTGGCGGTTGCTGTGTGTGACATAAAGTTTGCCATTAACAGTGCTAATAATGATGCAAGCCCTATGATTAATAGGGTTGAATAGTTTGAAAATGGGATGCTATCTAATAAATGTACGATAAGTCCACTTTTTTCCATAGCCAATCCCAAAGCGATACCTCCAGAGACTAACCATAATACATCCCAACTGATTTTCTTTAAATCTTCTTTTGTTATAATTTTTGTTGCACTAAATACCGCTACGGGAATCATAGCAACCACATAACTGTTCATACCATGTAAAAAATCAGTTAACCAAAGTAGTATGGTAGCGCCAAAAGTAAAATATACGATTTTAGCATTTCTGTTTTTTAAGGCTTTAGATTTTATTTCCAGTTCAATACTTTTTTCTTTTGATGGATAGAACATATTGATTAAAAACCAACCAAATAGCAATAATATAATCACATAAGGCACACCAAAAGCCATCCATTTTCCAAAACTAATGCTATCTGCACCTGTTAGGTATTTCATAGCTATGGCGTTAGGCGGTGTTCCTATGGGCGTACCTATTCCGCCGATGTTTGCGGCTACAGGTATGCTAAGTGCAAAAGCCGTTCTCCCTTTATCACCATCAGGAAATAACAACAATACTGGAGCCAGTATGGAAAGCATCATTGCCGTAGTGGCTGTGTTGCTCATGAACATTGAAAATATGGCGGTTATAATCATTAATCCCAACATCACCATCTTGGGATTATGTCCAAAAGGTTTTAACATTGTTTTGGCTAAGGTTTGATCTAAACGATATTTTGTAGCAGCCATTGTTAAAAAGAAACCACCCATAAATAAGAGTATAATAGGAGAGGCAAAAGTGCCCATGATGTCCTTATAATTTAAAGGAGAACCATATAAAGGATTTTCATTATTTACAAATAAAACAAGTGATTTATTGGAAATCATAATCAATTCTCCCACAATAATTAAGACCGAAGTGGCATAAATGGGTATGGGTTCTAATACCCAAAACAAAGTAGCAAATGCAAACAATGCAATAACACGTTTTTCAATAATGGTAAAACCTTCTATTCCAAAACTTTCTAAGGGAATAAATAAAATAGAGATGGGAATAAGTAGAGAAATAATTAACTTTAAATTTTTAGTGACTAAATTGCTGCTCATTTCGATAATTTTTCAAAAAATGTTTCATTGTTGCATACACAAACAATGATAAAATTTACGCTGTATTTAATTTAAAGTCCGCAAATATATATGATTATTTTCGATTTTTCACAAATATATGGAAAAACCATCCATTTGATTACAAATTTGGCTTTAAAGTAAAACCATTAGAGATTGATAAAAGATACCTTAATGCTTTAAAGGTTTCAAAAGGATAAAAAATAACTAATAATCTTATTTTTCATGTAAAAAAAATTGACAGATAAGTGTATGATTTTTTTACAATTACCATAATTGAATTTTTTTTATAGTATTGATTATAAATAAGTTATTTGTTTGGCATAATGATAGTATTATAAATTTAAAAATGAGTTAAATTAGTTGTAAAGTCATTATTAACTAATTGATAATTGAAAAAAATTATGGACAGAAAAATAGAAAAGAAAAAAGGATTAAAGAAGAAGCATATTTACTGGATAATTGGAGGTTTAGCATTTGCTTTTTTACTTTATAAAGCCATTTCGGGAGCAGGTACGAGTACCCTCAAGGTTGAAAGAGATAAGATTACAATTAGTACGGTGGCTAAAGGACAATTTAATGATTATATCCGTGTGATTGGACAGGTAGAACCAATTGCGACCATCTATTTAGATGCCGAAGAAGGGGGGCGAGTAAAAGAGCGTTTGATTGAGGAGGGTGCTATGGTAAAGTCCGGAGATGTGATTCTAAAATTAGAAAATCGCACCCTGCATCAAGAAATTATGTATAGCGAATCTAATTTGGCACAGAAAGAGAATATGTTGCGACAAACACGTATCAATTTCGAAAATCAAATGATAGAAACACGTCGTCGTTTGTTAGGTTCGTATTATGATATTCAAAAGAAAAAAAGAAATTTTGAACAGCAAAAGGCATTGTTTGAAGAGAAATTAATTGCACGTGAAATCTATTTGCAAGCTAAAGAAGATTATGAATATGCTCAAAAATCACAAGAAATTAATCGCCTAAAAGCAAAGAATGACTCTATGATTATGGTATCTGAAATGAAACAATTGGATACCGACCTTAGCAAAATGCGTCAGACTTTGCAATTGGTATATGAGCGTTTGGATAATCTGAATGTAAAGGCACCTGTGGCAGGACAGTTGGGAATGTTAGATGCCGAAATCGGGCAAAGTATAGGACGCGGCACACGCATTGGGCAAATCAATGTATTGACCAATTACAAAGTACAAGCCATGATTGATGAGCATTATATTGACCGTGTGCGTAGGGGATTGATGGCAGCGTTTGAACGACAAGGTAAAACCTATCAGTTGAAACTGAAAAAGGTATATCCCGAAGTGCGACAAGGACAGTTTAAAATTGATTTGGTCATTGAAGGGGAAAAACCCGATAATATCCGTACCGGACAGACTTACCATATCAACCTGGAATTGGGACAACCTGAACAAGCGGTTTTATTAGCCCGTGGCGGTTTCTTTCAAAGTACCGGCGGACAATGGGTATATGTATTGGATAAATCAGGTGACTTTGCCACCAAACGCAACATCCGCATTGGCAAACAAAATCCACAGTATTACGAAGTAATTGAAGGCTTACAGCCCGACGAACAGGTGATTACTTCCGGGTATGACAATTTCGGAGACAACGACAAACTTATAATCAATTAATTAATGTGATAATATGACAATGAGATAATGTGACAATTGACTAAAAGTTAGTAGAAACAACATTAATAAATTGTCAAATTAAATAATAAAGGACTATGGCAAATAAAAATATAATCGTTGAAAAGAGTTTTGCTTTGGCTTTACAAGTGATAGAGTATTCAGAGATTCTTGAGCAAGAGAAAAAATATGTTATTGCAAAACAAATTCTGCGTGCTGGAACTTCTGTTGGGGCAAATATAAAAGAGGCACAAAGCAGTGAGAGTAAATTAGATTTTATCCACAAACTAAAAATCGCGGATAAAGAAGCACACGAACTACAATATTGGTTAGAACTATGCGAACAAGCAAAAAGTTATCCTTGTCCTTTTAAAACATTGACAAGTATTCTGGAAGAAGTTATGAAATTACTGTCAAAAATTATATCAACAACAAAATCGAAACTATAGATAATGTATAGATTAGATTAGTTAATGCAGCAATTAGCAAACATATTAATTATCGCATTAGCACATTGTCAAATTAACAAATTAGCAAAATGAGAACTTTAAAACAACTTTTAAAAACCATTTTTAAATACCGATTATCTTCGGGATTGACCATATTGAGCCTTGTGGTGGCGTTTTTGGGGATTATTATATTGTCGTTGTATGTGAGTTACGAACGCAGTTTCGATAAGTTTCATAAGAATGGCGATGATATTTATCGTATCTGTTTTGGTTACGATAATGGTGCTAATATGCCTGTTCCAATGAAGAAATTAGTAGAAGATAATATTCCGGAAGTGGAAAATGCAGTTGTATTTTCGGGCTGGTGGAATAATCAACTGTATTTACAAAGGAAGTCTAAAAAAGAAGCGGTTTCAGCACAAATGATGGCTGCAAGCAAAGATTTCTTTTCAGTGTTTAGTTTCCCGTTGATTTCAGGACAAGCTGATAAGGTACTTACACAGCCAAATACGTTGGTTGTTTCAGAGACTTTGGCAAAAAAGCTGTTTGGAACAATAGATATTGTTGGCAAACCTTTAATGGTAAGAGGTAAAGAGCCTTATATAATTACCGGTGTGATGAAAGATATACCTAAAAATAGTGCTTTCAAGCGGGATGCTTTTGTTTCGTTTGCCACTTATATGCAACCCAATAATGATTGGCGTGGTGCTCAATCGTGGAGTGAGTGGAGTTTCAATATTTTCTTCCAACTGAAAAAAGGAACTGATGTAAATACAGTAGTTGGAAAAATTTCTTCCCTTGAAAAAGTTGTAGAAGAACTTAAAGAAATAGAAGAAAGTTATTCTCCAAAAGAGGCTGTGGTAAAATTACAACCGTTAAGTGATTTACATTTTGACACTAAGAATTATTACTTTTTATCTGTAAATAAAGATGTGTTAAATATTTTGACACTGATTATTGTGATACTTCTAATAATGGGAGCGGTTAATTTTATCAACTTTTCTACTTCACAAGCACCTTTGCGTGCCAAATCCTTATCTGTACAGCAAATTTTGGGCGAACGAAAAGTAAATGCACGCTTACAAATCATAGGCGAAGCAATATTATTAGCTCTTTTTGCATTGGGTATCGCTTTGTTTATACATTATTTTACATATCAAAAAATAGAAGATTTATTCCGTATCGATGGTTTGAGTTTGGATAACCGACCGTTATTTTATGTGATTTTTATAGTGTTTGCAGCCTTGTTTGGAGTAATAGCGGGGGCATATCCTGCCCATTATATTACATCAGCACCGGTATTGCAAGCCGTAAAGGGCAAAATGTTCTTTTCGGGCAAGGGCAAGCGTTTTCGCAATGTATTGGTAACTATTCAGTTTGTGTTTACCATTGCATTGATTGCTTCGGCTCTTACCATAGAAAAACAACTTCATTTTTGGAATAATTTTGATATTGGGATTGACAAAGAAAATGTACTGTATTTAGGAACAACCGGAGCATTACAAAAAAGTTATCAGGCTTTTGCTGATGAATTGATGAAAAATCCTGAAATAACAGACTATACTTATAGTCAGTCGCTTTTAGGTGGTGTAGGTATGGGCTGGGGACGTAATGTTGATGGGCAAAATATAGAAGTGAAAGCGTGGCCTGTAGATGAGCGTTTTATTGACTTTTTTGATATCAAAATTACACAAGGACGAAAATTCAACAAAGGCGAAAGCGATATCAATAATTTTATTTTAAATGAAAAAGCTGTTCAGAAATTTGGTTGGGATAAACCTTTGGAAAAGAACATGAATGGTTTAGGAGCTAAGGGAGATGTTATAGGTGTTGCTAAGAATTTTAATTTCTCATCTTTAAAAAGCGAAATACAACCTATGTTGTTTTGGCTAACCAATACTCGCAAATATGTGATCATGCTTAAAACCAACACCACTAATTATACACAGTTAAGAGAGTTTATTGCTTCAACAGCTAAAAAATTCGACCCTGAAAACACTTTTGAAGCCAAGTTTTTAGATAATAGGCTTGAACAATTATACAGTAGAGAAACTCGTATGGCAAATTTTATTGAATTTGTGGCTTTATGGACAATTTTGTTGGCACTTACAGGCTTGTTGGGTTTAGTTATTTTTATGTCGAGAGACCGTGTGAAGGAAATAGGCATTCGTAAGATAAATGGCGCCTCTATTTGGGAAATCATATGCTTATTAAATAAAGGTGTATTGATTTGGTTGAGCATAGCCTTTATCATTGCTGCTCCAATAGCCTACTACGCCATGACAAAATGGTTAGAAAATTTTGCATACAAAACCACTTTGAGTTGGTGGATATTTGCTTTGGCTGGATTATCAGCACTATTGATTGCTTTGCTTACAGTAAGTTGGCAAAGTTATAGAGCAGCGAGTAGAAACCCCGTAGAGGCATTGCGATACGAATAAATGAAAATTAAACCATTAAGAAATGAAGAATAATTAAGACAATGCTTCGCTAAATGAAGAATTAAAAATGAAAAATTAAGAATTAGCTCTTTGTGTTATTAATCTTAATGTTCCCTTAATACCTTAATGGTTCAGAAAATAAAAATAACCGTGCAAGTAATTGCTAATTACTAATTGAATATAACCTTAATGGTTCAGAAAATAAAAATCAGATTAACCATCTAATTGAATAAGTTATGAGAACTTTAAAACAACTTTTAAAAACCATTTTTAAATACCGATTATCTTCGGGATTGACCATATTAAGCCTTTTAGTGGCATTTTTGGGGATTATTATACTGTCATTATATGTGAACTACGAACGCAGTTTCGACAAGTTCCACAAGAATGGTGATGATACATATTTGTTTTCTTATAATTTTGATATGGGAGCAGGCCTGCCTATTCCTATGGGGCAACTTATAAAAGATGAAGTACCTGAAATAGATAAATTTACAGTTTTTGTACATTGGTGGTATTGGAATGCATTATATAAACCTGAACAAACTTTAAAAGACGGTATTAATGCAAAGATTGGTAATGTATCGGATAATTTTTTTACAGTGTTTGACTTCCCCTTGCTTACGGGTGAGCCTGACAAAGTGCTTGCCAAGCCCGGTACAATTGTAATTTCAGAAACTTTGGCAAAAAAGATATTCGGTACTATAGATGTGGTAGGAAAGTCTATAATGGCAGGTACAGACGAACCTTTTACCATAACGGGCGTTATGAAAGATATGCCTAAAAATACAGTATTAAGAAAAGATGCTGTAACTTCATATATATCAGATAAAGCACAAGAAGATTGGAGTGAGTGGAGCTATTCGTTGTTTTTTAAACTTAAAAAGGACGTTGATAAAGAGAAGGTAATTGAAAAAATTGGTAATATAGAACGTATACAACAAACACAAAAGGGGATTGCCAAAAGATTTTCGGAAGAAGCCTCTCATATTGTGTTGATACCAATACATGATGTTCATTACAAATCTAATACTTATATGTTCTCTTTGGTAAATCCTAAAGTGTTAGATATTTTGACACTGCTTATTGTGATACTTCTCATTATGGGAGCCGTTAATTTTATTAATTTTTCTACTTCACAAGCGCCTTTACGTGCCAAATCTTTATCTGTACAGCAAATTTTGGGCGAACGAAAAGTAAATGCACGCTTACAAATCATAGGCGAAGCCATATTATTAGCACTTTTTGCTTTGGGAATCGCTCTATTTATACATCATTTTGCCTATCAAAAAATAGAAGATTTATTCCGAATAGATGGTTTGAGTTTGGATAACAGACCGTTATTTTATATGATTTTTATAGGTTTTGCTGTATTATTTGGATTAATAGCAGGGGCGTATCCTGCCCGTTATATCACATCGGCACCTGTGTCACAAGCCGTAAAGGGTAAAATGTTTTTTTCAGGCAAGGGTAAGCGTTTTTGCAATGTGTTGGTCACTATTCAATTTGTATTTACCATAGCACTGATTGCTTCGGCACTTACCATAGAAAAACAACTTAACTTTTGGAATAATTTTGATATAGGTATAGACAAAGAAAATGTATTGTATTTACACACAACGCCTGTATTACGAGAAAGTTATCAAGCTTTTTCCGATGAGTTGATGAAAAATCCTGAGATAACAAATTATACGTATGCCCAGTTTTTGCCCGGTAATGTGGGTATGGGTTGGGGACGCGAAATTGATGGGCAGCAAGTGCAACTAAAAGCCTGGCCTGTGGATGAACGCTTTATAGATTTTTTTGATATAAAAATAACACAAGGACGAAAGTTTAATCAAGGCGAAAGCGATATCAATAATTTTATATTGAATGAAAAGGCTGTTCAGCAATTTGGTTGGGATAAGCCTTTGGAAAAGAGTCTTGATGGTTTAGGAGGCAAAGGTAATTTTATAGGTGTTTCCAAAAACTTTAATTTCTCATCCCTAAAAGGTGAAATAAGACCTATGCTGTTTTGGTGTACCAATACAAGAAAGAATGTAGTAATGTTAAAAACCAGTACTACTAATTATACACAGTTAAGAGATTTTATTGCTTCAACAGCTAAAAAATTCGACCCTGAAAACACCTTTGAAGCGAAATTTTTAGATGATAGCCTTGAACAATTGTACAGTAAAGAAACTCGTATGGCAAATTTTATTGAATTTGTAGCTTTATGGACAATTCTGTTAGCACTTACAGGCTTATTGGGATTAATTATTTTTATGTCTAGAGACCGTGTGAAAGAAATTGGCATTCGCAAGGTAAATGGTGCTACAATTTGGGAAATCGTACGCTTACTAAATAAAGGTGTATTAATTTGGTTAACCATTGCTTTTATTATTGCTACACCAATAGCCTACTACGCCATGAATAAATGGTTAGAAAATTTTGCCTATAAAACCACTTTAAGTTGGTGGATATTTGCATTGGCAGGATTATCGGCACTATTGATTGCTTTGCTTACGGTAAGTTGGCAAAGCTATAGAGCAGCGAGTAGAAACCCTGTGGAAGCCTTGCGGTATGAATAAAACTTAACCGCAAAGCTCACAGAGACCTCAGAGGTTTTGAAAACCTCTGAGGTCTGGGCGGGCATCTTAGCGCTCTTTGCGAAAATCTTTTGCGCCCTTTGTGGTAAAAGAACAAATTGCCGCAGGCAAAAATTGCTAATTATTAATTTTTTAATTACTAATTGAAACAATCATGAATGTAAATTTAAAACTTGCAGTAAAAAACCTGCTTAAAGCAAAAACAACAAGCATTTTAAACTTAATAGGCTTGGTTACGGCATTTACGGCTTTTATCATTATAGCCATGTATGTGTGGACA
>PDWJ01004708.1_pt1 | contig 11802 bp, 9 predicted proteins | sample 1430881 | NCBI WGS metagenome assembly PDWJ01 (sample SAMN01162460, study PRJNA174530) | Oral metagenome, whole genome shotgun sequencing project. | biome: Marine environment; feature: Marine mammal; material: Swab sample of the gingival sulcus; isolation source: swab sample of gingival sulcus... | reverse complement strand
CTATTAAATCATTTCGCTCTATTGTGTAATGTTCTTTTACATTATTAGGTCCCGATGTATTAAACTCTCTCATATATATTTTTTTTACAAATATAAAAAAAGATATTGTATAACACTATGGAATACAAAATCTACTAATGATTTTCTATTGCATATTCTCGCTTAAATTTCTTTTATAAATATAAACAAACAATGCCGATAAAGTATTGATTATTAACAGAAAAATATCAAGTCGTAAAAATAATATTTTGGCGGGTATGAAAATAGTTAAATTGCCAATCAAATAAACAATTAAAGCCCCCAAAGTTATAAAAGGCAGCAAGTTACAATGCTTATATTTTGAAAATAGCGATATAAAAATCATTGGGGCAAGCAAAGCTGTACCCGCAAAACTCACCCTTGCCAAAAGGACTAATTCTTGAGTGCTGAAAATTGAAAGCAACAAGGCTATCAGTCCGAAAAATAACATGAAAAGTTTATTAATTTTCTTCGAGCCTGTGTTTTTCACAATTTCTGTCTGCATTGCAAACAATTGCGAGTCTGCCGTAGACATAGCCGCAGCAATCAAGCCTATAAGTGCCAATGCGCCTACTATTGAGTACTGATCTTTTATAAGGGTTTGATATAGAAACTCTTGCGTATTGGCTTCGGGAAATTTTACCGCACCATAAAAACCTATAAAAATCGTAGGCAGAATTATTAAAAATGCAAATACCGAAACCGCTACTGCCATTCTTTTCACCCCACCTATATTGTTCATTATCACAATTCTGGTCAATAATTGAGGTTGCGATACCGGCATTAATACGATTACAACAAAGGAGGAAAGCAAAAATTGACTCGTAAGCAATCCCTTAGGTCCCGGTATTGACAACAATTGCGAATTTGATACTGATATTTCGGAAAACATTGCATTCACTCCGCCAAGATTTTTAACACAAGTAAAAGCTATAAGTAAAGTTACAACAAGCAAAATCAAGCCCTGAATTGCATCGCTTACTATTATAGCTTTAAGCCCGCCTAAAAAACTGTATATCAATATTATAATCAAAAAAACACTTGCCCAAATCCAAGCAGGAATATTTAAAACTTGCGAATATTCAATAAATTCGGAAATGCCTTTTATCTGTATTGCGATATAAGGTATTAAAAAAACAAAAATCCCTATACGATAGATATATACGGCAAAATTTCCTTTATATCTTTCTCTTATTATGGTGCTGACGTTTGTAAAATTATTCTTTGAATATTTTTTTCTCAAATATACCCCAAACCACAACAAAACAAAGGCTAAAGCTGTATCGGTTACCCCTAAAAAAATCCAAGCACCTACCCCATGCATCCTGAAAAAATCAGGCATTCCCATAAGGGTAAAAGTACTAAATAAAGTTGCCGAAAATGTTAAAAATCCAAGAAAAGCACCTATTTGAGGTAAGGAATAATCTTTTGATTTTACAATAGATTTTTTTGATTTATATGCCGAATATATTAAGGCAAATAAATATACCAAAGCAAATACAATAAGCCAATATTTCATTTAAAGATAATTTCATTAACAAACTGATAATCAGGGTTTTACATAGGTACAAACAATTTTACAACTGTCTGATTATCAAAATAATAACTTTAAAATTATGAAGTTTTATTCCAAGTTTTTGTCTTCCTGTGAATTTATAAAAACTGCACCCAAAATAGTTAAAAATATAAAAAATACAGATACTAATATACCAAGCCACAAGGTTCTCGGCAAACCAAACAAAAACGGTTCGCTTTGCCCCGCAGGTATTACCAAAGGAGTAAAAGTTAGTATCACCAATACGACAAACAAAAGTTTACAAAAAGTCCAGATTTTTTTCTTCATAATAAACCCAAAATATTACAAAAAACAGCCGTTACTTTTTAATCCAAATTATAAACTAATTTAAACTTTTTCTATTTCTTAAAGCCAAAAAGTTTAAATTAGTTCTATAAAAAAGTAACGAACTGTTTATAAATTAAACAATAAAATATGTATTCTATATTTCAAACCAATTTTCGTAATCCTTAGCTTGTTTTCGCGGAACTTCTTTATGGAAAAATTCGCCTGTATGTTTATCAAAATAATAATCTTTACCCCACTCTGCAATGTTCTCACTGACTTCTTTTACACCTTTTAGAATAAAATCAAGTTCATTGTCGCTCATTGTTGGATGTATCGAAAGGCGTACCCATCCGGGTTTTTCCGTTAGATTACCTTCATTTATTTGTTCCGTAATTCTTTGCGAGGTTTCTTTATCCACATGTAATAAATAATGTCCGTAAGTGCCTGCACATGAACAACCTCCGCGTACTTGTATGCCATATCTGTCGTTCAAAATTTTAACAATCAAATTGTGATGTACTCCATCAATAAAGAAAGAGAAAACTCCTATACGTTTACGGTGTTTGGTTGCCAACAAATGCAAGTTAGGTATTTTATCAAATACTTCATATACTTTTTCAGACAATTCATGTTCGCGTTCAAGAATTTTATCTACCCCCATTTTATCTTTCAATTTCAGCGCCAATGCTGTTCGCATTGTTTGTAAGAAAGCAGGTGTTCCGCCGTCTTCACGTGTTTCTATGTCATCTACGTATCGATATTCATTCCAGCGGTTTGTCCAAGCCACCGTGCCTCCTCCCGGATTGTCAGGAGCTTGATTATGATACAGTTCTTTATTGAAAACAACAATTCCTGCACTTCCCGGTCCGCCTAATGCTTTGTGTGGCGAAAAATATATTGCATCCAGATATTGAGCAGGATTTTCGGGGTGCATATCTATTTTTATATAAGGTGCAGATGCGGCAAAATCAACAAAAGCATATCCTCCGTGTTGGTGCATTATTTCTGCCAGTTCATAATATGGCGGAATAATACCGGTAACGTTTGAGCCTGCACTGAAAGCTCCGATTTTAAATTTTCTGTTTTCATACTTTTTAAGTTCCGATTTTAAAGTTTCGGGGCTTACCAATAAATCTTCATCAGGTTCTAATATAACGACATCTGCCATTGTTTCCAACCACGAAGTATGATTGGAGTGGTGTTCCATGTGCGTAATAAATACTACGGGAAGTTCGTCTTCGGGAATATCGCTTTTGCAATATTTTTTTGCTCTATCGGATATTTTCAAACCCAATATACGTTGCAGTTTAACTGCTGCACCTGTCATTCCGGAGCCTGTTGAAAGCAACACATCGTTTTTGTTTGCTCCTACATGTTTTTTTATAATTTGCTGCGCACAATGGTATAGGTTTGTCATTGTTACGCCTGTTTGACTTGCTTCGGAATGCGTATTGCCAACCAGTGGTCCATACAAATTAGTCATCTTATCCTCAATGGGAGCATACAAACGACCACTTGCAATCCAATCGGCATATACAATTTTTTGTTTTCCGTAAGGTGATTCAAATTCGGCATCTATGCCTACAATGTTTTCTCTAAATTGTTTAAAATAGGATTCTAAATTTTGCATGTTTTTTTTGCGAAAAATAAAAAATTTAAACCTAAAATTAAATTTAACTATATAATATTTTAATATTTTTTTTTTACAGTTTTGTAAAATATTAATAAACAAGCCTTTAGATATTGAAAATATTTATTAAGCTTAATTACATTGTCATTTGTTCAACAGTTTGTTGAATTGAGAATTGAGAGTTGAGAATTTCAGACAACTACAAACACACACTCAATAGTATCAATACAATCGCATGATTACTAACCACTTACAAACAGTAGATAACCTATTGTGAAGAATTAATTATCGAATAAAGCGAATTGTATTTTTAAAATCTTTTCCATTTAGTGTAAGGAAATAAATTCCTTGTATAAACTTTGAGGCTTCCGGTATTGCTATTGAGTTTTCGCCTGAATATAAGTCAATATCGGGTTTGTTATAAATTACACGTCCGCTTATGTCGGTAATTTGTAAATTTACTTTCGTGTTTTTTACTGCTATTATGGAAAGTATCGGGTTGTCGTTAATGGGGTTGGGGCTTAAAAACAGCTTTGGTTTGCTAATTTCCAATACGTTGGTAGTAGAAATAAACCTGACTTCCCATTCTTGCGTATTGCCGTTTTCTGCCGTAATCGAGTATACTATCTCGCCTTGTGTAGGGTCTATTTCTGTTTCTCCGCTTATCTGCTCTACACCATTTACTGTTGCCTTAGCATTGCCCGATAGGTAAAAAACCGGTTTGTATACCGCATTTGTTTCCGGTGTGTAGGTAATTTCTACATATTTATTTTCTTTAAAAATATCGGCTCTTACGGAATCGTTTTCCGAGACTAAGGAGTAAAATTCAAAATCGTTACCTGAACATACACTTTCTGAAAAGCCCAATTTGTTCAATGTATCTTTAAGGGCTGATAGATTATCGGGAGAAAATTCTCGGATTATTTGAGGGTAGCCCTCTTCGGGAGATATTAAAATAGAGTACGGAACATATTGTATACCGAAATTAAGATGTACCTTTTCGCCACCTCCGTCAATACCGCTTATTATAGGGAACTCTATATTTGTCGATTTTTTAAATTCCCAAATTTCAGCATCATTAACCGTCCTGTCAATAGCTAAAAATACTATTTCGTTTTTATTGCATCCATAATCAAAATATGCCGAATCGACTATGGGCGCATAGTTATAACATCCTGAACATGATTTCCAGAAAAAGTCGATGAATACATATTTTCCTTTGCTAAGGTAGTCTTCATAAAGTTTATGTTCATTTCCGTACAAATCAGCAACATGAAAATCCGGCGTTCCTTTAGATTGTGCTTGCAATAAATTTACGCTTAACAAAAGACATAATGCAAGTAGTATATGTTTTATATGTTTCATATTTTATATGTTTATTCCACCCTATTCAACAAATTATCAATTTGAAAACAAACGCTTAACATGATAATAATCAAACCATTACAAGCTACATCCAACAAGACATAGCCTTTTGACTATCAGGCACTTACAAAAAGACAACCAACCATTATAATTTGAGTTGGAGAATATATGCTTTTTTAGATTCTCATACCTATTACGAGTATATCATCAATTTGCTCGCTACTACCATCCATCCAACGTTTTATAGTATTGTCCATATAATCTCGTTGTTGGTCTATTGGCATTTCTTGTAGTTTAAGTATAAGTTTTTTAAATCGTCCTACCATAAATTTTTTACCTCTTTTCCCGCCAAACTGGTCAGGGTATCCATCGGAGAACATATACAAGGTATCGCCTTTTTGTAGTTCTATGCTGTAATTTGTAAATTCTTTTGGTTTCTGACTATATTCGTATATTCCTATTGGCATTCTATCGGCTTCAATAACCACAATTTCATTGTTTCGTACCAAATAAAGCGGATTAAATGCACCTGCAAAATCAATTTTGCTTTTATCCTTATCAATTGCACAAAGCGATATATCCATTCCGTCTTTTGCTTCGTGTACTTCTCCTGTTTGGTGTAATACTTCAATTATTTTTTCACGCAATTTATCAAGTATTTGTCCTGCATTAATATCTTGGTCGCCTGTTGCTATTATATCATTCAAAAATGAAACTCCTAACATACTCATGAAAGCTCCGGGAACTCCGTGTCCTGTACAATCGGCTGCTGCAATGAATATTTTTTTAGAATTTTCAGCTGCCCAATAAAAGTCGCCGCTGACAATGTCTCGAGGTTTGAAGAGAATAAAATTTTCAGGAATTTGCTTATTTATAAATGCTTTAGGCGGTAATATTGCCTTTTGAATTCTTTTTGCATACAAAATACTGTCTTCTATTTCTTTTTTCTTTTCGGATATTTCGTCTCTTTGTTGTATTGCCAACTCTCGTTGAACTTGAATTTCCTCTTTTTGACTTTCTAATTCTCCGTTTTTCTCTCTAATTTCAAGAGTTCTATCTTTTACGGTTTGTTCAAGTATTTCGTTTCTACGCTTCAATATTTTAATTCTCCATTTGAATAATTTAAATATTATAGATGCTACAACAACTGCCATTATCAATATAAACCACCACTTTGCATATATTGGTTTTTCTATTTTAAATTTAATTCCTTTGAAATAGCTCCATATTCCGTCTTTTCCTTTTGCTCTGTACAAGAATACATAATCGCCCGGTGATAGGTTTTGATAAATAGCGATATTACTTTTCCCTTTGTAACCGGAGTATCTTGTATTTAATCCTCTTAAATAGTATTCGTATTCTACCGATTGTTCGTCTTTAAAGAGCAAGCCGGATAGCTCAAAACTTATATTGTTTTCATTTGCTTCTAAAACAGTTGGCAATTCGGATATTACTTTGCCATTTAGAATTATATTATCAATATTGCATACCGGATAAATTTTTTCGGTACGTTTGTTTTTTATGTCATAAGTTGATGCTCCGTGAAAAGTTCCCAACCAAAGTACACCTCTACCGTCAAGGTACAATCCGTTTGAAGTAACTTCATTTCCATTCAATCCATTTCTGGAATCTATTACCAGTTCTATATCTCCGCTTTTTTTATTCAGGTACATAAGTCCTTTTGAAGTTCCAAGCCATAAGTAATTGGGGTCTTCGGCATCTGTTATTGCTTTTATTACAGTATTTTTTGGAATATTACATGGGGCATTTTTCAATCCATTTTTAGCCGAAAAAGTTGCTAATTTGTCGGTAATTGCGATATAAAGAACGGGGTCTTCGTTTAAGTTTCCAATATCTTTTTGGCTTGTTATTGTAAAGGCTGAAACAGATTTGTCTGTACCAACATAAGTACGAAAACTTTTGTTTTTAAACATTACTAGACCATTATTTCCCGCTCCAATTATTTTGTTATTAAATTCTTCTATTTGTGTTATTGAACGTGTCGATTGATTTCCAATTACAATAGGTTTGCCTGACGGTTTTTCGAAATAATAAACTACTCCTCCGGTTGCTGTAAGTATAAATACTTCTGACTTAGAACTTATAAAAATTCCTTTGGGGTGCATTATGGGATTATCAAATTTTATTTCTTTTTCAACTTTAAGTTTTTTATCGTCAATTATAAATAGTTTTTCTGTATTTGCAAGATAGAGTTTTTCTTTTGGACCTTTACCAAATACTATTGAATTAGGTACAATATTTAATTTTGCAGAAAAATTATGCAGTCCGTTTTGCAAATAATATACTCCTGTATGTGTTCCAAACCACATTCTACCCTCAGAATCTTCAAAAATTGAATGTACCGGACTATTTAATGATTGCGGATATAATGTTCTAAGGGTTTTATCTGAAAGTTTTTGTGCGCCTCCCGATAGTCCGAACCAAAAATTGTTCTCTTTATCTATCAAGAATGATAATATTTTATAGTTTTTAAGTCCTATATTTTTATCAAAAATAATAGGTTTTTGTTTTAAAGTAAGCACTTGGAATACTTTGTAATCCGATATTAACCATATTGCACCATCTTCTGATTCTATTATTCTATTTATTATATTTTGCTTAGATATGTTTAAGGTCTTATTTAATTTTAAGTATTTTTCAGGTTTTTTAAAATATTTATTTCGAGCATACTCCAATCCGTATTCTGATGCCATCCAAAGGTTTCCATCTTTACTAAATAGTGCGTAGTAATAATTACCGTCGTTAATTTTTTCACATAAACTTGCTGTGGAATTTATTTTAAAAAGTCCTTTAGGCGAAGCTATTACCATATTTCCGGTTTCAGGGTCTTGCGTTATTGAGCGTACATTCACAGGTAAGCTGTGCCTGTCAAATGATAATTGTTCAGCCTTTCCTTTTTTTGTTAAGGTATATATTCCGCCGTCGCCGTAAAAATACTTAACATCATGTTTATCTATAAAAATTCCTTTAAATGCCATTCCTTTAAAGTATGTTTTACATGAGTTTGCATCTTTATTGGTTTGTGCAATTCCGTTTTCGGTGGCAAAATATATTTTTCCGCTTTTATCTTGTTTTATATCAAATATCATATTCCCGGGCAATCCTGTTTCTGTACTAAATACTTTCATGTTCTGCCCATTATATCTTACTGCGCCTGAGTAAGTTCCAAACCATATATATCCTTTTTGGTCTTGAAAAAGTGATAGTATTTCTTCTCGGGGCATATTTTCGTCTGCGCCATAGAACATGAATGGGAAGTAGCCATGTTGATATGTTTCTTGCAAAGCATTAAGATAGTTTTTTGCTGACTTCATTGTCATACCGGTTTGTTCTTTGAAGTAACCGTCTATTACGCCTTCTTTTTTTGCGTATTCAAAAAACTCTAATATTTTTTGACGTAGTGCGGGTTGATTTTTTTTGATTGCCCATCCCATCAGGGTAATTTCGCCTAATATAAATTTTGCTTCGAGTTCAGGATATTCGGATAAATTAAATACCGCAATATTCGATATGGTATAATCTGCTCTACCTGATATTACATTTTTAAAGAAGTCGTTTCCTTGACTATATATATAATTGTCTATGTTATTATATTTCAAGGCATGTTCGTATGATGAGCCTTTTGAGGTAACACCAACAAGTCCTTGCAGGTCATCAACTGAGTTTATTTTAGTATCCTTGCGTCCTATTACTACTTTTGCATTTGGCATGAAGTCTATAATGTCTACTTTTTTCAACCTCCAATCCAGTGGAGCTATCAAATCACATGCTACGTCAAATTCTTGAAACCATTTTGGAAGATAGGCACTGTCCTCTATTATTACACCGTCTTCATTTTCCCAATAGTCTGAAAACTCTTTAGTAATAACAAGTTCAAGGTGTACGCCAAGATATTTCGCAAATTCACTTGCCAGATAATGATTAAATTGTTTTCTGCCATATCTGTGGTATACCATTTCACGGTCGCGCAGTGCTATAATAATTTTCCCTGATTTCATTATGCCGTCTAAATCACGACTTTTGGTTACTTTTTGCGATTGGGCATAGGAATTTATTATTTCTAAATATGTGGAATATGATATGCCATACTTTTCTCTGAATATTTTGTCTAATGTTCCATCTCCTTTGATTGTTTTAAAGAAGTTTTTTATTTCTTGTTTCAATTCATCGTCGCCTTTTTTTATTACCCAGCCTACATTTTGTGGTGCAGCTACGGGGAATGCTAATTTGAGGCTTCTATATTTTTTAAGGTATGCCAAAGCCAAGTACGAAACAGTTATCAACCCATCTGCTTTGCCTTGTGTTAATTTTTTAAGTCCTTCGCGTTCAGATTTTACGGGTAATAGTTTTATTTCACTACCAAGATTTTTGTTTATTTGTCTTATTTCTGTTTCGTATGTTGAGTTTTCGAGGAATGCAATAGTTAGTCCTTTGAGATTTTCGTAGCTGTTTACGGGAGTTTTAAGGTTTCGCCTTACTATAAGCAGGTCGCTTACTTGTACTATTCCGGCATAGTCAAAGAATTTTTTTCTCCAATCAAGTTCAAATATTGTACCGCATATAATATCGGTTTCTTTCAGTGCATCAGGAGTATATGTTATTTCGGGGTTCTTGTCGTAGTCTTTAGGGATTTTGCCATCATTAGCGAATACGTCAGCCCAGTCTATTTGTGATTTTTTTATTTTTACGTTCAAGAATTTTGCAAATTCCGATGCCAACAAGTCATTAACAGTCCCTCTACCACTTTCAGTAAAGCTGACCTTTATTGTACCGGTCTGCTTTATTGTGCGGTATGTTTGAGACCTTAACATTGCAGGTATAAAACATATCAGTATGATAAATATTTTTTTCATCAAATTTTTATTGTTTCCCAAAATAAACTTTAGTTAAAATGGTTTTATCTTGAAAATTTCAGATTATTTTATAATTGTTAGTTACTATCTGTAAGTATTTTTTCAATATCGTTTTCTGTTTTTCTTAGCTGTTTTTTACACTTTTTTATAAGGTCGGCTGCTTTTTTTATTTTCACCGAAAGCTTATCTATATCAATGGTATCGTTTTCTATTTCTTGTATTATTTCAAGAACTTCGTTTAGGGAGTTTTGATAGTTGAATTTTTCAGCCATTATTTTAATCGTTGGGGATTAGAGTTATTGATACTCCTGTATCTATCATGTAGTCTTCAATATCTTCTTCCATATCTACGTCTGAGGGGTCATAATGCCATTTTATTACAATATCTCCTCCTTCTACTTCATATTTTTTAAGTAGGTTTAATATATCCAATAAACTACGGGAGGTACTGGTATTGAAATAGGTTAATTTTATTACAAATATTATTGATTTTTTTTCTGTTTCTATAAATTCTTCTAACCATTTTAATATTGGTTTATAAAAACCTACTGTGTCTTCAAGAAATGATTCTCCTGAAATTTCACAAACGCCTGTTGAAGCATTGAAATTTACTGAGGGAATAAAAAAATCTTTATGTGAGCCTTGAATAACTAAATCTTTCATTTTTGTTTTATTTATCAATTGTTACTATTATTGAAAAGTGTACTTTTGTTTCGTTTATGGAGTAAATTTCTACGTCTAATGGGTTTTCGGAGGTTAGAGCTACTTGTATAAGTCCTATTCCGGCATTGCCGCTGGGTTTTGATGCTTTACTCCGTTCATATCTTTTATATTTTCGTAAACTTTCTCTATCTAAGCTGTTTATATAAGCACATTTATCTACCAAGTCGGATACATTTTCTTTTTTCACTGTATTTCCTGTTGATAAATATATATTTGATTCTGTTTCTGTTATTTTTATAATGCCACCACCTATTTTTTTTTCTCCAATTTCTATTATTTCGTCTGAGTAGTCGGAAATATTTTGTGCCAATTCCAAAAATATTTTAAAAAGTTTCCGACTTGAATTTCTGTTTTTTGCTTGCAAAGTGTTTATATAGTCGCCAACGAGTGATAATATTCTACTATCGACCGGTCCCTTATAGTACAATTTAACGTCGTCGTTGTCGGGTGAAACTGTAAAAAGATATTTGTCATTAATAATCATCTACTTTGTTTTTTGTCTATTCTTGATGCAACAATATAGTAAACTTTTCCATCGCCTGTATCTATTGTTTTGTATTGCAATTTATTATTGGAGGTCAGTGCTACTTGTATTAGCCCTATGTTACCTCCGCCTGATTCACTTACAGCACGACTTCGCAGTTCACGCTTAAATTCTCTTAACTCTTCTCTATTTAAAGAATTAATTTTATCACATTTTACAATAATTTTTTCTGCTGTTTCATTTGTTACTTTGTTGCCTGTTGCAAAAATATAATGGTCTTTAAATTCTTTTATAACAAATGTTCCTATACCTTGGTCGCCTAATTCTTCTCTTTCTATGGAGTATAGAGCGAGATTTTGAGCAAGTTCAACAAATATTTTAAATACTTTTTTATTTATAGCCGGATGTTCTGAAAGGGCAATTTCTACATTTTTTGCCATAACAGACAATAACCTGTTTTCAAAAGGACCATTGTAGCACACATGTACTTCATCATTTCCCATCCGGTTTAACATTTCTGTTCTATTTTCCATTGATAACTAAATTCAAATTATCATTTTTTTATTTTAGCAAACAAAAATAACAATTTTTTTTACATCTAAAAATGTAATATATTTTTTTGATTAATCTTTTGCAAAAAGTGTGCAAATTTAATTAAAACACTCAAATCTATATTTTATTTTTTCAATATTATAAAAAATTATCAAAGATATTGAGCTTGTTCTCAAGAAATAAACTCATTTTTTTTATTTTTTATTTTGATAATTTCAATAGTCCGTTAAATTTTAGGCTGCAATTTTACCGAAATTAATAAGTTCATTGACATTTTTTATATTTTTTAGTTTGTATCTGGGTACAGCAAACA
>PDWJ01007306.1_pt1 | contig 11804 bp, 12 predicted proteins | sample 1430881 | NCBI WGS metagenome assembly PDWJ01 (sample SAMN01162460, study PRJNA174530) | Oral metagenome, whole genome shotgun sequencing project. | biome: Marine environment; feature: Marine mammal; material: Swab sample of the gingival sulcus; isolation source: swab sample of gingival sulcus... | reverse complement strand
AACTGCAGCAACTACTTACGAAAAGAGATCTTCAGGAGGCTGATAATAAAAACTGTAACCAGTTGTCCCTCTTCTAGTTAAGATGGGACACCAGTGACTGCTTATAGATACAGACACCTTAAGAATTGTTTAAGCAGTCAATAAAGAGGCAATGCAGCTATGAAATAATTGAATCAACTCTATTGTTAAATAGCCGAGTACCATTGACAGGTTGAAGTGTTCACGAACTGTCGAATTGACCATCATTGCGTGCAGACTTACCTTTATGTTCATCAATGTAAGTTTTTATCAATTCGTCGATGATGCTGCAGGTACTCACTGCAAGGCAGTCACAGGCCCCAAAATGGCGGCCCCGGAACTTCTTCCGTAAATGTGAAAACTCCTGTAGCAACACTCTGGAGCTTATTCCCTTAAGCCACTGCACTATCTTGCTGATATCATGATTCGGTCGATAGGAAATCAGTATGTGGATATGGTCTATGGCTACCTTGCCTGATATGACATGTATCTCATGTTCCATTGCTGTCTGACGGACCTCAGGTTGCGCACTCTAAGTGCGAACAACCAGCACTTTCTTACGATACTTTGGAACACTGCCAGGTCAGCCCCTGAGATCAATCTTTGTATGCGCACTGATTCTGCAGTGTCTCATTGTGAGAATGTAATAAGTATTTTGTTTGAAGTTAAATTGAGCGAATATATCTGCAAAGATATTTATTTGTATAAAATATATTCATTTATGCCCATAATCATAATATGTATTTTCCAGCAAATTATGGTACACCGGTGGAGGCGCACAACCGAATTTATCTACAGCATTTCGGTCAATCCCTGAAAGCAGTATACTTGGTAATGTAAATGTTATTCATTTAGTACTATGCCATATTGACTGGTACTTTTGAAGGGCTTTTCGAAGGGAGTAACAATCATGACCTCCAGACTTCTGAATAGGCTTTGTACTGGAACTCTTGTAACAGTTCTGCTGCTTTATCGTACTCCGATGGCATTCGCTGAAACATACTATGTATCGGAATCAGGAAACGACAACTGGTCTGGAACCTGTCCTGACTCAGCTTTTGCCACACTGCAGCATGGAGCAGATGTAACTGAAGCAGGGGACAGTGTTCTTGTATACAATGGTACATACGCAGGCTTTGATCTGCGAGAAGGGGGCACTTCAGGAACAGAAAAGGTATTCAAGACTCTGGGTAACGAAGTATGGATAGATGAGAACAATCCGGTTACTGACGACGGCATCAATATTGAAGAAGCGAACTGGGTGATCATTGACGGCTTCAACCTTTCAGGGCTTCCTCGAAACGGAGTCAGAGTGGCAGTTTCAGATAATGTCACAGTTAGAAACTGTTACTGCGAAAACTGTTATGAAAGAGGGATTTTCACAGCTTTCGCAGAGTACATGACAATAGAGTACAACTGTTGTACAGGAAGTGTTGACGAACACGGCATCTACCACTCTAACAGTGGCGACTATCCCGTTATCAGATTCAATGTGAGCCACAACAACAACGGTTGCGGAATTCACATGAATGGAGACAAGAGTGCAGGAGGCGACGGCATCATATCCCATGCCCAGGTCTACGGGAATATCGTATACGAGAATGGCGCAGCTGGAGGGTCAGGAATAAACTGTGACGGAGTGGTTGAATCCGATATTTACAACAACCTGCTCTACATGAATCACAGCAGCGGAATAAGCCTTTTCAGAATGAACGGAGCTACCGGTTCCCACCATGTTAACATTTACAACAATATTGTAGTGCAGCCTGATGACGGCAGATGGGCAATCAACATCAACACAGGCTCAACACATGCGGAACTGCTTAACAACATTGTCCTCAGCTCCCACAGTTACAGGGGAAGCATATCAATAGATCAGTCTTCTCTTGAAGGCTTTCAAAGCAATTACAACCTTGTTGAAAACAGATTGAGCGCAGATAACGGCAATACAGTTATCACACTGGCTGAATGGCAGTCTTTGGGATACGATTTGAACAGCGCTGTCTGTTCCGACTGGAACAAGACCTTTGTGAATTATTCAGCAGGAGACTATCACCATAATCCTCTTTCCCAGGCTGTAGACTCAGGCACAGATTCGGTTCAGGAAATAGTGACAGAAGACATGGAAGGAGTAGCAAGACCCCAGGGATCGTATTATGACCTGGGCTGCTACGAAATAGTTTCAGCGGGAACTGAAAGTGAGGAATCAACTGGAGTTGATTCTTTTTGCGTAAGAAGGTGTTCAGGTTCTTTTGTCTTCAGCAATCTGACATCAGGCTGTACTGTAACGGTTTTTGATTCTGCAGGGCGAATCAGGGCATCAGGAGACGGCACAATATTTGTATGGAATACTTCAGACGAAGCGTTTGGAATATATCTTTACATGATAGAGTCACCTGAAAGATCAGTGCCTCTCTGCGGAAAGCTAGTGAACATACAGTAGTGTTTTAACTGAATTACCGTATTCAGTCTGCATCTGATCCTTGTGCAAATCCTGGTTCAGCAAATGCTTTTCCAGAGTTTGCAATACTGAACAGTTTCTCAGTTTATCACTGTCAGTTCTCAGGGTAAACTTGCTTCAGTTCCCCACTCTGAAGGAAGTCTCAGCTTTCCGATCCGGTGACAGGTCAGTTCTCAGAGTAAACTTGCTTCAGTTTCACACAGCGGAAATATCACCAATCTTACAGCACTAACCACCCGGTACTGCTGAAAAATACGGGTTTTTCAGAGCAAACATATCAAAGCGTTATAATCAGCCCTGTCATCCATGGTTGTGCGCTTTCTTTATCTCCTCTACTCTTTTGTGAATCCTGCTTGCAGGAGCCAGAACAAACCTGCATTGCGATTCACCGGTTATTCTGCAGGTTATCTCCTTTGATTCCAGATTCATTCCCGATGCTTCAGAGCACCAGCCTGCGGAATAGCCTGCATTCATAAAGCAAATAGCCTTGTCGGAAGATTTGCCTGCAATGAGATTTGCTTCAGCTTCGTAGGAATTGTGATGCTGATACACCATAAGGTAGTCTTCATTTAAAACAGGGTTGCTTTCAGGAAGTATTTCCACAACAGCAAAACCATTCATGGCACATGCAACGGTACCCATGGCAAGCCTTAATTCCTTATCTTCGATATTAAGCTTATTAAAATAGTAGTCCGCGTCTGATCGACCGCATGCCTTTCCAAACTGATACATTACAATGCCTGCACCCTGTCCCATGACCTGAGAAAGCTGCTCTCTGAGTGCAACTGCCACAGCTTCACTTCGATACATGATGTATCTTTCTCCACCGAAAAGCACTGCTCCGCGTTCAGGATGCCATTTGCGTTTTTCAAACTGGGGAACAATAAGCTCTTCCGCTGTTTTGAAGAGAGTCTCCAGCTCAGTGGGACATTGAACATACTTAAGCATCTTGCAACTCTGCCTTTCTGTTATAGAATATGGTTTTCTGCATAATACCAGTTTTCTCAATATGATCAACACTTGTTGCTTTCATAGATTACATACAATTTTCTTCGACAATACACAACTCGGTAGATAATTGAAGACAAAACATAATTCAACACCATCTATTAATTAATATAATCTATTATATTTATATATTTATTGTTTCCAACCAACTCTTATTTAAAATAACAGATAGTTACTACAAGTGGAGCCGGCATTTTGCATATCCAGACCTGCCATTTCAGGTATTCTTCACATCTGATATATTTGCTGTTCAGTAACATTCTTATTTGCATTATTTATGTCAATTAATCTATAGCTACAGTGGCGGTAATAATGTATTATGCATTTATATTGTACTAGAGCAATATTACTACATTGAATCATTCAAAGCCAATTATTAAAGAGGGTTCACATGAACAATACTACTATCTCATAGTCTCAACACAATGAAAGCCAATGCAAAGTTTGACTCTCAGCTCAGAGAAACAAGAATCACTGAATAGACAATGGCACTGCCATCAAACAGAGGCCAGGCTCTCAAGATAATTCAGCCACTCTTCCATTCCATCTCCAGTAAGGGCGGACAGTTCAAAAACCTTTCCACCGGGATGTATGCTGTTCAGTGATTCCCTGTATTTCTCCATATCCGCACTGAGACTGTTCAGAAGATCCTTCTTGGTGATAACGCTGGCAGCTGCATCATGGAAAATAACCGGATACTTCAGGGGTTTATCTTCTCCTTCGGTTACCGAAAGCAGTGCGATCTTCACATTCTCACCAAGATCAAAGGCTGCAGGGCAGACCAGGTTGCCGACATTCTCAATGAAAAGAAGCTTTACACCCTCCTCAAGCACCTGTTCCATCGCCTGGCCAACCTGTTCCGCATTCAGATGACAGGAACTGCCTGTTTCGATCTGCAGTACTGCAGCGCCTTTGTTCCTGAGACGCACTGCATCGTTATCTGTCTGCTGGTCTCCTGCAATCACCGCGCACTTGACCCTGCCGCGAAGCCCTTCAAGGGTCTTCTCCAGAAGATAGGTTTTACCTGAACCTGGAGAAGAAATGAAGTTGATTGCAACACATCCCAGTTCCTTGAGAAAAGCACGATTTTTCTCGGCAAACTCATCATTTCTGGCAAGAACTCTGGATTCCAGAACCACCTCACGGGGCTGCTCTTCTGTATCATGGTGGTGATCATGGTCATGATGCTCGTGATCATGATGGTGATGATTATGATCATGATGGTGATGGTCGTGGTGATGATGACCTGAATCAGGAGTCAGGTAAATGTGAACATGAATGCCTTTTCCTGACACAACAGTTTCTCTGTCTGCATGGACATGTACATGTATCTCGCCGCTGTTGCCCTGATGAGAATGGGTATGCTGATGATTAAAGAACGCTTTTGCGTTCCCCTGCTCACATCCGCAGTCCTGACACACTATCTTACCTCCATTGATTTTACAAGGAATTCTTTGCCCTGTATAACTTCCACAGAAACTGAGTTGCACTTCGGGCAGACCATAAGAAGCTCATCAATCTCTGTCTCGCCGCTGCAGTCACTGCACCTTATAACAACAGGGACTTCCTCAATGTTAAGTACTGCACCCTCCATAGGGGTGTTTCGGGCAGCTTCAGGAAAAGCAAACTCGAAGGGAACCCTTTCCACTCCGCTCATTGCCCCTATAACCACATTAATCTCTGTAACTTCCGATGCGTTTTCTCTTGCAGCAACCTCTGTGAGCTGCTCAACAAGGTCCATTGCCAGACTCAGTTCGTGCATCAGCAGATCCTGGGCAGAAGCTCGCCCTGGGGAATATCTATCATTCTTCTTCCTCCAATTGCAGTTTCCATGATGAGCCTGCCGCTCTCCCCTGTTACTCTGCCTATCTCCGCGGCACCGGCTCCTTCCGGCAGGGCTCTCCATGAAGCAAGTATATCCTCGGCAGCTTCTTGTGCACATACCAGCAGCATTCGCCCTTCGCAGGCCACATGAAGAAGATCAATACCAAGCATCTCAGAAACTGCTCTGGCATTGGCATCAAATGGAAGCGCCTGTTCATCCAGGGAAATACCAAAAGGCCGTTTCTCCACCAGCTCTCCAAGTACAGTTGCAGCACCTCCACGGGTAGGGTCACGCATGAAACGAATCATGCTGCCCCATTGGGAGGCTTTCTTGACAAGGCGGTGAACTGAACCGGTATCACTTTTCAGTGGACTGTTCAGTGCAAGCCCTTCACGGGCTGCCATAATTGCCATTCCATGATCTCCAAGGGAACCGCTTGCAATAACCGCATCACCTTCCTGAATCATTCCGGTGTCCAGGTTGAACGAGTGTATTTTTCTGCCTATGCCAGCAGTGTTTATAAAAAGTCTGTCGCACTGCCCCCTTGCAACAACCTTGGTGTCGCCTGTAACCACCTTTACGCCTGTTTCCCGAGAAGCTTCCCTTACGGAGTCCAGTATTCTCTGCAGCAGTGACATTTCAAGGCCTTCTTCAATTATCAGAGCAAGTGACAGCCAGAGAGGTTCCGCACCTGAAACAGACACATCGTTCACTGTGCCGTGCACAGCAAGCTTACCGATGTCTCCCCCAGGAAACTCAAGGGGGCTTACCACAAAACTGTCTGTGGAAAAAACAATCTCGCTGCTTTGTACTGAAAGCAGTGCCCCGTCCGGCAGACCCTTCAGAGGGCCGTCATCGGCAAATCTTGTTACAATTTCCTCTTCAATCAGATTACGGGAGAGCCTTCCGCCTCCACCGTGTCCAAGCTGTATCCTGTTGCTCAATAAATCACCTCGAATATCTGTAGTGGGCAGCACAACTGCCCTCTGAACTGACCATACACGGCCCTACAGGGAACCCTGGAGTGCATTCAGTTCCCATAAGGGGACACTGGTCAGGGGTAATTATTCCTCTGAGAACATCACCGCAACGGCATCGCCGGTCAGGTGTCCCGCCGGTGGTGCTTACTCCGAACCTCTTTGCCGCGTCAAACTCGCTGAAAATCTCCCTTAGAGCAAGACCGCTTGAAGGAATAGTGCCTATTCCCCTCCAGGAAGCATCAGCCGGTTCAAGATATTCATTCATAAGCTCCAGAGCCAGCCTGTTTCCTGATGCAGTTACAACCCTCGTGTACTGATTTTCAAGATTAGACTTTCCCTCTGCAAGCTGCTCAAGAAGTCCCTTAAGCCCCAGAAGGATGTCCAGAGGCTCAAAACCTGCAATAACACAGGGAAGGTGATACTCATCAACGAATCCTGCATAGGCCTCAGATCCAATAACAGCCGATACATGCGCAGGCAGAAGAAAACCGTTTACCGCAACTTCATCGTCAGCAGCCAGAGCCTCAAGGGCAGGGGGAACCAGCTTGAAAGCTGCAAGCACCGATATGTTCTTCAATGAAGAGGCAACAGCCTTCTTAACAAGGGAAATCACAGGAGGAACTGTTGTCTCAAAACCTATGCCCAGAAAAACCACTTCCCTTGCAGGGTTCGCATCTGCCAGCTTAAACGCATCCAGAGGAGAATAGCATACATGTATATCTCCGCCTGCACTTCTGGCATCTGCAAGGGTTTTTCGACTCCCTGGAACCTTGAGCATATCACCGAATGTTGCAATGGTAATTCCTCTGCCGGCAAGTTCGACTGCTGCGTCAATATAAGCTGCATCAGTTACGCATACAGGACAGCCCGGCCCGCTGAGAAGCTTGACATTGTCGGGAAGTATTCCTCGAATTCCGTATCTGCCTATGGACATCGTGTGACTGCCGCACACCTCCATCAGCCGTGCTTCCATACCCTGTTCCTCAAGCAGCAAACCATTTCTTCGAATAAGTTCAGTTATTGCATGTGCAGCTCTGCTGTTTCGAAAACCGTCTATGTACTTCACGATGGTTGAGATTCCGCAAGATCCTCAAAGAGTTGAAGACGCTCATTGGCCTCCTCAACATCAAGTCGCTCAATTGCAAAACCGGCATGAACAATTACAAAATCTCCCACTTCAGTTTTCTCTATAAGCGAAAGGTCAACATCGTAGCTGATGCCTTCAAGCTCGCATACACCGGTTCCGCCTTCTTTTATTTCAATTACCTTCATAGGCACGGCAAGACACATTTCAAAAGGTCCTTCCAGCGGCACACACCTGCCCCAGGGATATTCCTCCGTCATTAGGGGGAACAAGCTTGTGGACATGCGCCTTTATGTTCATTTTCGCCAGCCTGTCCAGAAGGACAGCTGACATGTATCTGTTCATCATAACTCCCCCTGACAACACAACAGGAAGTTCTCCGGTGAGTTCAAGGGCACTCTTAATCATTTCTGCCCCTGCAGATGCCATCATTCGATGAAATGCTGCAGCCCATGCAGGCCCCTTCTCCCTATCAGGGCATTCTTCATGGAGAGTCCTGAAAGAGTGGCTGAAATCGGTAACCAACAGCCCTTCCCTCTCACTACAGGCAAAACGCAGCTCAGGAAGAGCGCCTGTGGAATACCTTAAAGCCTCTGCCTCCAGCAGGACAGCAGCCTCACCTTCATAGCTTATCCTGCCCGGGCTGATACCTGTACCGGCAGAATATGCGTCAAAGACCCTGCCTGCAGCATGGGTGGTGAAGCAGTTGATTCTTCTCTCAAACTGAGTTTTCCAGAGGCGAAGCTCCTCGGAAGTTACACCGAGCCTTCGCTGCCAGCGCTTATCTACTGCCAGCCCCTGCTGCCAGAACCTTGCGATAAGCTGAATTGCAGGCCGCAGAACAGCAGCGTCACCTCCTGGAAGTATAGCAGGAGCCAGAGACCTGAAGCAAAGGCACACCCAGTTCCGCTGCCAGCCTCATTCCCAGCCTTGTGGAATGCATATCAGGGTGAAGATCTGTAACTATTGTATCAGGAGCCTTGCCGAAATACTCAGGGAAGTTTTTTACAACCTGCTCAAGTCCGTCAAGCGCTTCCGGTGTTTCCAGGTCTCCTGTATGAGGTGAGAGAACTGCCTCATTATCAAAACCCAGACAAATTGTGTTCTTAAGCTCTGCTCCCATGGCAAGAACGGTCTTCTTAAGAGGGAAAGAGAGGCTAACCGCATTGGGGGCATACCCTCTTGCCCGCCTCCATATCTGAACACCTGAATGGTTCACCACAGCAAGGGAATCGTCGTTCCGAAGGTTTATTCTTCTGTTGTGCAGAAGGAAGAAATCCGCGATTCCTTTCAGTCTGGTCAGGGCTTCTTCATTGGAGGTGCAGACAGGCTCACCTCCTCTGTTACCGCTGGTCATAAGAAGGAAATCAAAAGAGCCTGTTGAATCATCGCCGGTACTCTCTGCAAGAAGAAGATGAAGCGGTGTGGTGGGAAGCATAACTCCCAGATTATTCAGACCTGGAGCAAGGAGATCCAAAGGAAGGGAAGGATTGTCCGCTGTCCTGAGAACCACAATAGGCGCTTCCGGAGAAGAAAGCAGTTCCTCCTCCTCTGCTGAAACAAGACACTGTTTTTTAAGCACTGACAGATTTGATGCCATGACAGCAAAGGGTTTAGCAGGCCGGTTCTTCCGCTTTCTCAGCTTCTTGAGTACTTCTCTGTTTGATGCGTCTGCCACAAGCAGGAAGCCGCCAAGGCCCTTGACCGCGACCACAGCTCCTTCTGAAATAGCCTTTCTTGCTTCTTCAAGGGGATCTTCAGCAGAAATCAGATTCCCTTCCTGCCCTCTCCAGGCCAGCTCAGGACCGCATACCGGACAGGCTATACTCTCAGCATGAAACCGCCTGTTGCCAGGATCTGTATACTCCTCCATGCACTTACTGCAAAGGGGGAAATCCCTGAGTGCAGTACGCTCTCTGTCGTAAGGCATTGTCTCGACAACTGTGTATCTGGGACCGCAGTCGGTGCAGGTAGTGAAAGGATACCTGTAAAACCTGGAAGAGGGGCTGAGAACCTCTTTCATACACTGCGGACAGATGGCAAGATCAGCAGGTATGGATATTCTCATTGAGCGGTCTGAAGCACTGTCAAGAATGGTAAACATCTCTGACACCTGAGAGGGCTTCACAAATTCTCTGCTGAGTACATGAACTCCCTCCAGACTGGCTCTGGGAGGGAGTTCACTCTCAAGCCTTTTCATGAATCGGTCCACAACTTCAACAGGGCCTTCCAGCACAAGACGGACTGTGCCTGACTGGTTCCGTACCCAGCCAGTGAGGCCTGCTGCTTCTGTTATCCTGGCCATTGTCGGTCTGAAACCCACTCCCTGCAGAATACCGCTGAGGTCAGCTGTCAGACGAACAAAGGGTTCTGTCAGAGCCCAAGCTCCTTCTTCAGAGTTCTCTCAAGCACACTCCTCTGAATAGGTTTCTGAAACACACCGCTCAGGGAAAGATCAGCATAACTGGTGTTGTTCCTCAGAGCATCTCCCACAGAACTCAGGAGATAAACCGGAACTGTGCAGCCTGCCAGTTTCAGGTCCCTTGCAAGCCCTGTACCGGAATCAACTTCCTCCATCATCAGGTCGGCTATGACAAGATCAGGATTCTCCGACTTGAATTTTTTCAGACCTTCCTCGGCACTGGAGGCGCATACTGCTGTGCAATTCAGGCTCTCCAGCAATATTTTCATGGCATCCAGCATATCGCTGTCATCATCGACACACAGGATTACATGTTTTCCGTCTTTCATTGGTTGCCCTCACTTTGCTTTTTAGTTCCTGACAAATCCCCATGACAGGAAAGCGTTCCTTCTTCGATAGCCTCTTTGAGAAAGATGAAAGCTGCTTCCAGGTTTTCTTCTGCCCTGGCAGAGAGACCTTCACCGAACTCATTGAACTCGTAGCCTCTTATGCCCAGCATGAACGCCTCAGCTTTGCTGGAAAGAAGATTCTCAGCCAAAGCCATCAGCGCATCGGCACTGATACTGTGGGAGGAAAAACTCACGTGTTCCCTGGGAATGACCCTCTGAAAACTGAACGGAGCAGTACATGCAACATCAGCATCCACGAATACCACAAAGTCGTTTTCAGCTATAACCGCAGCATCTTCAACTGAAAGCTGATAATTTGAGTCAACTGTGACACCATCCAGGTTCAGCTTCTCCATTTTCTCTGCGAACATGGGCCCCAGACCGTCATCAAGACGGCCTGGGTTCCCGTAACCGAAGACAAGGACTTTTTTCTTTCCTTTTCCGCTCATTTTTTATCTGGTGGATCTCCTGGAAACGGTTTCACCGTTGTGGTCCACTACACTGACCGTCAAAGGCATCTTGCCCAGTGCGTGGGTGGCGCAGGAAAGGCAGGGATCATAAGCCCTTATGGCCACTTCCACACGGTTCAGAAGCCCCTCGGTAATCTCAGTGCCTGAGAGATACTTTTTGGCAACCCCCTCAACTGCCCTGTTCATGGGAATGTTGTTGTTGGTGGTTGACACGATAAGGTTGCACATTGTAACCTGATCGTCTTCGTTAACCTTGTAATGATGGAACAGGGTTCCTCTGGGAGCTTCCACCAGACCGACACCTTCAGGCCTTCTGTCGCCTTTGACAACCAGATCCTCTCCCTGAAGATCTGGATCGTTAAGGAGATCCCTGATCTTTTCAGCAGAATGGAGAACCTCAATCATCCGTGCCCAGTGGTAGGCCATGGAAATGTTGTTGGGCTTTCCGTCTGTTACTGCCATGAATTCCTTTCTAGCAGCCTCGGCTTCAGGTGTGTCAATGAAATCGGCGGTGTTAACCCTTGCAAGGGGACCAACCCTGTACCAGCCCTTTTCTGTGCCCAGTTCCCTGATGAAGGGGAACTTCATGTAGGACCAGTCACGGACCTCTTCAGCGATAATGTCAACATAGTTCTGGTAGTCGAAGTGATCTATGACCTTGTTGCCCTCGAAATCAATCATTCTGATTCCGCCGTGGTAGAGATCCATGGCTCCGTCTTCCCTGATAAGAGAAAGGTGGTTGGAGTCAAACGAACCGAAGTCAGCCAGATCCTTCATGTGATCTATGGTGTAGTCTTTCGCAACCTTCAGCGCCCCCAGGGACCACTGAATCTGCTGGTCAATGTCCTTCAGAAGAATGTCTCGTTCGGCAATTGTAAGGTTCTTGTTGATACCGCCGGGAATGGCACCTGTGCCGTGAATCTTCTTACCGGCTGTAACCTTGATGACCTCCTGGCCGTACTTGCGCATCATAACTCCCTGAACTGCAAGCTCAGGATGCTTCTCAATAACGCCTATGATGTTTCTTTCAGCAGGATCAGCATCAAAACCGAAAAGCAGATCAGGAGAGACAAGGTGGAAGAAGTGCAGAACATGCGACTGATATGTCTGACCGTAGTGCATCAGCCGACGCATCTTCTCGGCGGTG
>PDWJ01004707.1_pt1 | contig 11807 bp, 7 predicted proteins | sample 1430881 | NCBI WGS metagenome assembly PDWJ01 (sample SAMN01162460, study PRJNA174530) | Oral metagenome, whole genome shotgun sequencing project. | biome: Marine environment; feature: Marine mammal; material: Swab sample of the gingival sulcus; isolation source: swab sample of gingival sulcus... | reverse complement strand
ATGGTTTTCATAGTAAAGTGAATTTCAGCAATGCTCTCGCAAGCTAGTGATAATCATTCCGTTGTGTGTCTTTTTACAGTCATGGGTGTTTCATTTGTTTATATTTTGAGGTTTTAGGTGTTGGGTTGTAGGTGTTAGGACTTCCGTCTTCCGACTTCCGTCCCTATAATCATGCCGTTGTGTGTATTTTACATTCATGGGTAGCTGCTTATTTTGTGGTTTTGGGTGTTGGGTTTGAGCTTTGTGATACAAAAATTCTACTTCCATCGTTATTTAAAAGTAACAGTTCCATATTTCCATTGGGTAACAGTGGTTTGCAATGTGCCAGACATGTATCAGCCAGAAGCTGAAAAAAATCCGGTTTCTCAACTATATCCCATAATTGACGAGCTAAATTAATATCATTAATCTTTGCTACTGTATGCTCATTACAACCGGCTTGCTTTGCCAGAGCAATAATAAAGCTTTTATTCATTACCACCTTTTTGCTATGTGTATCTAAGTGTCCTTCGGCTAATTTAACAGCTTTGCCTATCATTAGCCCAAGGCTTAGATTTTGTATACCCAACTCATGAGCAACTTTTATGCTTTCGCCAATAAAATTACCGTAATGTATAAATGCTTGTGTCTGTAAATCAGCATATTGTGCTTGTATATATTTCTCGCTTTTTGCCCCCGAATTTAGTACAATACGCGAACTGTTAATAGCCTTTGCCACTTGCATTTCCTTGCGTATAGATGCTATAAAAGCATCAGACGAGAATGGCTTTACAATCCCCGATGTTCCTATAATTGATATGCCACCCTCGATGCCTATTCGGGGATTAAAGGTCGATTTTGCCAACTTTTCGCCTTGCGGAACTGATATTCTTACATCAATGCCTCTTTTTCGCAGAGTTTTCCACTTATCAGGGAAATGTCTTTTTACTTTCCTTATTTCGTTAAGCATCATTTTGCGAGGAGTAGAGTTTATGGCCGGTTCACCAATTTCTAATCCTAATCCGGGCAGAGTAACCACTCCTACGCCTTTTCCTCTTAAAAATTTAACCCCTGAATGCTTATCACTAAATGCCACTGTTGCCGATATTTCAGCAAGATGCGTTATGTCGGGGTCGTCTCCTGCATCTTTTATAACCGTACAGCTGACTTCCTTGGCGCCTATAACAGTGTTTTCTATTTTCATAAGCACAGGTTCGCCATTGGGCAAGGAAAATCTTATTGTTGAGTTGATTACGCCTGTAAGTAAAGTTTCAAAAGCCGATTTTGCAGCAGCCGTAGCACAACTTCCTGTGGTGTAGCCCGTTTTAAGGTCGAAAAATGTGGGCAGATACGTTTCAATTTGTTTGCGCAAACCATGTTCGCCTTGTACTGTGATAAAATCAGGAGATAAAGCAGGTCGTTTAATTACAAATATATCTATATTTAACTGCTTTGCTGCCGATAGTTTGTCGTTGTATCCGCCGCTGTGCCCGCTTTCTTTTGTTATAATTGCCGTTGGCTTAATGGTTTTGAATAAATCTACATCATCGCTATTTTTATCGTAATATATAATTTGTGAAAATGGCAACTTATGTCTGTTGACTTCATCTATTGACTCTTTTCTATTCATAATTCGGAAAATAGTATGATGCTGTTGCCAATAGCTTTTTAGTTTTGCAATGGTATTAACCCCTGTAAGAGCTAATAATTTTTTTTGAGGTTTTTTTTGTAAAAAAGATAATAATTCGGGGAAATCCTTAAAATATTTTACTTTTTTATGAGGCTTGTCATTTGGGTATTTGCGCTCTAAGCGTATAACATTCAAATGTAATTGTTTTGCCGCTTCTGCTATATGTTTGTGTAGATTTACAGCAAAGGGGTGAGCTGCATTTATAATTAAACCTATACCTTTGGTTTTGCAAAAGTCCACAATATCAGATATTTGCATGCTTCCTGATATGGCTTTACCATTTGCTGTTTCAAAATTTTTGACCGGTGTTTTGGTTGAATAGTAAAACTCTTTGCCTGCTGCATCGCAAACTTTAGATGCTAATTTCCCCTCTGTTGTTCCTCCAAAAATTAATAACATAAATGCTTGTGTAATAAAAGTTATTTATCTAAGTGATTTAAACTTTTTTAATAATTCGACAGTGTTAATTAATTTACTGATTGCTAAGCTATTAGTTTTTAGTCCTTAGCTTTTGGTTTTTAATAAATGGTGTAAAATATTTACAAAAATCTATGATTGTTTGTAATTAAATTGAGATTTCTAAAGTCATAAAAACTCATAACCAAAGGCTGATAGCCAATAGTTATAGGGTTTTTAAGACAAGAAAATACGGTGTTTTATTACTGAAAAAGTTTAAATGAGTTTATAGCTTTTCCAGATGGAATATGCAAAAAAAACAAAAAAATATACAATTACAACATAATTATGCTATTTTTATGGCTTCGTTTCTGTAATGTAACCCTTATGTAACTATGAGTAAAGTGCTGTATTTAAAATATATATTGTTTTTTACAATGAGTTTTTTCGTAACACATCGGGGGGTTGCGCAAGACTCTCTGGAACTTAAAGGTAGGCTGTTGATAGATAGGGAAATTATAGAGGGGGCAGATGTTACAGTGTTTGATGGCAATGCGATTGTTTGTAAGACCACAACTAATGGTGCAGGAAATTTTTCAGTAAAAGTTCCTTATGGCAAAGAGTATGTGTTACAGTTTAAAAAATCCGAACTACCTGTTCAAAAAATCATCTTGAATGCTCTAAAGAAAGGAGCCGATAATAAGGAGAGTATTACATTAACTTTGTCGTCAAAACATTTTTCAAAAGAGGGTCCTTCAAAAGGAGATGCCATAGGAACTTATAAAATAAAAGAAAAAGGAGTTGTATTTCATGAAAATAAAAACAGAGGAATTGATAGTTCTAAAATTTCGAAGGAAAAAAAGGCTGTAAAAGCCAAAATTGATAGCATTCAACAAACAATTACCGATGATATTAAAAAAATGCCTAAAGATGAGCAGAAAAAACATCTGTTAGATTACGAAAATTTGCAAAAAAAATACGATACTATATTGATGCTTGCAAAACAGGAAGCTGATTTGATAGTGCTTGGTGCAAAAAACGAAGCAATGCTTATAAACGAAGCCAACAAAAGATTAGAAAAAAAGTATAACAAACCAATAATTAATATAAAAAGCAATATACATGCTAAAATAAGTAAAGACTTGAAAAGGTTTGCACTATCTGAGAGTAAATTTTTATCGAAACAAGAAGTTAAAAGTTACCATGATGTTATAAAGGAGTATAGCAAAAAATCTAAACTAACATCAAGAGACAGCCTTGAGTATTTGAATAACATAATGCTGTTTAACGAGGAAATGATAAAATCGGCATGGTTGCAGTTGAAGGTTGACAAACTTAGTGCAAAGAATAAGGAAGATAGTATTGCTTTACAAAAAAGGGAAATAGAAATAAGAATTGCAGAGAAAAAGATAGAAGAAGCAAGAAATAAAATTAACTTGCAAAAAGCCGAGATAAAATATAAGAATACCGTAATTTTGTTTACAATAATAGCAGTTTTAATACTTGCCGTATTGCTTTTTTTACTTTATGTAAATTTCAGAAATAAAAAGAAGAGTAATTTAATTTTAGCAAAGAAAAACAAGGAGATAGAACAGCAAAACAAAAAAATATTAGACAGTATACGATACGCCCAAACTATTCAACAGGCTATATTGCCCGTACAATCTATTGTTGATAAACATTTTAAATGGTTTTCGGTTTTTTTACCAAAAGATATTGTTTCGGGTGATTTTTATTGGTTTCATCATTTCGACGATTTGAATATTAGTGTATTTGCTGTTGTAGACTGTACCGGACATGGTGTTCCGGGTGCATTTATGTCATTGATAGGCAACAGGTTGTTGGTTGAAGCCGTAAAGGAAAAACAGCTGACCGATACTGTTGAAATTTTAGAGGATATAGACCGCCGAATCAGAGTAGCATTAATGCAAGATGCAACCTCAAATAATGACGGCATGGACGTATGTGTTTGTACTATTGAAAAATTAAACAAAGCAGAACGTAAAGTTTGTTTTTCGGGAGCAAAGCGTCCTATTTTTTATACCGACAGGTCGTCAGATGAAATTCAATACATAAAAGGAACTGTAAGAGGAATAGGTGGAAGAAAACGTCTTAGACCAAGGCCAAAAAAAGAGTTTGAGGCTCATGAGTTATTGCTTGATAAAGGTGATAAAATATATCTTACAACTGATGGTATATTTGATTTACAATCTCCGGAACGTAAGAAATTTGCACGTTCCGGTTTTTTAAATTTATTGAATGACCACAAAGATAAGGATGTAAGTGAACAAGAGTTTGAGATTATGAAAGCTATAGAACAGCATTGTGGAACAGAACCTCAGATTGATGATATTACAATATTAGGAATAAAATTGTGATAAGAATAATGAAGAGTTTTCAGAGCGTAATTATTGGTGTCGAATTAATAATATAATCTGCAAAAATTAAAAGTTAAGAATTGAAATTATGGAAAATTTACACGTAAAAGGCTATAAGGATAGTTTTTATGTGCCTGATGTTGATTTTAATGCAAAAACAGGCATTTGTTCTATATCAGGACAATCATATCTTGAAGATACCAGCCTTTTTTATTTAAGATTGCTTGAATGGCTTGAAGAATATTTTAAAACAAAAAAAGCTATACAATTTGATATTAAATTGACTTATTATAATACATCATCATCAAGGTCTATTTTAGATATACTTGATTTACTAAAGATGTATGAGGAAGATGGAGGAGAAGTGGAAGTTAATTGGTTTTGCAGAGAAGTAGATTACGAGGTGGTTGAAGAGGAAGTGGAAGATTTTATGGAGGAAAGCGACTTGGAAATAAACCTTATAACTATATCTGAATAAGTTGGGATTAGAGGCAAATTCATATAAGAAAACGCAATGCGCTTAGTTCTTACTAATCACCTAACAACAAACGCCTAATACAAAAAAAACAAATAGATGAAATCCGTGAAAAAATATCTTTCATTAGTAAAATTCAGCCACACTATTTTTGCTTTGCCATTTGCGGCAATAGGCTTTTTTTTATCTGTAAAGTATGCTAATTACCAGTTTAGATGGGAGTTATTGTTATTTGTTTTATTGTGTATGGTTTTTGCGCGCAGTGCAGCTATGGGATTTAACAGGCTCATTGATAGAGATATTGATAAAAAAAACCCGCGAACTGCCGGTAGAGAGATTCCCGCAGGCAAAATTTCTACACAATCGGCTTTAATTTTTGTCATCTTAAACAGCGTTGCATTTGTTGCTACAACATGGTTTATTAATAAATTGGTGTTTTATTTGTCGCCTGTTGCATTATTAGTCGTTCTGGGATACAGTTACACAAAACGTTTTACTTTTTTATGTCATTTTGTGTTAGGATTAGGCTTGGCATTGGCACCAATAGGAGCATACTTATCGGTAACATCAAAATTTGACTTCTTACCTCTTGTATTTTCATTCATAGTATTATTCTGGACGAGTGGTTTTGATATAATATATGCCCTGCAAGATGATGCTTTTGACAAAGAAAACAATTTGTACTCCTTACCCTCTTGGTTTGGGAAAAGAAAATCTATTTTAATTTCTAATTTACTTCATTTAACAACTGCAATATTAATTGTTTTTGCAGGATTTGCTGCAAATATGGGTATTTTGTATTGGGTTGGTGCGGCTATTTTTATATTCTTGTTGGTATACCAACACCTTATTGTTAAGCCCGATGATTTAAGTAAAATCAATTTGGCTTTTTTTACTACTAATGGTATTGCAAGTGTAGTTTTTGCATGTTTTACAATAGCATCATTATTTGTTTAATTCCATTTACAGAACTAAGTTAAACTTAACAAAACAAGTACGCAGGGTTTACTCATTGTGTTATACCGTTTTTATAAAACTAAAATATAAATCAAAATGGTATTAATTTATTTTGCTGTTGTTTATTAAACAATGGGTTAATAATGTGTAATACGCCAAACCTCATTATCGGTATTTTTATATAAACAATTTTTATTAATTTAGCAGTTTGAAATTACAATAGAAAATGCGCACAGTTTGTTTAAAAAATTTTGATTTTGCCTCGAGAACACACAAGGGTTTAGTGCGAAAGCATAATGAAGATTTTTTGGCATATTTCGATACAATCAACGGTCATGTATTTGTACTTTGCGATGGTATGGGAGGTCATAGTGCGGGCGATGTGGCTGCCGAAATGGCAACCGAAGCAGTAGGCAGATATTTCAATTTTAAATACCATAAAAATCCTTTTGAAGCTGTTGAAGAATCCATAATTTTTGCCAATCAGGAGGTGGTTATGCACGCTTTGGGCAACGATTATTTATACGGAATGGGCACAACAATAGTGGTAGTGCTAATTAGAGACGATAGAGTTTTCTACGGACATGCAGGCGACAGTCGATTGTATGTTTACAGAAATCAAGAGCTGCTACCATTAACCAAAGACCATTCGTACATACAGGAATTATTAGATAAACGACTAATATCGGAATCTGATGCAAAAACACACCCGAGACGTAACGAAATAACACGAGCAGTTGGTTTATCATATAATTTTAAGCCTGAAGTATCGCCTAAAGCATTTATTCCTACCGATGATGATATTTTATTGTTATGCTCCGATGGTCTTACCAATATGGTAAATGATGAAGACATATCAATTATTCTTAATTCAAAATATAAAGTAAACGAAAAAGCCTCTAAATTGGTCAAAAAGGCAAATAAAAAAGGAGGTATTGACAATATATCGGTACAAATAATTAAGTTTCATAACTTGCTGCAAACAGAGTATACTGAAAATTATTATAAAAAGTCAAAAAATATATTTATAGACAACAAAATAGCTTTCTTTATTGCAAGTATTATTCTTATAGGTTTTGCATTTTTTGTAGGTTTATATGACAATGGTAACAAACAAGATATAAGTCGCAATACTAAAGTGGAAAATAATAAGTTTAAATTAACAGAAATTATAGCATATTCGCCTAATGATAATGATACATGGCAGTCTTTGTCGTATAGATTTAATCTTAGTGTTGATAAATTAAAGGCATTAAATCCCAATATTAAACAAATAGATAGAACAATTCATGTGAAAATACCCGTAAGAACTACCATTGTAGCAACTCAATACGCTGATATTAAGTGGTTTTCTTATAAATACGATATTTGCGTAATCGACATAATGAAAGCCAATGATTTTAGCAGTATGTATTTAAAAATAGGTTCTGAAATAGTTATTCCATTAAAAAATGAATAGGCGCATGTAGTGACAACTCCATTGCTTTGAGAACTCATTTAAACAGTTTTATAATATTATAATCCTTTAACTTCCAACTCAAAAAAAAACATATAAACATGATAGGCACAGAAGTTCAAAATTACTATATAAGCGAATTAATTGACGAGGGAGGAATGGGTAGCATTTATCTTGGAGTTCATAAATATTTACAGCGTGAAGCTGCCATAAAAGACCTCAACCCATTATTGCGAAACAATGAAGGTATTATCGAACGATTTAGATATGAGGCATTTGTATTATCTAAACTACAACACCCTAATATTGTTGCTCTTTATGATTATTTAGAAACACAAAATAATTTTTATATAATAATGGAATATGTAAAAGGCGAAACATTAGCCGATTACATAGAAACCAACACGGGACCTATACCTGAAAGGCAGGCAATATCAATTTTCTTGAGAATATTAGATGCAATGGGTTATGCACATAAAAAAAATATATTGCACAGAGATATTAAGCCGTCTAATTTTATAATTAACGAAAACAATGACATTAAAATATTAGATTTTGGTATTGCCAAAAGCATAGACGGTACTGCACCTAATATAACCAAAACAGGCTTAAAGGTTGGTACAACAATGTTTATGAGTCCTCAACAAGTAAAGGGACAAGTACTTGACAGGCGTAGCGATATATATTCACTTGGGGTAACTCTTTTTCAGATGCTTACAGGTCAGTTGCCCTACGATGAAACAAGTTCGGAGTACGATTTATACAACCTTATTGTGAATGAAGAATTTCCCAATCCGAAAGATTTCTACGTGGGAGTATCGCCCGAAATGTGTAAAGTGATAAAAAAAGCAACACAAAAACGCCCCTTGGATAGGTATCAGTCGTGTTATGAGTTTAGTAAAGCATTGTTGGCAATAAATACAGGAGCAAGAATTGAAATACCAATAAACTTAAAAACTAAAATATACGACTTGTCTGACGAAGAGCAAGTTAAACCACCTGTTTTTAATAGAACATTTTGGCGCAATTTAGTGTTAATTATAAGCTCAGTATCATTTTTTGTAGCTATTGCTGTAGGATTTTATTTTTTGATAAAGAGCGATACTCGTCATGTTATAGGGCATGAACAAAAACTGTATAATGACACTGATACTTCATCAAAAGTAATAGAAAAACTGAGATTTGGCGAAACTGTAAAAATTATAAAAGCCGAAAATTCTGATGAGGAAGGGAGCCAAAAATGGATAAAGGTTGTCAGTTTAAGAGGAAATTCCGGTTTTATCCCTTTAGGGAATTTGGCAGAGCCGAAGATTTACCAGCAAATAAACTCAATTTTCGGCAATAATCAGGCACAAATACTTACACCAATAAGGTATAAGAAATTATTGAGGCACTTTTTTGCTGTAAACAACTTGTTTAATAGAGTAAATATTGAGTGGAAACTTAATGCTTTAGACAAAAAAGATTTTGAATATAACTACATTGTAAAAGCAGATTTTAACAATAATGATAATATTGATTTTGCCTGCATATTGTCAAATAATGTTAATCAAAATAAGCAATTATTGATATTTTTAGATAATGAAACAAAGCCTTTACTATTTAATTTTGATGAAAATATAAAAATTAAGCGTATTGTACATGGTAAAAAGGGAGGTGCTTGGTATTTGGGTAAGCACAATGTTAAAGACACTCCGAGGGGTAAAGTTTTTAAATCAAACAAGTACGAATACTTGTTGCACGATGGTATTTTGTTACTAAAAGAGAAAAGCAAAAAATCAACAGTATATTGTTTGAATCTGGAAGAAAATATTATAGCATATTTTGAACAACCAAACTGATATGTTAAGTGATAATGGTCAGTGGTTAATGTTTAATTAATATTTTGTCTTCCTATTGTTTTTAGTGTCGATTTGTATCACTATAATAAAAAAAATAAATTTTAACCTAATTCGTGTGAAATTAGATAATGACGAAAGAAGCGGTTTTACAAATTTATCAAAAGAAGATATTTTACAACTTTCAAAAATTTTACATAAAACTTTATCAATTAAGTTGCAATGACCAATAAATGGATAATAAAACCACAAGGAAATCAACAACTTGTGGGAAATTTAAGCAAAGAGCTAAATATAAATAAGCATATAGCCAATATGTTGGTTCAGCGAAATGTTACTACTTTTGATGAAGCAAAAGATTTTTTCAGACCTTCATTGGAAAAGTTGCATAACCCTTTCCTAATGCAAGATATGCAGAAAGCAGTAGACCGACTTAACACCGCACTTTATGCTAATGAACGAATACTCGTTTACGGCGACTACGATGTAGACGGCACAACATCGGTGGCATTAATGTACTCGTTTCTTAGAGAATTACATAAAAATATAGATTACTATATACCTGACCGCTACGATGAGGGCTACGGTATTTCTTATAAAGGAATTGATTACGCGGCAGAAACTAATTGCAGTTTGATAATAGCTTTAGATTGCGGCATTAAAGCAAATGCAAAAGTTGATTATGCCACACAAAAAGGCATTGATTTTATAATTTGCGACCATCACACTCCCTCTGATGAGATACCGCAAGCCATTGCAGTTTTAGACCCAAAGCGCAGCGATTGCAATTATCCTTACAAAGAACTATCGGGTTGTGGTGTGGGATTTAAGCTGCTTCAAGCTCTTACCATATACAATAATTACAGTATTGAAAATCTATGGCAATATCTTGATTTACTTGTAGTTAGTATAGCATCAGATATAGTACATATTACAGGAGAAAACAGAATATTAGCTCATTACGGATTAAAACAATTAAACACCGAGCCGCGTATAGGTTTAAAAGCATTGATTTCTAATTCGGACCTTGGTGATAAAGTAATGAACATATCCGATATTGTATTTAATGTAGGTCCTCAAATAAATGCAGCAGGCAGAATAGAGTCAGGTAAAAGTGCTGTGAAACTGCTTATTGAGCAAGACCAAAGCTACGCAAGCGAATTAGCTTTAAAAATAAAAACCCATAATCAGCAACGTAAAGATTTAGACAGAAAAATAACAGAAGAAGCGCTTACAATAATTGCCGAAAGTCCGGCTATGCAAAAACGGAAATCAACAGTTTTGTATGAAGAAGATTGGCACAAAGGCGTTATTGGTATTGTTGCATCAAGGGTTATCGAGCATCATTATAAGCCCACTATTGTTTTGACTAAATCTAAGGGTATGGCAACAGGTTCTGCTCGCTCGGTGGCCGGTTTTGATTTATATTCGGCTATTGATGCCTGCTCCGATTTATTAGAGAGCTTTGGCGGACACAAACACGCAGCAGGTCTCACATTAAAAATTGAGAATATAGAAAAATTCACTCAACAATTTGAATATGAGGTGTCTACAAGAATAACCGATGAGCAATTAGTGCCTAAAATACTTATAGACGATGTAATAAAACTATCGGATATAACGCCAAAATTTTACAGAATAATGAAGCAGTTTGCACCTTTCGGCCCCGGCAATATGTCGCCCATTTATGCAAGTGAAAAAGTAAGCGATACCGGATACAGCAGATTGGTAGGTAAAACCCAAGAGCATGTAAAATTTGACCTTATAGATGAAAACGATATTCGTTTCGGAGGCATTGGTTTTTTTATGTCCGATAAATTCTCGATAATTGCGAAAAATGAATTTGCCTTATGCTACTCTATTGAAGAAAACGAATTTATGGGAAATACCTCTTTACAACTTAGAGTGCGCGATGTAAAAACAAGTATGTAACATTTCAGTTTACAGTGTATTAACAAAAGGCTCTTTGCCCGCAAAAACAATAGGAAGTTTAAGAATGTTATCAGGCTTTATTTTATTGTCAATCAGTTCTTTATAATATTTATTCTTTTCAATTTGCCGTAAAGCTTTATTTCTTGTTGTGTTTACTCGTTCGGCAAATTCTTCGTTGCTTTCTTTGTCTTTTTGAGCTTCAATGCTTTTAAATTCAATCACTATTCCGTGTCTGTTTTTATCGTAAGGGATTAGCATAATATCGTATCTGCCTTCGCCACTTTCTCTATTGGATTTAATTATATAATCATCACTTAATATTGCCAACAAACCGAGAGTATAAACATGATATACTTGTTCGTTTTTTGTTAATCTGTCCGGATTTTTTACATTTTTTGCAGTGTCGAAATAACTAAAAGTATCGCCAATAACTCTTTTAAAGCCATTTTCAAATTCAACAATATTATTATTGATTAAATTTTTAATAGTGTTTATCAAAAGGTCTCTTTTTATTTTTATTTCGTTTCTTATCCAAGTTTTTACAATGTCTTTGAATACTGTTTTAACTTCATTATTGGGGATTTTTAATTTATATGTATCAAAATCACCCTTTCCTGCAAGTGTTAAGTAACCACTATAGGCCAAAAGTGTCCAAAACAATTCCTTATCGGTTTCAAAATCTTGAAAAACAAAATTTTCGTGTATT
>PDWJ01004706.1_pt1 | contig 11807 bp, 8 predicted proteins | sample 1430881 | NCBI WGS metagenome assembly PDWJ01 (sample SAMN01162460, study PRJNA174530) | Oral metagenome, whole genome shotgun sequencing project. | biome: Marine environment; feature: Marine mammal; material: Swab sample of the gingival sulcus; isolation source: swab sample of gingival sulcus... | reverse complement strand
TGAAGTAAAGCTGACTGAACAGGAAACAAAAGAGGTTTTCTATGAGAAACTAACCTTTTTATATCTCGAAATGCCTAAATTTATGAAAACAGAAGCAGAGCTAGAAACAAAGTTTGATAAATGGTTATATGTTTTAAAAAACTTACCGAGATTGGAACGAATCCCTTCAAAATTAAAGGAGAAGGTTTTTAAAAAACTTTTTAAAACAGCAGAGATAGCAAAACTAAAACCAGAAAAGTATAAACAGTATGAAGCAAGTTTAAACTCTTATAGAGATCTTTTTAATATAAAAAAAAAATACCTATCTTGAAAAAGGGTTCAAGAAGGGGATGGAGAAAGGTATTGAGAAAGGTATAGAAAAAGGCATTGAGAAAGAAAAACTAGATACCGCAAAAAAGATGTTAAAAAAGGGATTAGAAATCTCTCTCATTAGTGAATTAACAGGTTTAGCTGAAAAAGATATTAGAAAATTAAAAGATTAAATTTAAATATATAACTATCTTTAATCAAAATAATGTAAAATAGTCATCTCCCCCTATTTCTTATCCACTTCAATACTCAACTCATCATTGGATAGTTTCAACTCCTCTAACCCCATAGATTTTAACATAATATTTTTACCCAATAGATCTTTATCTATACTATTACCACTAATCTCAACATCCTTACAACTTTCTAAAAGGAAACTATACTTATGAGGATGCCAAGGCTTATAATCATAGCTACGAGTAATTGTATTATTCTTAAAACTTAATCCTTCTACTGATTTTGCATATAGAATAGGATAATCTGATGGATTAAAACTATTATTCTCAATCCTTATATTTCTATGGTAAGGTATTTGTGGATCTGGATTTGGAATCTCCGGATATATACTTATCACTCCATTACAAAATTGATATGCTGATGAGTTACAAGGTGTTCTAAACTCATTATTTCTAATAATAAGATCCCTTATAGGTCCACTCTCATACCAAAAGTTTGCATCCCCTGCAATTAAAATAGCTGATCCACTCGTTTCAAAAATATTATTTTCTATCAACACTTTTCCTGCTGTTGTAATAAGATAACCTCTTGCTCTACTGCTACCGACAAAACAGTTTTTTATAGTAACATTTGGAGTTAGACTCATATTTTCAAGAGAGTATTTATTAGGTTCAATATTAGGGAGTTTATCTTTAAATCTTATGGTAAAATTGTCGGTATCAAGTTCAGAAAAACTATCAACACCCCCTCTACCTCTTGTAAGCATATTTTTCTTCTCTACAAATCCAATAGTATCCCCTTTTTTTGCCCAAATAAGAGCTGTACTCATAGCGTGAGCATAAGTACACTTTAGGGTGTAATCATCTATCTTTTCAGTAACAGGAGCATAGGTTCCATGAATATTGATAGGATCATCCATTAAACCTTGAGCATTACACTCATCAATAAAAATATCCCCTTTACACCCCATAAAATGGAGTCCATCATCATGACTACTCAAATATCTATTTTTTTTAGGATTAGGTATCATATTAACCCTTTTCATATCGATATTTTCACAATATTGAGAGAGTATTCCTAAGCCTGAGGTGTGGTATACATCTATATTTTCCAGCTCTATGTTTTTACTGTGAAATAGGAAGATCCCTGCATGATCCCTGGCTCCATATCTCATAACCCAATGGTTCCCAACATCCGGAGTTTTTGTAAAATTACCCTCTATCAACACCAATCCGGGTTCTACTTCGCTATATTTTATATTTGAAAAATCTCCATTAACAGATCCATGATCACCTGTATGTGGTGGAATTATGTGGTTTTTATCAAACTCAATTAACCATGAAGCTCCGGAGATCTGCCACTCCTCTTTCCAACTATCAGAAGCAAAGGTTAGCCCCTTGCTATGAACAGTGTAAGGAAATTGCCCTTTATCGATCTTAATAAGAATATGTGTTGAGTCTGCCTCAATAATCTCAGATTCTGCAGTAAGTGGATTATCCCAATCTATATTTACATTTTTGATCTTTATATTGCTACAATTATCCACTGTAAATGGTTGAATATGATCGTGATAGATGAAATCAGAACCCTTGGCATCTATGGTAATATTTCTCTTTCTCTCAAGAAATATTGCAAGCCTTTTAGGATTTATATCGTAGGTGTTTGTCTCATAATAGTTTTTTAGATAGTTTGAATCAGGGTAGAAGTCATATCTACCTTTAGGGAAGATGATAGTTGTAGGTTTATCCTCTAAATTCTCAATAATTTTATTTATCTTTGAGGTGATACACTCCTTTGTGTTAGGTATAATCCCATAATCGCTTACATTTATAATATTTGTATCTAATTCTGAATTATAGCCGGTAGTTAGGCAAGCAAATAGTAGGGTTATCAAGGTTTTTTTCATCTTTTTCTCTTGGGTTTTGTTTTTAGGAAAGAATAATTACTATTATATAAAGATTTTAGAATTAATATAAACAAACGAAATAATAGAAACCTTATTCTAGTGTTAAAGGTAATCAATATTCTTTATTAGTTACTATTTAAAACTCTATCTATTTTATACCGTATTATTCGATTTTGTAAAAAATATAAAAATTTCTACCCTCTATTTAACCACAACAAAAGTTTTCTTCCCACTAACAGAAGATTTTGTTTTAATTATGTAGTGATAGGAACCTGAAGGTAGCTGATCTGTTTCTATTACAATAGATGAAAAACTATCATCTACCAAAAAGTTTCTTACCTCTATCCCATTAGAGTTAAATATTTTCATCTCACCTTTAGTTTCACCTTCGGGTAGGTGGTAGTTTAATAGTATATTTCCATTACTAGGGTTTGGGAATGGGTTTTCCAGCCTTATACTCTCCTTTACCAAATTTTGATCAATCTCTGTCTCTGAAACAAGATCACCCGGAAGGGAGTAGAGTTTAGATCTATACTCTCCATCATCATATATCCAAGATACCATCTTAGGACCATCTTCACTATCTGTAACAGAAACAAAGTTAACTTTAGGCATTGAAAGTATTACAGAACCGGATTCTGATACAATGTTTGTGTGATATTTTAAAATATTTCCATTTTTAAAATATGTAACAGCAAAACTTAGATCAACACTACTGGTAAATACTCCTTCTGAAAGAAGATAGACATTTTGTACTTCCATATCTAACTCGACAGGTATAGAAACAGATTTATAATATGACCCATCACTATTTAATATTTCTAAACTATTGTCATATACATGGTAAAACTTAACTCCTGAATATTTAAGATATGAAAAAAACAGCTTATTCTCTTCAATCTCTCTCTCTTCAATAATTTGAGAATATCCAATAGTAATAAATATAAAAATAAGAAATATATTTTTCATAATTATCTCCCCCAAAAGACCCTCTTAAAATTCAGATATATTTTCATAATTATTTCTACTCCTGATTAAGCCCTCATCTATAAGATTTTTTTCAAGCTCTCTACTATCCGCAGATTTTGATAAAGCTTCATCAACAGATACTAGATTACTCTTAACAAGCTCTCTAAAACTTCTGTTCATTAAACAATTTCCATACTTTGTACCTGTCTCCATAATAGATGCAATTTGAAAGTTTTTACCTTCTCTTATAAGATTTGAAACTGCAGTATTTACAACTAAAATTTCATAAGCGGCAACTCTTCCGCCACCTATTTTTTTACATAACATCTGACTCACAACACCAATTAAAGCATCCGAAAGCATCATCTTTATCTGCTCCTGTTGTGTTGTAGGGAATTGATCAATAAGTCTATCTACAGTACCTATAGCTGTATTAGTATGGAGAGTTCCCATAACTAAATGTCCTGTTGCTGCCATCTCAATAGCAATTGCAGTTGTTTCTAAATCTCTCATCTCACCCACAAGAACAACATCGGGATCTTCTCGAAGAGCAGCCCTAAGTGCAGAAGTGAAAGACTCTGTATGTGTATTAATTTCTCTCTGGTTAACCAGTGATTTTTTATTTGGATGAACAAACTCTACAGGATCTTCAATTGTAATTATATGTTTCTTGTAATTTTTATTTATATAATCTACCATAGCTGCCAGGGTTGTAGACTTACCGCTACCGGTAGGTCCTGTTACCAAAATTAGACCTTTGGGATTTTTAAGAAGATCTATAACAGCCTTAGGAATGTTTAATTTTTCAGCAGGAATAATATTTGAAGGTATTTGTCTAAAAACTGCTCCAATTCCTCTATGATCTCTAAAGATATTACCTCTAAATCGAGCTAAACCATTAATCTCAAAACCAAAATCAGTATCATTTCTTTCTTTAAACTCTTCAATATTTCTTTCTGGAGTAACATATGTTAAACCTTTCATAAGAAGTTCTGACTCTATTTTCTCATACTCATTAAGAATATTAATATCACCATCAATCCTCATTACAGGATACTCTTCTGAACTCAAATGGAGATCCGAAGCACCCCTTTCTACCATGTTTTTCAATAATTTTTCTACATCTATGTAATCTTTACCTTCAGAAAATAGAGACTTTTTTTCAATCTCTTGAACCGGCTCTTCCTCTTCCAACATACCAGTATCTTTATTATCATAACAATTATCATTGAGATTAACTTCATTAAAAGAAAGAATATCATCTTTTAAAATCTCGAACTTCAGGAAATCTATACTTGAGGTGAAAAGAAGATTTTTACCTTTATGCTCAAAAACTTCATTCTCCTTTATAAAACCGTAACACTCATTTTTAAGTAAATCTATATCTTTTTGGGAAATAACTTTTTTAGAGATAAACTTTTCTCTACCTCTCAATATCATATATGTCGGCTTACCACTTTCAACAACAATCGCATCACCTGAAAATTTTATAAGAACATCTAAAAGTTTTTCTATATTGTTCATACTCCTGTTACCTTTTCAATTTTCTTTAAATTAAAATAAGCTGCTCTTCCAAAGTACTTTAACTCAATAAATCTTTTTGCACTGTTGAAGTAATCAATTGGTCTTGATCTAAACATAGATAGACCTACCTCCGGAAGAGTAACATCTAAAAACAAGTTATCACCAAAATGAATTATAAAATCCTTATCATTACTTTCATCAATATCTTCAGTATCAATCAACCCTAACATATCATCCTTGCTTAAAATGGAAAACTCTTCATTTTCTAGATTTAATGTTGGAATAAAATCTTTATCAGAGTCAAGAAACTCCAATATACTCTCTTCCCCTTTTTGTGTTGATGAGAATTTGTTTAGAAATATTTTACATTTTTCAAAAACTATTCTCTTGTTTCTTAAAACAGCAATCTCAACTATTTTCTCTATTTTTTTTATGTTTATTTCCATATCTATCTCCGTCTATTATTATATATAAAGATAAATTTAAACAGTTAAAATTCAATTAGCCAAAGACTATTTTAACATAAATTTTTACATAAAGAGAAGAAATATCTGTTTTACAAAGTTAATAATGCCTAAATTCTAAAACAATTATCCCCAATATCATATTAAACAATAATATACTCTTTTTCAACTACAAATATTTTTTTTATGTATGGCAAAGTTGTAGCATCCTAGTGCTATAGATTTAGATGTACTGAAACTTTTAAAACCTATGGGTATAACCTTATTATTGTTGTAAAAAGTATACTTATCGCTATTTGGAACCTTTATACTTTTAGGTTTCGCGGAAAGAAATTTTTCTCTTTCTATAGGATCTTCATAGTTTACAGCTTTTATCTCCATTCTATCAACACCATCACAATTAGAGCTTGAAAACTTATTGTTTAAAGCCTTAATAATAGGATCTATCAAAAGGTCTTTTGCATTGGAGATACCTCCTCCAATAACTACCGGAGAATCCAGAAGTGTTAAACTATTTGCCAGAATATTACCAACCTCATTACCAAAAATATTAAATGTTTCAACAGCTGCATCTCTATACTCACTATATTCAGTTCTAGCATATTCAGAAATAATCTTAGGAGAAAGTTCACTCTTATCAGAACCTGAAAGTTCCTTAAAAATATTTATTAGACCTCTCTTACTTATAACCTCTTCACAGCTTCTGTTTGGATAGTAGTACGATCTCATTCTATTTATTTCACCTCCGGCACTATTGGAGCCAAAAAGAACCTTACCCTCCAAAACTATACCTCCTCCAAAGCCTGTTCCAAGCGTTACACCAAGTAGATTTGAGTATTTAAGATTAGATCCATTTTTTTCCAAATCACTATTTACCCTGCTTAAAAATCCATAATTAAACTCTCCCAAGGCAAACATATCTCCATCATTATTTATGTATGTAGGAACATTGAAACTATTCTCTATAATTGAAGCCAGAGGAACCCCACCTCTAAAATATGGAAGATTTTCAAGATTACCAATAACACCATTTTTATAATCAGCAGGACCGGGAAAACAGAAACTTATAGCATCTATTTTACTATTTAAAGTTGATTTAACCTTTTCAAATCCACTAATTATTTTATCTATTAGAGTATCTAAACTATTTGATTTTGTTTCTAAGATTGTACTATTTTTACCTACAATACCATTATCAACATAGTTAAATACAAGATTTGTTCCTCCTGCATCTAGCGTTAGAATTAACATATATTTTATCTCCCTAACAATAAAACTTTTTTAATTTGACTTAAAGTAGTAAAATAAGTTATAATCTAGTTAGTTAAAATAAAAATATTATGGGTAAAAATTTTGGTACATAAATTATATAAAAAAATATCAATCCTCTTAATTCTAATAGTTTTAACCAACCTTTTTGGTGAGGAAAAAATAGTTTTAAAAGTTTTTGAACTACCTGAAAGCAGAAATACAGATCCATACACAAAAGCTGAGATAGCTGTTCATGAAGAGTTTAAAAGAAGGTATCCCCATATTGAGCTAAAACCATTTTCAGGTATAGAGATTGAGGGTATGAGTATGGATGCAGCTCCTCTTCTTGCTATTGCCGGTGGTGTAGCTCCGGATATACTTTATGTTAACTTCAGACAATCCGATACATATATACGAAATGGATTTTTATACCCATTGGATGAATATTTAGACAAGATTGATTCTCTATCTATAGATCTAAGAGTTCCGGATCCTGTTTGGCCCGTTATAAAAAGGGAGGGAAAGAATAGAAAAGTATCTACATGGGCACTTCCTTACGAGACTTTAGTCAGGGTACTTATGTGGAGAAAGGATCTTTTCTTAAAGGTTGGATTGGATCCTAATAAGCCTCCTAAGGATTGGGATCAGCTTATGGAGTACGCTAAGAGACTGAGCATTCCTGAAGATATGACCTACGGAATTGCTCTGGCTTCAGGACCTCAAGCTGCTTACGATTGGATGACATATCTATGGAGTGCCGGAGGTGATGCTGTAACATTCAATAAAGAAACAGGTGAGTGGTTGGCATCCTTTGATGATGAAGCAGCTATTACCGCAATGGATTTCTATGTTAATCTTATTACGACAAAGTGGAAAGACTCTTCCGGAAAATCACAAGAAGGTTTTGCTATTCGTGAAGGTGATTGGGGAACTATGTGGAAAGAGGGTAAGGTTGGAATGCGAATGGACTATATGAATGAGAAGAGTCTGGGCGGAAACCTTGATCCAAATCTTTATGGAGTATCCTCCCCTCCTTTGGGACCAACCGGTTTACGGGGTTCTGAACTCAATTGTAGAATGATGGGTATCTTTTCCGGTGCAGGAATCATTAATAATGGTGGTTTGGGAGACAGAGATCCTAAAAAAGTTAGAGATGCCGCTTGGAAATATATATGGTTTATGGATAGCGAGGATGCAAGAAAAATCAGAACTCGTGTAATGATTGAATCGGGATTTGGTAAAATGCAGAACCCTATCTATTTGAAAAGATATGGCTATGAAGAGTATCTTAAATATACGCCTAAGGAGTGGATAAATACCTTTGAGGAAGCTCTTTCAAATGGAAAACCCGAACCTTATGGTAAAAACTGTCAAAAAGTCTATGAATATATGACCTACCCACTAGATGAATGTATATCTCTTGCAGAGAAAGGGAAGCTCGGGGATACTGAAGAGAAGAGAAGAGAGAACATTGGTAAAATTTTAAAGGGTAGTGTTGAAAGAACCAATGAGAAGATGATAGGAAAGATCTCTAAAGAGGAGAGAACAGGTAGAAATAGGATAGCTGTTATTGTGGCTATGGCTATCATTATGGTTTTTGTGGTATCATTCTATAAAGTTTGGAAGATCTTTACTCCGGAAAATAAAGGTTTGGGTAAAAAGAGAAGCGGTAAAACAGTTTTCTATGGATCACTAATGATCTTTCCTGCACTGGCTTCAATCCTTCTATGGAAGTATGTTCCAATGTTTATGGGGTCTACTATGGCATTCCAAGACTACAATCTTGTAGGTAAGTCAACATGGATTGGTTTACAAAACTTTGCAGATGTTCTTTACGATCCTATTTGGTGGGCTTCACTTGGTAGAACTTTATACTATATGGCTCTTTCATTAAGTTTAGGATTTATACCTCCGATTCTATTAGCTATTCTTTTACAAGAGGTATCGAGAGGAAAACTGATATATAGAGTGATCTACTATCTACCTGCTGTTATTAGTGGTGTAATTGTTATCTACTTATGGAAACTCCTCTACGATTCCTCAGATGCAGGAGGTTTGAATCAGATATTGCTCTATCTGGGTTTTGAGAAGAGTAAATGGATAAAAGATGAGGATATTGCAATGATTTGTACCATTATACCATCTATTTGGGCAGGTGTTGGACCGGGTTGTCTTATATATTTAGCCGCACTCAAAGGTATACCTGATGATATATATGAAGCTGCAGATATTGATGGAGCCTCATTTTTACAAAAGGTTAGACATATTGTTTTCCCAAGTCTAAAATCATTATTGATAATACAGTTTATAGCAGCCTTTATAGCAGCTTCACAACAGAGTGATTTTATACTTGTAATGACTTTTGGAGGTCCTAATGAAGCAACAAAAGTTGCAGATCTTCTAATCTTTGAGAAAGCTTACCTATATCTAAACTTTGGAATTGCAACAACAATGGCATGGATGTTAGGTATGCTTCTAATGGGATTTACGGTTATTCAACTTAAAAAACTTTCAAATATGGAGTTTAAGGTTAATAAGTAGAGATTTAAACTATACCCTTAGGTTCTCGAAGGGTAGTTTTGACTAGAAAATTTTGCTCCTCAATATCCTTAGGATGTAGAGAAGCAATTATTAGTAATTAAGGGAAAGGTGATAAGATGCCTATAATAGGTAAGGTTGGACAGAAAAGTTTTAAGGTAAGATTTTTAAATATATCAATACATACCATATTACTGGTAGGATCAATAACAATGATCTACCCATTTCTTATGATGATTTCAGCATCCTTCAAATCAGAGGTAGATAGTACTAATTTTTCCTTAATTCCAAAATTTTTCTACAATGATCAAGTACTTTATAAAAAATATATTGAATCAAGACTAAACGAACAATCCAATCAACTTATTGAAAGATATAAAAACAGATATATTGCTTTTAGCCATATTAATAGTGTCCCAAAAGCTGATTCTTTATCATACTCAATACTAAAAGAGTATATAGCTTTATCTAAAAACAGGTATTCATTATTTGATTTTGCTGTTTCAGAGCAATTTGCAAGAGGTGTTTACCCTAAAAATGAGAGATTATTTAGAGAAAAAGTTAAAAGCGTAACGGGATCCAATCTTGATGATTTTAATAAAACATTTTCAGCAAATGCTAAAATCTGGAAAGATGTTAGAATGGAGGAGAAAGATATACTTGCCAGAAGTTTCAATGGAAAGTATGATGGATTCCAAAAATTTTATCTTCAATTTAGAGATTCCCTACCTATAGATGAGAGGGTATATCTCTCTATTGACGGAAATTTTTTAACTAATGAACTATTACCATTTTATCAAAACAATCTCAAAGCTTTAAATAGAGAACTGGAAACTGACTATCCAAGTTTTGGTGATATTGTTCTATCAAAAACACTGCCCCAAGGGAAAATATCCAAACATTGGATCTCCTATGTAAAAAAGAGATTAAACTTTAATCACATAGGTATTTTAAGTACCGGATTTAAATCATACATAAAATTTTTGAAGGATAAATATCAAAACATATCACTTTTAAATAAAACTTGGGGAAAAGAGTATGAAAATTTTGATTCCATAGATCCCAACGAAGAGAAGAGTGATGGTTCTGCACAGATGGAGGATTATGGATTTTTTATAGAAAACATATCTAATCCAAAAGATTTGTATATAAAAAGTTTTGAGATTGATTATAGAGAGTATTTAAAGGAAAAGTTTAACACCTTAGATAGTTACTACAATAGTATACATTCAGGATACTCCTCTTTTAATGAGATAGATTTAGATAGTAACTTCCCTTCATACAATGTAAAGAAAGGTGATCTGTGGCAAGAGTTTGTATTATCAGGAAAGGATAGATATAGTATAAATATATTACCAATATCTCAAACTGATTATGTAAAGTTTCTAAAAGATAAAAAAGGATATACCTTAGAGAGTTTAAATTCAGACTATAATAAAAAATATGATAGTTGGCTAAATATCTACCCTTCAAAAAATCGTCCTAAAAATAGTTTTGAAAGAGCGGACTGGGAGGAGTTTCTAGAAGTAGTAAACCCTAAATTTTTAACCATTAATGGCAAATCCCACAATAAAGATTATGTAAATTTCTTAAAGGGTAAATATGAAACTATTGAGGATTTGAACAAAGATTTAGGTTATAAAAAAAGTAGGTTTGAAGATTTAAAAATTGATTACTTAAACTATGACTATATGTTATTTAAAGAGCATAGGGATGGGATTTTCTCTGAGATGCTTGCCAGAAACTATATAATGGTTTTAGATGTTATGCTTTACAATGGTAGAGCTATCTACAATACTATAATCTATTGTCTTTTAGCAATCTTTACAGCACTTTTAGTCAACCCTCTGGCAGCTTATGCAATGAGTAGATTCAAATTTAGATCAAACTATAAGATTATACTTATACTAATGCTTACAATGGCATTTCCACCAATGGTTATGGGTATTCCAAATTTCTTACTTCTAAAAAATATGAATCTATTAAATACTTTCTGGGCACTCATACTTCCGGCAGCCGCAGATGGTTACTTTATCTTTCTTTTAAAAGGATTTTTTGATTCATTACCAAAAGAACTATTTGAATCTGCAACCATTGACGGAGCTAGTGAAACAAGGATTTTCTTTCAGATTGCTATGGCACTCTCCAAACCTATTATGGCAGTAATTGCATTGGGTGCTTTTAATGGGGCTTACAGAAATTTTATGTTCGCTTTCCTTGTGTGTCAAGATAATAGTATGTGGACTATGATGGTTCATATATATCAACTTATACAAAAATCATCTTCGGGAGTTGGTTTTGCAGCCTTAGTAATAGCCTCAATACCTACATTCTTGGTATTTGTGTTCTTCCAAAATATCATTATAAAGGGTATAGTGGTACCTACAGAGAAGTAGAAAAGGTTAGAGGTTTTTTTAAGGGTACGGAAGTTGTACCCTTATAACCAATGTTGACTTTAAGCTTTTAGGTAAGTAAGTGAAAACGAAGGTTGTCGCTTTTCTTTTTTTGATTACAAAAGAGATGCTATAAAAAGTCAAAGTTTCTCGAAAGTCCGTAAAACCTTATCTAAACTTTTTCCTGTCTTCCGAACAAGAAAAATCTTAAAATAGCAACTTCCAAATAATATGTAAGATAGTTATTTTTATATTTGCTTTTGGGTGTTAAAATGC
>PDWJ01004703.1_pt1 | contig 11817 bp, 9 predicted proteins | sample 1430881 | NCBI WGS metagenome assembly PDWJ01 (sample SAMN01162460, study PRJNA174530) | Oral metagenome, whole genome shotgun sequencing project. | biome: Marine environment; feature: Marine mammal; material: Swab sample of the gingival sulcus; isolation source: swab sample of gingival sulcus... | reverse complement strand
CAGTGCGTGTAATGTGTTGCACCTTTACTCATTGCCCAAGCTTGTAAGCCTATTGCTATCTGATCGGCAATGTCACGGTTAATCCGTTGCCCTTTATCAATGGCATCTCTTAATCGTTTGTAAGCAGCTTTGGTCAAAAACTTTTGCATGGTGGTGTCGTTAAATGTGAGTTCACCATAGTAGTCGGAAACAGGAACGTCAGGAATGAAGTTTGTATCACGATCTTCTCTTTCCATTGAAAGTGCAAGTGCTTTAAATCTAATGTTTTCCATAGAATTAATGTTTGTAAAAATAGTATTAAGTGTTATCTTTGTTACTAAACAGGTATAAACCTAAAAATGTTAGTAAGCCATTTAAAATAAGTAGCTCAAATCCAAATTTATAATTCCAAAACCAATCCGAAGAGTTAATGTTCAAAATATAGCATATTATTGGGGATAATATTGCTATGAAAGGAACAATAATGTCCGGAGTGTTAAATTTGCTTGCTTGTTTTTTTGCCGGATTGAATCGCTTAAAAAAGAAGCGTGAGAGCTTTTCAGAACTGATTTTTCTTTTTGTGAATAAACCAAAGCTGTACATCCCCAATAATGGTCCGTAGGAGTAGGATGCAAAGCTGAATAATTTATTGACGACAGAATCATCATTCAAAGAATCGAATAGAATGATAACTACTGAAAGTAATACAGCAAAGCTCATGTGAACAATGTATCGGTACTTTCTTTTTTTTCTTTTTGAGAGTTGCTTCTTCTCAAGGTTTAGTATGTCAATGCTAAAGGATGTTGTGAGTGATGTTAGTGCGCTGTCGGCACTTGAATATGCTGCTGAAATTAATCCTATGATAAATACTATGCCGGCAACAATGCCAAGCTCATTAAAAGCTAATAAAGGGAATAAGTGATCGCTGCGTGATGGGGTGGGAATACCTTCTTGTGCTGCAAATAAGTACATGGCTCCACCGAGTAACAAAAAGAGAATGTTTACCGGAATCAAAGAAGCACTCATCCAATAAACATTTTTTTTAGCTTCTTTAATGTTTTTACAGCTCAGGTTTTTTTGCATCATATCCTGATCAAGACCGGTCATAACAATGGACATGAAAGCACCGGAAAAGAAGTGTTTTACAAAATGTGTTTTGTCGAGCCAATTGGTGTTTAGTACTGTTGAATGTTTGCTTTTGAAAATGGCGGTTAACAGTTCTCCAATGCTTAGATTCATGTTGGATGCTATAAGAGCAATCGTAATAATAACAGCAAGAAGCATAAATGTTGTTTGTAGGGTGTCTGTCCAAACGATTGTTTTGATACCGCCTTTGAATGTGTACAGCACGATCAATAAGATAAAGATGGACGTGGTGAGGTAGAGGGGGAAATCCCATTTGTCGAACACAAATACTTGTAAAACAGAAACAACCAAGTAGAGTCTAAACGAAGCTCCGATTACTCTGCTAAGCAAGAAAAATGAAGAGCCTGTTTTGTATGAGGCTGTTCCAAAACGACCTTCCAAATAAGTGTATATACTCGTAAGGTTTAAACGGTAATACAAGGGAAGTAGAATGTTTGCAATAACGGCATAGCCAAGTAAATAGCCTAAAACCATCACCATGTATTGAAATTGGGAATTGCCTACCTCTCCGGGTACAGAAATAAATGTTACTCCGCTCAGTGATGCACCAATCATTCCGTAAGCGACAACATACCAAGGCGATTTATGATTCCCAATATAGAAAGCATTTCCATCAGCCTTACGTCCTGTAATGTATGCAATCAAAAATAATAAAGCAGTGTAGGATAAAAAGCTTATAAATATGATTTCCGGTTTCATGCTAATTTATCAATTTTAATTATAAATTCTTTTAGACTTTTAAAAAAACCTAACGTAGGCAAAGTGTTGAGCGGTGTTTTTGTGTCTCCAATCAAGGCTGTGTGCATTCCGCAGTTTTGTCCAAATTTTAAGTCAGATTCGGTATCTCCAACCATAATTGATTTCCGGAAATCAATGTCCGGGAATTTCGCTTGTGCATTCAAAGCCATTTGCGGAGATGGTTTCCTGCAATTGTTTTCTTTCGATTTCAAGTCAGGGCAAAATTGAATCATATCAATGTGTGCTCCAAAACTATCAAGGGTATTCATCATGTTGTTGTGAATAATTTCAAGGTCTTTTGTTTTCATTAAGCCTTTTCCGATTCCTTGTTGGTTGGTCACGATAATAGTTTTTCCAAACAGCTTATTGGCTTGGTAAATAGCTTCGGGAACGCCATTTAAGAACTTAAACTCTTTGTACGAACGAACATAGCCATTCATAATTCTTTCATTAATTACACCATCACGATCGAGGAAGAGTGTCCATGATCGGTCAATATTTAAGAAATGTTGGTGCATAAATTATGGTTTAGGAAATAAGGTGTTTTCGGTTATTTCACAAATAATGTGCCCGATAAGAATGTGTGCTTCTTGTATTCGGGCTGTATTATTTGATGGAACAGCTATCAGAATGTCGGAATGGGTTTTCAGTACTCCTCCGGTTTGCCCGGTAAGTCCAATTGTGAAAATATTGTTTGCTTGTGCGTATTTGAACGCTTCAATAATATTTTCAGAATTGCCACTGGTAGATAAGCCTACGAGTATATCTCCTTCATTGCCAACAGCTTCAATCATTCGTGAGAATACTTTGTTGTATCCGTAATCATTGGCTACGGCTGTTAAATACGATGTGTTGACGTGAAGAGCTTCACTTTTAAGAGGTGGTCTGTCATAATTAAACCTTCCGGATAATTCGGCAGACAAGTGTTGAGCGTCTGAGGCACTTCCTCCATTTCCACAAAAGTAAACGGCATGTTTTTTCGTGAAAGCTTCAATTATTTTTTGTGCAGCATTACCAATCCCGGATAGTAATTCTTTGTTATCCAGTATTTTTGCTTTAATATTTATGGATTCTTCTATTTGTTGACGTATTCGCATTATTCTTTATTCAGGAAACAAAGATAATCTTTTGACGAATTTCATACTTATCCGAATACATAAAATTTTTCAGACTTTTAGAGAAACTCTTTTTCTGTCGTTTTTGATTAAGGTTTCTGACAACTCAAAACCAAGGGCAATGATTTTTCTGTTAAGGTTTCCATTTTGAAATTGCCATAAAAATGGATGTTCGTAAAACCAATTTCAAGAAGCATTTTTTCCAATGTGCTTTTTGTTATCGGTCTTAGTAGCACTGAATTGGTGTGTTGAGTTTTTTCTGAATGGAGTCGAAGAATGCTGGTGAAATCTATAAGTCCATTTTCTAGGTAAAAATATTTGCGTTCAAAAGATAATTTTTCGTTTTTTATTTCCGGAATATTTGCAGGTTTTTCACGAAGAATAAACTCATAATTCAAAATTTGAATACTTAATAATCCTTTATTATCTAGTAGGTTATATGCTGATTTTAGGAAGTTAAATTGTTCTTCTTTATCAATTAAGTGAACGAACGTATTTCCGAAGCAAAGAATTACGTTAAAACTTTTGTTGGGGTATGTCTCCGGAAGCTTTTTCATGTCACCTTGTCGCAGAACGGGATATTTGTACGGATAATGTTCTTCTTTTTTCTGTAAAGCTATTTTTATCATCTTTTCATCAAAGTCAAACGCTTCAACGGTATATGATTTTCTTGCAAGTTCAATAGCCAGAGAAGCAGTGCCGCAACCGCAATCTAGTATGTGAGCTTTTGTATTTAAGTCATTTGTGAGGTTTTTAACAAACTGTCCCTGCGCTGGTTGGTATGGGAAGATTGTGTCATAATATTTGTATATGTTTGAGTAGAAATCAATGTTGCTCATGTTTTCTTTTTTTTAATTTTTTTGTAAAAATATATATTTCAAATGGTTGTTTTTGACGGTTTGATAATTATTTATTTTAAAATATTGTGTCTTCTTGTTTTTTTATGTATTTTTCGGTGCTGAAAGAAGATTTGTTTAGTGAGTAAAAGGTTGAAATCGTTGAAATTTATTTGTGTTTTTTTTGTCCCTATGAGGGAAGCTTTTTCCCAAAATGAAACTTTTTTATTGTCGCTTCTAACACAGTGGTGTGATGGGAGGGTTGGTTCTTAATTCTTAAATGATATTTAATTATATTGGCGTAATATTTGCTGATAAGGAAGGGGCAATAAAGTTTGATTTCTTCGTTATGTTTGTCGGAGATGTGATTGTCTGCCGGAGCGAGCTTGCGATTTTCAGTCTTCGTAAGTTTGATTTCAATTGTTTTGGCAAATTATTTGCAAATCAAAGAGTCTATGGATAGAAACTAATTAACAATAAAACAAAATATACTAATGAAAAAGGTTATTTATTTATTTCTAGCCGTTGTTCTTGTTTTACAGGGATGTAGGGAGGAGTCAGAGCCGAATGAGGTTTTGATTAAGAGTATCGAGGATTTGGAAATTCCCGAAGATTTTTCTTATGACATGTCGCATAAAATCAGTGTTTCGATAAGTGATTTCGAAAGTGGTGTGAAATATGCGATTTATTCACGTACCAGTATTGATGAACCGGAAGTTGTTTATACAGCAGAGGATACTATTATTGAAATTGACCACTCGAATCAGTTGTTGGCAGAGGGGTTTGTCAATGGTACTTGGGTTGTTGATGTGATTTTACCAAAACATCAGCAGTATATTTATGTGAAGAGACTTAAACCGGGAGGTGTTTTTGGAGAACTGATTCGAGTAACAAAACCGGAAATAGAGTTTGTTTACTCAGGAGCTAAGAGTTTTAAATCAACAGCTAAAGATTGGCTTTTTGCTGTGAATAATGCGAAGCAATTGTTGAAAATTGATCCGGATGATGGAACTACTGTTTTGTTAAAAAAATTACCGGTAGGGTCTTTTGCATGTGCTGTTGATAAGGCGAATAATGTAGTCTATATAGCTGATAATAAGTCGCCATATATGTTGAGGTCGGTAAATATTGATACAGGTGAAGAGCGAGAGATTGGTAAATTGAATAAAAATTTTGCACGAATGGCGTATGATGAGGATGAAGCAATCATATATTTGGGTAAAGATCGGTTTCTGTATTCTTACGATCCTTTTTTGGGGCAATATGTAAATCGCTATGAATTGCGTGGGGAACATGCAAGAAAAGGAGGCGGTGATGTGAGTATAGGTGATGATGGTTATTTTTACTTCACTTCTGTTCGCGAGAAATCTTTGTATCGAGGAAAAATATCAGGTGAGAAAATATATCTTGAAACCATTACCAATTCATTGCCAACTGTAACAACATCCTCTTCGTTTTGTTCTGATGGTTATTTGTATTACGGTAATAATGAGAAACCTGCTAAGATTTATAGGGTGGATGTTGAAAATGGAAATGCGCAGTTTTTGTATGCTTTATCATCGAATTATAGAGTGAACGACCTCGGAACGCTCAGGGTGAATACCGGCGGAGGAAATGCCGGTACAGGTCAAGGAAGTGTTTGGACTCCGGGTGAGAACATGTGGGGAACGCTTGCTTTTGAAGATCTTTGGCCTTCCAAAGGGGATTATGATTTTAATGATTTGGTCTTAAATTATAAAATCCATCAGATAACAAATCAAAATAATGATGTTACTTCCATAGAAGCAAAATTTTTGGTCAAGCATATAGGTGCTACATTTATCAATGGTTTTGCATTTGAGCTGCCTGTTTCTAAAGATCTCATCTCAAATGTTGAAGGACAAAATATTACAGATGGGGTTGTGAGCCTTGATGCTAGCGGTGCAGAGTTGGGGCAGGACAATGCCGTGATTGTTGTATTTGATAATGCTAATGAAAATCTCTATCGAGAGTTCACTGTTACGGTTACATTTACTGCTCCGGTGTCGCAATCTCTCTTAGGAAACGCTCCATATAATCCGTTTATTATAAAAAATAAGCTTAGAGATTATGAAGTGCACCTTCCTGATATGACAATTACAAATTTGGCTGACCAAAATCACTTGGGAACGATGGATGATGATTCAAACTTGGCTGATGGCAGATCTTTTAAGACATTCAAGAATCTTCCGTGGGCAATCAATATTCCGGTGGAGTTTGTGTGGCCAAAGGAAAAAGTTCAAATTATTGAAGGTTACTTGCATTTTGCCGAGTGGGCAGAGTCGGGCGGAAGTGCTTATCCCGATTGGTATAAGGATATTGACGGCTATAGAAATGAATCTTCTTTAGATTTGTAATGATGACAGGCAATGCCGGGGTAAATACCGGAACAGACTGTGAATGATTAAAGTCCTTTCCTGTTTGATTGCAAAATTTTAACAATAAGGGTAAATATAGATCCGTAATCATTGATAATCAGTAAATTATTGATTGTTGTGTGGTTGCGGATTTATTTTCTGTTGTGCAACTGCTATTTTTATATTTTTGTGATGTAAAAATTTTTTGAATGTATACAGGCACATTGTTATTCTTTACCATAGGTTGGGGGGAGGTGTTCATCATCTTTGTCGTTGTTTATTTGGTTTTTGGTCCGAAGCGTATACCGGAAATGGCTCGAAAGCTTGGGAAGATTATTTATGAAGTTAAGAAAGCATCTTCCGATATTACACGTGAGATAAATAGAGAAACTGAAATTTTGAATAGTGAGATAGATGCAGGAACGAAAAAATTAAATCAAGATATTGATATTGTAAAAAAATCTTTTGAACAACAAACTAAAACTCTTGAAAAAGAGTTAACTATTACGAGTGATCTTGATTTGAAACCTGATGGTGAAAAGAAGAAGGTAACGAAAAAATCAGACTCTATAGACAAACTCTAAATATGACGATTTAGATTATGAAAGTATTTAAGATAATTATTGCTTTAGCTTTTATCGTGGCATTTTCTGCTAATGATTCGATGGCTCAACGAAAAAACCGACATCTGATAGCTGCTGATCAGATGTATGATAGTGAACGGTATTTTGTGGCAATTGATAAATATAAAAAAGCGTATTCCAAAATTAAAAGAAATAAAGAAGAAAAGGCGCGTATAGCTTATCGCATAGCTGAGTGTTACCGTCATGTCAATGATGTGCGAAGGGCAAAGGGAGCTTACAAACGTGCCATTCGAATGAATGATGTGGATAAGAATCCTACAATGTTGTTGCATTATGCCGACATCCTGAAAGCTCTTGCCAAGTATGAAGAAGCACAAGCACAGTACGAAGCTTATGTGGGCTTGGTGCCTGATGATACGCTGGGCATTGTTGGAGTGGAGTCTTGTAAGAAAGCAATTGAATGGCTCGAAAATCCAACAAATTATCAAATTGAAAACCAAAAGAAAATAAACTCAAAACAAAGTGATTTTGCGCCAACGTATGCAGATAAATTTTATCGTTCGATTATATTTACTTCTGCTCGCGAGGGATCGACAGGCGATGGTGAGGATGAATGGACGGGGATGAGTTTCTCCGATTTGTATTATTCCAAAACGGATAACCGTGGAGCATGGAGTACTCCGGTGCTTGCCGATAAAAAAGAAAATGTGAATACGATAGGTAACGAAGGTGCTCCGTGGTTTAATGAGAATTTTAGCACCATGTATTACACAAGCTGTCCGAATGAAGACGGCAAAAAATCCGGCTGTCAGATTTATGTGTCTGCGCGCGGAGGTCGATCATTCGGAAAAGGTGAGTTGGTGGAGCTTGGGCGCGATACCAGTGCCGTATATGCTCATCCGACATTGACAAAAGATGAACTAACAATCATTTTTACCAGTGAGCAAAAGAAGGGGTTCGGAGGAAAAGACCTTTACATTGCAACGAGAGCCTCAAAAGGGGAAAAATTTGGCGCAATTGAAAATCTGGGTGCCGTTATCAATACTCCCGGAGATGAAATGTTTCCTTATCTGAGAAATGATTCTATTCTTTACTTCTCCTCAACCGGACATGTTGGTTTTGGCGGTCTTGATATATTTAAGTCTGTAAAAGTTGATGGCAAATGGTCTGAGCCTGAAAATATGCGCTCGCCAATGAATACCAATTGGGACGATTTTGGAATTACCTTCCACAAGGAAGATGAACAAGGTTATTTTTCCAGTAATCGTAGAGGAGGACGTGGTAGTGATGATATTTATTACTTCACAAATCCTCCATTGAAATTTAGCTTGTCGGGAACTGTTAAAAATAATAATACACTTCAACCTATTGAGGGTGTGCGTATTCGTATGACGGGTTCTGATGGCTCAAGTGTGGTTGCCAAAACTGACCCAAAAGGGTTTTACAGCTTTAGTCCAAGTCAGGTGAAACCAAATACTTCTTATGAGATGATTATTGATTTGGATGACTATTTTACCAAAAAAGTTACTGAGTCAACGGTTGGTGTTGAAAGAAGTACTGATATTGTAAGAGATTTTATGTTAAATCCTATTCCTGACGAGCCGGTTATTCTTCCGGACATCTTGTATGACCTTGCAAAATGGGACTTGAAACCTCAGTATCAAGATTCGTTGCAGGGATTGATTGAAACGCTTGATGCCAACGAAACTATTGTGATTGAGCTTGCATCGCATACCGATGCGCGAGGTAGCGATGAACGAAATGATGTGCTTTCTCAAAAACGAGCACAATCTGTTGTCGATTATCTTATTTTGAGAGGTATTGACCCTGATAGGTTAGTCGCAAAAGGATATGGTGAGCGCGTTCCGCGTACTCTGGTTCGAAACGTTTCCAAAGCCGGTTATGAGTTTAAGGAAGGAACTGTCTTAACGGAAGAGTTTATTGCAACGCTGCCGGATGATAAAGTAAGAGAAGCTGCTCATGGCATGAACCGTCGTACAGAGTTCTTTGTGTTGAGTAAGGATTTTGTGCCAAAGGAAAAATTAGGAGATGTATCATCAAGCAGTAAAACTGTGAATATTGTTGTCGACCCTAATGATAATTCTGTTGATTTTGTTTACGGAGTTGGCGGTGCTTTGATTGTACCTTGTATCATGAACGGGTATAATATGCAGTTTGCTTATATTGATCGTTATGATGCGTTTATGATTAGTGAGAAAAAAGCCTTAGAAATGTTGGTGGCAGGATCAATTACGAAGGAAGATTTTGTGGGTGATGCCGAAAAAATTCTGGGTGAAGGAACGATTGCTGATCGTGCAAAGCTGATTATTAAAGAAGTTCGAGTGGGAAGCAATGTGGTTAAGGATGTCGAGTTTACGGTTTACAAGGATCAATCAGTAGACTTGGTGTTTGGAGAAGAAGCTTTAAAGCAGTTTGGTGCTTTTACCATAGATGAAGAAAATTTTAAAATTACATTTTAATAAGTGATATGTGCTAATGAAACGGAACATTTATCTGTGGATGAATGAGTCGGCGATTATCATGTACATTTGTAATCACTAAAAATAAAAATTTGAGAATGACACAGGAGTCAAGATATATTCAGCGCGGTGTTTCAGCTTCAAAAGAAGATGTGCACAATGCGATTAAGAACATTGATAAGGGATTGTACCCGAAAGCATTTTGTAAGATTATTCCCGACTTGATTGCGAATGATAGTCGCTATTGTAACATCATGCATGCCGATGGGGCAGGAACAAAATCGGGGCTTGCTTATTTGTATTGGAAAGAAACCGGAGATGCTTCGGTGTGGAAAGGTATTGCACAAGATGCAATAGTTATGAATACAGATGATTTAATATGTGTTGGAGCAACCGATACCATATTGCTTTCTTCGACCATTGGTCGGAACAAAAACCTTATTCCGGGCGAAGTTATCTCAGCCATAATCAATGGAACTGAAGAGTTCCTTCAAGAGATGCGTGACTTTGGTGTGGATATTCATTCCACAGGAGGTGAAACCGCTGATGTTGGTGATTTGGTTCGTACCGTGATTGTTGATTCAACGGTAAATACTCGTATGAAGCGAGAAAATGTGATTAGCAATGAGAAAATTCAAGCAGGTGATGTTGTCGTGGGTTTAGCTTCGTATGGTCAAGCTACTTACGAAAAAGAATATAACGGTGGTATGGGGTCAAATGGTCTTACATCTGCAAGGCATGATGTCTTTAAGAAGGAATATTATCATAAATATCCGGAGAGCTGTGATCCTGATATTCCTTCTGATCTTGTTTTTTCAGGTTCGTGTGGCTTGACCGACCCAACCGAAGTGCCGGGAGTGGATGCCGGAAAACTGGTGCTGTCACCAACAAGAACCTATGCTCCCGTGATATATGAGATTCTTAAAGAATACAGACCAATGATTCATGGTATGGTTCATTGTAGCGGCGGTGCACAAACAAAGGTCTTACATTTTATTGATAATTTGCATGTGATAAAAGATCGTTTGTTTGATATTCCTCCGTTATTCAAACTTATCCATAAAGAATCGGGTACTGATTGGAAGGAAATGTATAAAGTCTTTAATATGGGGCATAGAATGGAATTGTATGTTCCTGAAAATATTGCTGCTGATCTTATTCAAATATCTAAGTCGTTTAATGTGGATGCTAAAATTATCGGACGAGTAGAGGATTCTCAACAGAAACAAGTAACAATAGACACTCCTCATGGTAGCTTTGTTTATGTATAATCGTTCATAAGATTTTTCAACTTTTTCCAAACCTTGATTTTGAAGTTTTCTTATTTGAGAATTTAAAATCAAGGTTTTTTTTGTTCAATCTAGTTGTTTTAAAATATAAATCATATTTATATTGTAGGATTGTTAAAAGTTTTTTGTATCTTCGGTAAATAAAAAAATTGTCTTATGAAACGGTTTGATTACTTTCTTTTTGTTGTTTTATCTTTTTTATTTTGTTTTAGTCATTATTCTTATGCTGAATCCAGAGGTCCATTAAAACCGGAACAGGCGGCTTATGATGTACGTTACTATAAACTTGATTTATCTATCGATCCGGAGTCTCAAACTATTGACGGTTCAGTGCAATGCGATGTTGTTATTGTTAATCCGATAGATAGCTTGTTGTTAGATTTGGATAGTGTGTTTACAATATCACAAATAAAAATAAGCGTGAATCATTCCGATTATTCAGAGGTTGGCTTTGTGCATTCCAATGGTCTTGTTAATATAAATATTCCACAAGTGGTGGAGTCCAATGATGTGGTGAGTTGTAAGATCTATTATGGAGGAGCACCTCGTTTGATTAATGATACTCCTTGGGGGGACGGATTTGTTTGGGGTACAACATCAACCGGAGAGCATTGGCTCGGTGTGGCTTGTGAATTGGAAGGGGGAGACCTTTGGTGGCCTTGTAAAGATCATCCTTCAGATGAACCGGATTCCGTGAATATAAGTTTGAGAGTTCCTGACCCGTTGGTTTGTGTGTCAAACGGTCGATATTTGGGAGCTGTCAGCAATGGCGATGGTACAACTACTTATCATTGGTTTGTTTCTGTTCCGATAAATAATTATAATGTAACATTCTATGCGTCAGATTTTGAGCTTATCGAGATGGACTATGAAAGTGTAATTGGTCACAGCATTCCGTTTAAGTTTTGGGTATTGCCGGAGAGTTATGAAACGGCATTAAATCATATGGATGTGTTCCGACAGGAATTTGAATTTTTAGAGCAAGTTTGTGGTCCTTTTCCATTTGGGACTGATAAACATGGTTGGGCTCATGCTCCGTATTTTGGTATGGAACATCAGTCCATTATAGCTTATGGTTCCGATTTTAGTGTAGGTTCTCAAGGGTATGATTATATTCATTTCCATGAGTTGGCTCATGAATGGTGGGGGAATTTGCTAACAGCAAAAGATTGGTCAGACGCTTGGATTCATGAAGGCATGGCAACATATATGGAAGCATTGTACGTAGAACATTTATCTGGAAAAGAGGCTTATTTTGATTTTATGAGGCAGTGT
>PDWJ01004701.1_pt1 | contig 11820 bp, 10 predicted proteins | sample 1430881 | NCBI WGS metagenome assembly PDWJ01 (sample SAMN01162460, study PRJNA174530) | Oral metagenome, whole genome shotgun sequencing project. | biome: Marine environment; feature: Marine mammal; material: Swab sample of the gingival sulcus; isolation source: swab sample of gingival sulcus... | reverse complement strand
AAAAATACAAAGATGCCCTAAAATATTATGATTTAGCCATATCGATTTATGAATCGTATGACAACACCGAAAGTTTATTGACTTCCTACCAATACAAAGCAAATTTATATTCAAAAGTGAATAAAAGAAATGAGGCGATTACCTTTTACAAGAAAAATTTAGAGTTAGCCCTAAAATTAAATTCAGCCCACAACATTTCAATGGCTTATGAAGGTCTTTCTGGCGTATATGAAACCATGGGCAACATGGGTAAAGCACTAGAATATTACAAGTACCATGTACAATGGAATGATACTGTTTTTAACCAAAACAGCGAGAACGTGATTGCCGAGATGCAAGCCAAATACAATTATGAAAAAGAAGAACGGGAAAATAAAATCTTAAAACAAGAGGCCGCTATTTCCCAACTAGAACTAGAAAACAACAAAAAGCGTTTACAAAGTTCAAGAATCATTATTTTTTCGACTATTGGCGGGGCGATTTTATTATTATTATTATTAGCGTTTGTGCTATACAAACAAAATAAACTTAAAGAAGAAACCAATGCCAAGCTGATTGAAGTTAACAATGAAATAAGTGAAGCTAAATTAATAATTGAAGAAAAAAATAAAGACATTACGGACAGTATTGAGTATGCAAAATATATTCAGCATGCCATTCTACCCAAAAAAGAAAGTGTTATTCAATGCTTTGATGATGCTTTTTTACTACTAATGCCTAAAGATGTAGTGAGTGGGGATTTTTATTGGTTTCAAAAATATGGTGATTACTCCGTAATTGTGATGGCAGACTGTACAGGCCATGGGGTTCCTGGGGGCTTTATGAGCATGATGGGGATTGAAATGTTAAACCAAGTATTGGGAGATCCATCCGTTATGCAAGCGGGTCAAGCCTTGGAAGAAATTAACAAAAGAATTTGTAACAACTTAAACAAAGCGGGGTCCGAACGCCAGCAGAGAGATGGAATGGACTTATCGATTTGTATATTTAACCGCTCAAAAAATACGGTTCAGTATGCGGGTGCTAACCGTCCATTAATTCTTATTAGAAATGGTGAACCCGAATTAATTAAACCAAATAAGTACGGTGTTGGGGGGTCTTTAGAAGAAAATAAAAAATTTACAAACCATGAATTTGAGGTACTAAAGGGCGACCAGTTTTACATGTTTAGTGATGGTTATCCTGACCAATTTGGAGGCCCAAAAAATAAAAAATTCATGCGAAAACGATTCACCAATATTTTGGTTGAAAACGCAAAAGAATCCATGCAGATGCAAGAAAAAAATCTGATTTCAGAATTTAATAATTGGAAAGGCGAACTGGAGCAAATTGATGACGTTTGTGTGGTTGGGGTGCGGATATAAAAAATCCCCAACTAAAAAGTTGAGGATATAAATCAATTTTCTTTTTATCTATTAATGAAAAAAGTCTTTTACTTTTTGAAAAAATCCTTTTTCCTTATTTGTTGGTTGTGGCTTAAAGTTTTCTGAATCTCTCAATTTTTCCAACCAGCCTTTTTCCTCTTTTGATAACTTCTTAGGTGTCCAAACATTAATATGCACTAATAAATCACCGCGTCCATAACTACGCACACTTGGCAACCCTTTCCCTTTAAGCCTTAACATTTTACCAGATTGAGTTCCGGCTTCAATTTTTACCTTTGCTTTACCTTCTACAAGCGGCACTAGAATTTCAGTTCCTAAAGCGGCATCTGCAAAATTTAAATACGCTTCATAATGTAAGTTATTACCATCCCGTTCCAATTCCTCACTCTTAACTTCCTCTACAACTATCAACAAATCACCAGCCACACCATTAAATGGACCTGCATTTCCCTTACCTTGCATTTGCAATTGCATTCCATCTTCAACTCCCGCTGGAATTTCGATTTCCTCAATAACTTCTTTTCTAATTAAACCTTGAGAATCTGCACCAGAAGGTTTTTTATCAATAAACTTACCAGCACCATTACAAGATGGACAAGTCGTTTGCGTTTGCATGGCACCTAGCATGGTTTGCATTACCTTTGTAACACGTCCTTGTCCGTGACATGATTGACACTCTTTAAAGGTAACCCCCTCAGCATTTATAAGTTTATTAACCTTTATTTTCTTGGTTACACCATTGGCAATGTCTTTAAGATTTAACTTTACTTTAATTCTTAAATCTGTTCCTCTAATTACCCGAGAACCGCCTCTACCACCTCTGCTCGATCCGCCACCAAAACCACCGCCAAAAATATCTCCAAAATGACTAAAGATATCTTCCATATTCATTCCGGCACCACCAAATCCGGCACCACCACCGGCAGCTCCGCCTACACCTTGGTGACCAAAACGGTCATATCTTGCACGTTTATCTTTATTGCTTAAAACTTCATAAGCTTCAGCCGCCTCTTTAAATTTATCTTCCGCTTCTTTATTATCTGGATTTTTATCAGGGTGATACTTTAAAGCAATCTTTCTGTATGCTTTTTTAATCTCTTGATCTGTTGCGGATTTATCCACCCCTAACACCTCATAATAGTCTCTTTTGCTCATTCTTTTTCGGTTTTAATGTCCAACAACAACTTTTGGAAATCTAATCGGTTTACCATTTAAATTGTAACCTTTCTCAACGCAATCTATAATTTTTCCTATTTGGTCTTCAGCTGGCGCTGGAATTTTTGTAATGGCTTCATGCACCTCTGGATCAAAAACTTCTCCTGTGACTTCAACATGTTCCAATCCTTTATTTTTAAGGATATTTGAAAATTTATCGTGAATTAATTTAAACCCTTCTTTCAATACTTCAACATCCTCTGTTTTTTCGTTATTGTCTTTGGCTCTATCAAAATCATCTAAAACAGACAACAACTCACCAATTAACCCTGCGCTTGCTGAGCTAATAATATCTGCTTTTTCTTTAATCGATCGTTTTCTGAAGTTATCAAAATCAGAATACAACCTTAAATATTTATCATTTAACTCATTAAACTTATCTTCAGCCGTTGGTTCTTTCACTTCAGTATCTTCTTTTGTCGTTTCTGTATCTTTGGTTTCGTTAGAAGTTTTTTCTTCCACACTATCATTTACAATTTCTTCATTTTCTTTATCTGACATATTCTTTTATTTTTTGGTTATACATCACGTCTGCAGATTATCAAAAGCATTGCCAAATCGAATTACTGGACAAACTGTCAGAATTTGCAAAAATAGAATTTTATTTTGTCAGTAGAACAGTTTTTTTGGCATAAAGCTATCTTTAGAATTTAAAAGTGTAAATTTGTATAACAAACTAAATTTATATGAAAGTTGACATTTTAGCTTTTGCAGCGCATCCTGACGACATTGAAATTTCAGCCGCCGGAACAATTATGAAGCACATTGACCAAGGCAAATCGGTTGGCATTGTAGACTTAACCCAAGGTGAGCTTGGTTCTAGAGGAACAATTGAAACCAGATATCAAGAAGCCGAAAAAGCATCAAAATTAATGGGTATAAAACACCGGGTTAATTTAAAGTTGGCTGATGGTTTTTTTGAGATTAACCAAGAGAATAAATTAAAAATTGTAGAACAAATTAGAAAATTTCAACCCGAAATTGTGTTATGCAATTCTGTATCTGACAGACACCCAGACCATGGCAGAGCCTCACAATTAGTGAGTGAAGCTTGTTTTTTATCAGGCCTAATAAAAATAGAAACTCAAGTTGGTGGTGTATTACAAGACAAATGGCGCCCAAAAGCAGTTTATCACTACATTCAAGATCGATTTATTAAGCCGGATTTTGTAGTGGATATTTCCAATTATGTTGACCGAAAAATTGAAACCCTCAAAGCCTACGAAACGCAATTTTTCAATCCAAGATCAAACGAAATTAAAACCCCAATTTCAGGTGAAGATTTTTTTGATTTCTTAAAAGGTAGGTGGAAAGATTTTGGTCGAGATATTGGAGCTGAATATGCAGAGGGCTTTACCGTAGAAAGAACAATTGGCATTGACGACCTGATGTCCCTGAAATAAATTAATCGTTTACAAATTCAATTTCAATTCTCCGATTTAGATCCCTACCCCATTTGTAGGTATTGGTTGCAATTGGATTACTAGACCCCAATCCTCTATAATGCAATCTATTCGGGTTAACCCCTTTTGTAATTAGGTAATCATAAACCGCTTTCGCTCTTTTTTCTGACAAAATTTGATTATTTTCTGGTATACCACTGGCATCCGTGTAACCATTTACTTGAATTTTAATGTATTTATTCTGATTCAAATAATCAACCAACATGTCCAACAATTGTACACCTACATTAGAACTGTCTGGCAACTCCGCACTACTGGAAGGGAAAGTCAAAGAATCTACAATAAAATTAGATTGTAATGACTCGTTTTGGTGATTGAAAAAATAAGATAAGTACTTCTTTTTATCATCTGAAGCCGTCACTTTTACCACGGTTTCTTCATCTACCAATTTATTTGAACTATGGGTTGTTTTTTGAAGGATCTTAATTTCGATTCTTCTGTTTCCTTCTCGCGTAGATTTGTATCGGTTACTATATATTGGCTTTGCTGGTCCATAACCAGCATACGAAATTCTTTCTGGATCATAACCACTCTCAATTAAATAATCATAAACAAATTTTGCTCTTTGTTTAGAAAGGTTGACATTTTTGGCATATTGACCAGAATTGTCGGTATATCCACCCACTTCTATTTTTAAGTTCGGATCGGCATCTAATGCCTTTTTTAAGTTCACAATGTCGGGGTGATTTCCAATATTTGCAAAGGACGTTTTATTGGGTCCAAATTTGACGTTATACAATACGATTTGAAAACCAACCGGAATCGCTTCAGGAACGATTACCAAATGTTCAATTTCAATATGAAGTTGCGTACTATCAATATTTTCTGGCATTTTAGGGCAAAGGCAATCCTGTAAACTATCAGAAATTAAAAATTCATCATAAGGTTTAAAATCTTTTATCCGCTCTCTTTGATGTTGGTAACGTGGACTTGTATTGGCACCATCTGTTCCTAAATCCCAATAATTTACTGCATCCCAATCAGAATATCCACAAAATTGTTTTAAAATGACCGCCGAAATAAAACCTGACGCATGCCAACCATTCCAACAATGCAAATAAACCGGCCCAACACTATCATAAACCACAGACTCATGAACCATTTTTAACATGTCATACACATGACTTGAATCGTAATAATCTTTTTGATAATACTGAAACTTATTCCATCCCCCATCTACACAACTACAAGTATCTCCGATTGGAGAATTTTCAAAATTTTCGCGATACAAATACACACCTCTCGAAAACCCTTCTTTACAAAGGTTATTCATTCCGTCGAATGGAATTGGATTATGATTATGTCGCTTATCGGTTAAATGATAATAGTTATTAGCCCCACCACGATAGGCCACCCCATGTAAAATTGGTCGCATATTTCTGGTACCATACAAACTATCAAATCCATTCCCTTTATTATCGGTAATTTTATACATCAAGTCTTGCTCTTGATATCTTTGTTTGTAATAGGCGTAATCAAAAACAAAATTCCCTTTAACTTTAAAAAGTGAATCATAATTAATTTGCTTTGTGGAGTCCAAAATGATATAATCAGTTAATCCAACCCAAACGGTATCCCTTTGACTAAAAGAAATAAAATTAATACTTAAAACTGTAATGAATACAAAAATGCGCATGTAACAAAGTTAATTTGATTTAGTCAACAAGCGCAAATAGCATGCTAAAGTTTTTAACAGATTTTTTTTAGTTGATAAAAAATAATGCCCACAAAGCAAAAGGGCTTTATAATAAAATTTTTCCGTATATTTAGAAGCAATAATTAGCCCGACTAATTTTCAAAAACCATAAGTATGCCATTTAATAAACTCGACCATACCGCCATTGGAAAAATTAAACCTAGGTTTAGACTTGAAACACCAGAATTAAAAGAAGATGTGATGAATTTAATCATAAATGAAGCTAAACAAGACCAATCTGTAGTCATGTCATCTTTCACCCGGTTTATAAAATTGAGTTGCCCCACTGCCGAGCTCCATTATTGGTCACCTGTCATGAATATTTCGTTTGAATGGGATGAGTACGATAAAAAAACCTACATGAGAGGCGTAATTGGACCAAATGAAAAAGTATGGACTATGTTAATGTTTTTTTATATTGGACTAATTGTAATTGGCATGTTTGGAGGAATATACTCATTAACTAAATGGCAAATTAGCAACGACCCTTCATTACTTTGGATTGCGCCTGTTTGTTTGTTTTTATTTGGCTCAATTATAACCGTTGCACGAGTAGGCAAGAGAAAAGCGCACTTACAGATGTTGCATTTGTTACGGTTTTTAAGACGTGCAGTAGACTCAATTGAATGTGTTAGAACTGATGAAGATTAAATGGAAAGAAGAAAATTTATTCGAAATACTAGCCTTACAGCATTTAGCCCGTTTATTCTAAGCGAATTAAACTTTGACAATAATTCTATCCCTCAAATTTTACCCCCAAAATTAAAAAAAGGGGACACCATAGCTTTAACTGCACCAGCAGGAGCCGTTTTTAATTCTACCGCTATAGACAAAATAGAAAAGCGATTAAAAGATTTAGGCTTCAAAACTTTGAGAGGTAAAACCCTTTTTATGCAAGAAGGTTATTTAGCCGGTAACGACAAGTTAAGAGCAGATGAACTGAATCAATTTTTTGCCGACCCATATATTAATGGTATTTTAACTATGCGCGGTGGTTGGGGATGCGCCCGTATTTTAGATTTATTGGATTATGACCTCATCCAAAAACATCCAAAAATTATCATAGGTTATTCGGATATTACCGCTTTGTTAATCGCGATAACCAAACGCACCGGACTAACCACTTTTCATGGACCGGTTGGCTATTCAAGTTGGAGAAAATTTTCGACTGAACAGGTTTTAAGAACATTAGTGGAAGGACAAAAAACTAAAATGCAGAATCCACCTGAAGAATTATCCAAATTAAGAACTTTTACTTCCGGTAGAAGTTATGGTTTTTTGGTAGGCGGCAACCTTACAGTGCTCACCTCAATCATTGGCACAAAATACGAACCCAACTGGCAAAATAAAATTTTATTTTTAGAAGAGACGGGTGAAGAGCCTTACAGAATTGACAGAATGCTATGGCAATTAAAATTAGCTGGCGTTTTTGACCAAATTAACGGCTGTGTTTTAGGCGCATTTACCAAATGTGAGCCGGAAGAGCCTCAAAAATCATTTTCATTAGAAGAAGTTTTTGAACAACATTTTAAAGTCCAAAAATTTCCAGTTTACGCTGGTGCTTCATTTGGGCACATTATTCCAAAATTTACCTTACCAATAGGTGCAAAAGTTAAGCTAAATGCAGATGAGTTTTACCTTGAATTGATGGAGAAAGTTGTAAGATAATTTCTTATTATCTCATTTTACCTCTTTTACCTTTGCTCATTTGAGCCATTCGCATTTGATTTCGTGACGTTGCTCGCCCCATGTGCTTCTTAAGATCTTTTATGTGTTCAGTCAACATTCCTTTCTTATCAAGTTTTTTAGCTTCAGCTAAAAGCGTTTCTGCTTCCCTTCTTCTTCCTGTACCCAAACAAACTGCGGCAATATTCATCTTGGCCATGGCTTGGTCATAATCTTGTTTCAACCCAATATTTAAGGCTTTTCTAAATAGCTTTTCCGACTCTTGCATTTTTAAAGTGTCTCTACCCGTTAATGCTTTTAAATAATAAAAATACGCTCTTTGGCCTTTAACCAAATATTGAGGCTGCTTAATTCTGTTTAAATACTTAGCTGCTTTTTCCGTATTTTGCAATCTTAACTGGTTAAAAGCTAAAATTATCCATTCATTTCTAAAAATGGTTAATACCACAATTGTAGTTACTAGGATCATAACAATACCCCAACCCCAATAACCATTTGCAAATAACCAAAAAGTGGATACAAATGACCCTATTGACAAAATAATTTTTAATACTAATCCAATCATAATTTTAATTTAATCTATTGTAGCAATACATTTAAGTTCAATGGTAATAGGAGAAGGCAATGCATTTACCTCAACAGTGGTTCTACATGGTTGCACATCACTAAAATACTCAGCATAAATGCGATTATATGTTTTAAAATCGCGTTTCATATCCGTTAAAAAAGTTGTGACATCCACTAAGTTCTCCCATTTAGATCCAGCTTCTTCTAATATTAATTTAACATTATCAAATACAGAACGACATTGTGCTTCAAAATCAAAAGACTCATAATTCCCATTTTTATCATACTTTAACCCTGGAATATTAGCCTCTTCACTTCCCGAACCTGCAGCTCTAGGACCAACACCTGATAAAAACAATAAATTGCCTACACGTTTGGCATGCGGATACAACCCCATTGGTTTTGGTGCTTTATCTATATTATACTTTTTTGTGCCGTCTGACATACTTAAATATTTTGGGGCAAAGATAATGTTTTTAAGTTAAAAAAATAACCTTGAAGGTTGTCCGAAATTTTGTATTTCAAAAAAAAGAACTAATTTTGTTTAAGTTTTTTACAAAAAGAATGAACAATATAAGTACAAATTTTTCAATTAAGGATCTTGAAAACCTTTCAGGAATTAAGGCTCATACCGTTCGAATTTGGGAGAAGCGTTACAACATTATTACACCAACCAGAACGAAAACTAACATCAGAAATTATAGCATAGAAGACTTAAAAAAGATTTTAAATGTTTCTTTCTTGACCCAAAAAGGTTTTAAAATTTCTAAACTAGCCGAATTAGACGCTACTGATTTATCAAATTTAGTTTTAAACCACGCTTCAGTTTCAAACTCAACAACAGGCTACGAAAACTTTTTAATCACCTGCATGTACGAGTTCGATTCTAAACAATTTAACCTACTTTACAACAGGCTAATTGCCGAATTTTCTTTTAGAGAAGTATTCAACAATCTCTTTATTCCATTACTACATAAAATAGGGCTACAGTGGCAAACAAACACACTGACGCCAGCTCACGAACACTTCATATCGAACTTAATTTTTCAAAAATTACACGTCAATATTGATAGCGTAGCGCAAATGAACTATACGCGCTCTGAGCCGACTTATATTTTATTTCTACCTCAACATGAAATTCACGAATTGGGACTTTTATACCTTAACTATGAACTTACCTTAAAAGGATATAAAACTATTTATTTAGGAAAAAATATCCCATTAGACAGCATAAACTCACTTTCGTTTCTAGATGAGAAACTAATCTACATGAGTTACTTTACGGTTTATCCAGAAAAAGAAAATGTGGTGGAATATATTGATAAATTTTCAGACCAATACCTCAACGAAAACTCAAAACTTTGGCTAATGGGTAGAAACACCCAAAACATAACATCTAACCAGCCACTTTCAAAGGTAAAAATATTTAAAAATCTTGAAGAAATTATTAAGGCAATTTAGTTTTGTTTAACTTTTTTTTATTTTTATTAAACATTTTAAGAAAAATTCATATATTTGTTTAAGTTTTTAATTTAAAGTTTAAACAATTTGAAAAAGATTGCCATCATAGGGTCCGGATTTTCATCATTATCTGCTGCTTGTTACCTAGCAAAATCAGGACATGACGTTCATGTATTTGAAAAAAATAATAGTTTGGGTGGCCGAGCTAGAGAGTTTAAGGCCAATGGTTTTAGATTCGATATGGGACCAAGTTGGTATTGGATGCCTGATGTTTTTGAAGATTTTTTTAAAGATTTTGGACAAAGTGTATCTGATCATTATGATTTGAAACGACTAGATCCGTCTTATCGGGTATTTTTTGGTAAAAACGACTTTGTTGATCTTCCAAGTGATTTAAATGCACTTTATGCATTATTTGAATCCATTGAACCCAATAGTTCTAAAAACCTGAAAGCATTTTTAAAGGATGCAGAGTTTAATTACAAAGTAGCTATGGAAAAAATCGTACACCTACCTGGCCACAATGTTTTTGAATTGGTTAAATTCGAAACCGTATCAAAATTAAGTCAGTTCTTTAGAAACATCAATGACTACATTGACAAAAAATTTAGCAATGAAAAATTAAGACAAATTTTAAAATTCCCTGTTCTTTTTCTTGGGGCTATACCTAAAGACACACCCTATTTCTATTGCTTTATGAATTATGCCGACTTAAAACTAGGCACTTGGTACCCCAAAGGTGGTATGCACGAAATTGTGAAGGCTTTTGTTACTTTAGGAACGTCTTTGGGTGTAAATTACCACACCAACTCGAACATCACAGGATTTAACATCCAAAATAATACGGTTAAAGCTATTCGAGTAAACGGGCTAGATGAAAATTTTGACATCATTGTAAATGGTGCTGATTACCGACATATTGAAAAACTTCTCCCTTCAAAGCACCAAATTTATTCAGAAGACTATTGGGACAAACGGATAATGGCACCATCATCTTTACTCTTTTATTTAGGATTCAATAAAAAATTAAAAAACGTCATTCATCACAATTTATTCTTTGACGCTGATTTTGATGAACACGCAAAAGAAATATACAAGTCTCATCAGTGGCCTTCTGACCCATTATTTTATGCCAACTTTACGTCTTTAACAGATCCAGAGGATGCACCAGAAAATTGCGAAAGTGCATTTTTACTCATGCCGATTTCCACAGAAATAAAAGATAGTGAAAGTGAACGCGAAAAATATTTTGACATTTTAATGGACAGATTAGAAGAAAAAACAAATCAGTCGTTGAGAGATCACATTATTTATAAAAAGTCGTTTTGTATTGCCGACTTTAAAGAGGAATACAATTCATTTAAAGGAAATGCTTACGGCTTAGCAAATACATTAAAGCAAACGGCATTTTTAAAACCAAAAATGAAAAATAAAACCTTGACTAATTTTTACAATATTGGTCAACTCACCATACCTGGTCCTGGCGTGCCCCCAGCCATAATTTCTGGAAAAATAGCCGCCGAACAAATACAAAACACTAACTAAACTAAATATTATGAAACAGATTTTTGACAACCTATCTGAAAAATGTAGTGAAAAAGTCACTAAATCTTACAGCACTTCTTTTTATTCTGCTGTAAAATTACTCGACCCTTCAATCCGGGCAGACATCCATAATATTTATGGTTTTGTTCGCTTTGCAGACGAAATAGTGGATACTTTTCACACTTATGATAAAACTTTTTTGTTCGATAAATTCGAACAAGAATTTTATGACAGTATCGAGCATGAAATCAGTTTAAACCCTATTATAAACTCCTTTCAAAAAACGATTCATAAATATGACATTGACATTGCCTTGGTTGAAGCCTTTTTGAAAAGTATGCGCATGGACTTGGACAAAAAAGAATATATGTCTAGGGAAGATTATGAAGAATACATTTATGGTTCTGCTGATGTAGTGGGGTTAATGTGTCTAAAAGTTTTTGTTAATGGTAACCAAAAGCAATATGATGAACTAAAACCATTCGCCATGAAACTAGGGTCTGCTTTTCAAAAAGTAAATTTTTTAAGAGATATTAAAGATGATATTGATGTCTTAGAAAGAAGTTACTTCCCAAACGTTAACTTTGACAATCTCGACAAGCAAACTAAAAAAGAAATTATTAATGAAATTAAGGAGGATTTTTCAATTGCTTACCTTGGCATTAAAAAATTACCTGATTGCGCTAAAACAGGTGTTTATACTGCCTACAACTACTATCATAAATTATTGAACAAATTAGAAAAAACTCCACATCATAAAATTCTTACCAAAAGGGTTCGTGTCAATAACTTCATAAAATTT
>PDWJ01005135.1_pt1 | contig 11821 bp, 13 predicted proteins | sample 1430881 | NCBI WGS metagenome assembly PDWJ01 (sample SAMN01162460, study PRJNA174530) | Oral metagenome, whole genome shotgun sequencing project. | biome: Marine environment; feature: Marine mammal; material: Swab sample of the gingival sulcus; isolation source: swab sample of gingival sulcus... | reverse complement strand
ATAGCTGCAGCTCCTATTGCCTCATTACCTTTCATTAATACTTTCGCCATATCTTACCTCCTACAATCTTTCTACCGTAATAATTAAATCTGGACATGTCATAGCACAGTTAGTGCATCCTATACATTTCTCAGGACTTTCAACAGTAGCAGGGTGATAACCCTTTACATTGATTTTGCTCTTATCAATTGCTAAAATCCCAACTGGACAGACAGATACACATAGACCACAGCCTTTACATCTGTCCTGACTAAAAGTCACTTTTCCTTTTGCCATATTTCCTCCTTACATCCATTCATCTCTCATATACATTCCAATTTCGAGCAACTCTTCACCCGAGTCTACTCTAAAACCTTCGATAGAACTTTTTATACCACAAACGTACCTGATAGGTAGTTTTGTATACTCACTTACCTCTTTTACGAGTTTATACCCAACTTCAATATCTTCTTTTTTAGTATCTCTTAATAAATGTGTGTTGGATATTAGAGCGTTGATCTTAAGACCAGACGCATATTCGATTGAATCAATATATTTAAGCACGCTCTTCAAATCAGCGGTCTCAGGTCTATACGCATTTACAACTAAAAACATATCATAGTCCTTATCAACTAAATCTTCGTGGTATACTTTTAGCGCTTTAGCACCAACAGGATCACCACCAACATCTAGTATAAGTGTTGCCTTTTCATCATATATAGGCTTTCTAACTTCTGCACTTAATGCAGGTAGATTTAAAGATACACTATGACCAAGGGATGATGAAATAATTTCAATCCCATGGCTATTTAACATATCAGCTCGCTCCCTAGTCCTAAAATAAGGATTTACTATATCTAGGTCCGCAATATATATATTGTCCATCTTTTTATTTAAATTCATTGCAAGTGAAACAGATATTTCACTCTTACCAGAACCATAATGTCCTGTTATTATATTAATTTTCTTCATAATGTTTAGCTTCTTCTTCTCCACTCAATACTCTAATAGCACCTTCAGTTAATGCTTGCATTTCATCCTCACCTGGATAGATTACAACATCAGCTATGAAAGAAACCATTTCAGAAACCTTAGCTTGTACATTCTTTGAATACGCAAGTCCACCAGTAAGGATAATAGCATCAACTTTGCCTCCAAAAACTGTAGCTAATGAGCCTATTTCTTTTCCAACCTGATAACAGAACGCATCAAAAACTAACTTAGCATTTTCATCAGTCTTCATCATTTCTTCAACAACTCTACCATCATTAGTACCTAAGTAAGAAACAAATCCTCCCTTACCAGTTAATAACTTCTTAAGTTCTGCAAATGTATAATCTCCACTATATGCAAGTTTTGCAAAAGCAAGCATTGGTAAACTTCCAGCTCTTTCTGGTGAGAATGGTCCTTCTCCATCAAGCGCATTATTTACATCAACTACTCTTCCTTTTTTATGAGCTCCAACACTTACACCGCCACCCATATGAGCAACAATTAAGTTTAGATCAGAATATTTCTTTCCAATTTCCTTAGCATATCTATATGCTACTGCCTTTTGATTAAGTGCATGAAAAATACTTTTTCTTTCTAATTTTGGATGCCCACTAATTCTAGCAACATCATCCATCTCATCTACAACCACTGGGTCAACTATGTATGCATTAACTCCACCAATATTTGCAATTTCTCTAGCTAATATAGCTCCAAGGTTTGATGCGTGCTCTCCTTGTACACCCTTTTTAACATCTTCAATAAGTGCATCGTTAACTAAATATGTTCCACCAGGTATTGATTTAAGTAAACCACCTCTTCCAACTACTGCAGATAATGAACTAATCTCAACATTATTGTCCTTAAGTGCATCAAGTATTATGTTCTTTCTAAAATCATACTGACTGAATATATCAGGAAATTGTTGAATTTCTTCGTCGCTATGCCTTAGAGTTACATTTAGAACTTCTTTTGTATCTTCATATACTGCTATCTTAGTAGATGTAGAACCTGGGTTAATTGATAATATTTTATACATTTACGCCTCCAATTGACTCATGATTATTCCCATAGAAATAGAATCCAACTTTGCTTGCATAGTGTCAGCTCTTGAAGTAACTATAACAGGTTTTGCAGCTCCTACAATAACACCAGCAAGTCTGCTATCAGAAAATATTGTTAATGCTTTATAAAGTACGTTGCCTGCCTCAATTCTAGGAACTAGAACTATATCTGCATCTCCTGCAACTGGACTGTCAATTCCTTTTATCCTAACACTCTCTTTGCTAACTGCGTTATCAAATGCTAATGGACCATCAACAACAGCTCCATCAAAGCTCATTTCAGTTAATGCTTTAGCATCTAGAGTTGCTTCCATTTTTTCGTTTACTTTTTCTTTGGCACATAAGACAGCAACTTTAGCTTCATCAATTCCAAGTGCCTTGGTCACGCTCACAGCGTTCCTAAGTATTTCAGCTTTTTGCTCTAGATTTGGCTTAATGTTTATTGCTGGGTCTGTTACAACTAATAGTTTATGGTACTTTTCTAATTCAAATATACCTACATGAGATATAACTTTAGATTTTCTAAGACCTACTTCTTTATTTAACACAGCCTTGAGAAGTGTTGACGTTTCGATAAGTCCTTTCATAAGGATATCAGCTTTGCCAGTTGAAACAAGTTTTACCGCTTCAAGTCCTGCTTCCATTTCTCCCTCAACATGAACTATCTCATAGTTAGAAGCATCAATACTTAAGTTTTTTAAGCATTCCTTGATATTGCTTTCTTCACCAACAAGTATTGAATCTGCAATACCCATTTTTCTCGCTTCTTCAACAGCCTCTAGAACTTCTTCGTTTTCAGCTTTCGCTACAGCTATCTTTACATTTGGACAAGATATAGCTTTTTCAACTATTTCATTAAAAGTTTTAATCATACTATCTCCTCTTCATATATTTTATACTCTTCTGTACCATCAAGAACTCTTATTACACCTTCATACAAAGCTAACATTTCATCTTCACCAGGATAAACATAATTTGGTGCGATGAAAGAGGTCATATCAGAAACAATCTTGCAAAGCCTTTTAGTATATGCAACACCACCTGTTAAAATGATAGAATGAACATCGCCTTTTAACGCCGCCGCACATGCACCAATTTCCTTAGCAATCTGATATGCCATCGCTTCTAAAACTGCTTTTGCGTATACATCACCGTCATTTATCATTTTTTCAACATCACGCATATCATTCGTTTTTAAATATGCAACTAGCCCACCTTTTCCTGTGATAAACTTTTTGCATTCGTTGTAATTATTAAAGTATCCATCTTTTATAAGTTTTAAAAATTGTCCAACTGGTAGAGTTCCTGTTCTCTCAGGCGAAAAAGGTCCCATTTCATTAGCATTATTAGCATCAATCATCTTGCCGTGACGCATTGGAACCACAGAAATACCACCACCTAAGTGAGCTATAATAAAATTATTTTCGTTCAATTTAATATTTAGTTCTTTAGAGTGCTTAATTGCATTTGCTCTTATGTTTAGCGCATGAACTAGTGACTTTCTCTCAACATCCTTAAGTCCACTAATTCTAGCTTCACCAATAAACTCATCAACAGCTACAGGGTCAACAATGAAAGCTTTTACACCTACAGAATCAGCAATATCCTTAGCGATAATTCCACCTAGGTTTGAAGCATGCTCTCCTTGAACTCCTATTTTTAAATCGTTTATTAATGCATCTCCAACTACGTATGTACCTGAACTAATTGGTCTAACTAGTCCTCCTCTTGCAACTACACAAATCAATTCCTTAACAGAAATATCATTATCATTTAGCCACTCTAAAATAGCATCTTTTCTATATTCATATTGTTCAATAACATTTGAATATTTTTCAAGATCCTTAACATCATGAGTAAGGCTTTTGTTAACTATTTCTTCTCCATTATCGTAGACACTTACCTTTGTAGAAGTACTGCCTGGATTAATAACTAAAACTTTACCTACCATATGTCCTCCCTTATTCAATTATAACAAAAAAATCACATTATCTTCAAGGAGTTTTTTCCTAAAAATACTATTATTTCTAATTGATAATAATTATTTATATAAATTGGTTATCTGTAACTATTCCTTGGCATATATTTGTATGGAAGCGTTACTTTTTTTGATATTTTTCTACTGTTTTTTATTCTCTCGCACAACAAATCAACACCATAATAACCTAAATAATATTTAGGTATATCGACCGTGGTAATCGTAGGTTTAAAATACATACAACTCTCTATATTATCGATGCCAACTATACCAACATCTTCAGGAACTTTTATTCCAGAATTAATCAAATACCTTATTGCACCTATAGCCATATCATCACTAGCTACGAGAAAAACTTTTGGAAGATTTCCTTTTTTAACAGCTTCTCCCATAAGTTCATATCCACTATTTATACTAAAATTCCCTATATATATATTCTTAGAATTCTTCGCAAGATTATTCTTACTAATATAATCAATAAATGCTTTTTCTCTTGGGTCTATTATCTCTGTTTTTCCATAGTTTACTCTTTCTCTACCACATAATAGGCCAAAATCAGTAATATTATTATTTACAAACCTATCAAGCACATCAAAAGTAATCTGATCTAGATCTACATATATTGAGTCAATGTCATCCCTATCTGGGCAGTAATCAATAACAACGATATTCTCAGTTATATTTTTAACTCTATCTATCTCCTTATTTGAATACTTGCCAATTAGGATCGCCCCGTTTATTATATTTTTTGAAAGTTCCTCTTGATTGTAGATGAGAATTGTTCTAACAGAAAGTTCAGATAACCTCTTTTCAACCCCACGTCTTATTGTTTCATAGTAATCAGATTTTGAATCGTTTTGCTCTGAAAACCAGTTAACAATTCCAACCAAAAAATTTGGTTTCTTTCTAGAGGCTTTTACATATCCCATTTCATCTGCAATTTTAAACACCTTAATTCTTGTGTCTTCTGATACCTGTAATGTAACATCATTATTTAAAACTCTGGAAACAGTACAAATGGAAACTTTTGCTTTTTTCGCAATATCTTTTATGGTAGCCATTTTACCCTCTTATCTTATATTCTATAAACTCAGAATATTTATCTTCTAAGATGAATCTATTAGGTGCGTACTGACATTCAATTGCAACAGCACTGTATTTATTTGATTCATCTATAGGATTATTATATGTGTATATTACAACTCCTGGATAACTTGTTTTAACTTCTAGACTTATTTCAGACTCTTTAGAAAATAAAGTAAAAACACTTTCATCACTAAAATAATAGTAATCGTCAACTTTATTTTCTCTAAAATCTATCCTTTGAATAACATTTTCTTTAACACCAATAGCTAAATCTTTAGAGTCTTTTAACGCCATATAATCCGACTTAATATCAACATAATGAGTATCTATATCTTTTTTATCATCTAATGAAAAGTATGAATGATTTGTTATATTGAGTGGAATCTTTTTGTTAGAATTAACTAAGAAATCTATTCTAAAACCACTCTCATTCAAAGTATAAATAACTCTTAAATATTCATGTGAAAACTCAACTTGATATTCGCTTATTTTCTTAAAATCAAACTCCTTATTATGAAAAGTGTCAATACCTGAATGAAGTATTATTTCATCATCGATATTATACCTTCCAGCTAAAGGTGCAACAGTTGTACCAATAAACTCTATATTATTACAATAAGAAGAAGCTTGTCTAACCAAACTTCTTCCTTTATATTTTAAGTCATAAATGCTCGCACCAATGTCTATAAGAACAAGTTCTACTTTATTATTTTTTAGTATTACTTTTTTCATATTCATTACCTACATTTATTATTAACTCGTTCAGTGCTTTTATAGCTCTATCACTTCCATTAAACACAGAACAATTTGATAATATATTTACGTATACTTCTCCTATTTTCTCTTTAATATACTCAATAGGATCTGTACTAGAATCATAATTAGTTTTTATTTTATCTAAAAACTCCTTATGTTTTAGTGATCTTTCGTTTAATTCACCACCGCGTATATAATGCTTCATATCCTGGATTTCGTCTCTAATTCTTCCTGGTAGTATCGCAAGACCTAACACCTCTATAATGCCAATATTCTCATTCTTTATAGGTCTATATTCATCTCTTGTGGTGAAAATACCTTTAGGATGTTCTTCATTACATCTATTGTTTCTAAATACAACAATTACGCTGTATTCATCTTCATTTTTTCTTACAACGAAGTTTAAGCTGTTATGTCTTTCATCACCAGTATTAGAAACAATTTCTAATTCTCGGTTATTGTAAGCTCTCCAGTTACTCATAAGTATTTCAACAAAAGAAATTATTGACTTTTTAGATTTAGATTTCATTCTAACAGATGCCATCGGCCATTTTAACTTTTCAACTCTCACGTTGCCAAAAGAAAACTCTTCTGTTACTTCAGCCTTATCTAGAGGAAAAATATACTTTCCCCCTTGATAATGTTCATGAGATAATATCGATCCTCCAACTAGCGGTAGATCCGTATTCGAAGAAATGAAATAATGCTCAAACTTATCTACAAAAGCAAGAAGTGCTTTTAATGAATTAACATCTAGATTCATATCACTGTGTTGAGCTGTTAGCACAATACAATGCTCATTAAAATATGAGTATGGTGAGTACTGAAAATAGTGAAGTCTATCATCAAGTTCTAAACCTATAATTCTATGATTTTGTCTAGGCGCTCTGTTAACTCCTGAAAGCCCTTCAGTCTCCTTACATAAAACACACTTCGGATACTTCTTAGCATTGTTTTGCTTTGCAAGCAGTATCTCTTCAGGAGTCTTCTCTGGTTTAGCTAAATTTATCGTGAGGACAATATCACCATACTCAGATTTGTACCCCCACTTTATGTTATTGCTTAACCTTGCTGTCTTTATATAATCTGTCGCTTTAGATAAGCTGTAGAAGAAATCAGTAGCAGCTTTAGGCGAATCAGAATAGGCATCATAAAACTCATCTTCTATTTGAGACGGAAACTTAAGAAAAACATTCATAACCTTAGCTATAAAGTTATCCTCAAAAGAAGTTCCCTTTTGCTTTATAATGTCATTTTCTTTTGCATAACTAACAAGAATTCTTTTAATCTCTTCAAAGTCATCTGTTAACTCTTCACCCTTTTTGTACTCATTTATGCTTAACATTTCTAAAACTTGATTTCTTGAATAGACCTCATCTCTTGAGTCTATCAATTTGTTAAGTTTTGCATATTTTATTAAAGAATCAACTGCTGAATAAATATCAATCATTTTTATATCCTTTTGGATTTTTCTTATGCCATTTCCATGCAGAATCAATTATTATATTAATATCATCATATTTAGGTTCCCAGTTTAGCGCCTTTAATGCTTTTGAATTGTCTGACACTAGTGAATCTGGGTCGCCTGGCCTTCTCTCAACAACACTCACATCCAGAGTTTCAACCTTGGCTGCAACTTTATCAACTAACTCTTTTACAGAAAAACCATGAGAGTAGCCAACATTAAAATCACTTGACTTTCCACCTTCATGCAAGTACTTCATTGCTAATATATGAACATCTATCAAATCCATAACATGGATGTAGTCTCTTATACATGTTCCATCAGGTGTATTATAATCATCACCAAAAATTTTAAATTTTCCACCTGTTTGAGCTGCTTTTATAAGCAGTGGAAGTACATGAGTTTCATTCTTATGGTCTTCTCCAATATTTGAATAAAGAGAAGCGCCAGCTACATTAAAGTATCTAAGAGTTACATATCTTAAGTCACTAGCTTTAGAAACCCAGTCAATTAACTTTTCCATTGAAAGTTTGCTCTCAGCATATGGATTTATAGGACTTTTTTCATCATCCTCTTTTATCTTAGGGTTTGAAGCATTGCCAAACACAGATGCGCTTGAGCTAAACACCAACTTATTTACTCCGTTATCTTTTAAGGCTTTGAGCAGAGTGGCAGTACCACCAACATTATTCTCAAAGTATTTGATTGGTTCTTTTACACTCTCACCCACTAATGAGTAAGCAGCAAAGTGATAGCATGAGTCTATATCGTGTTTCTTTAAAACTTCATTAAGTCCATCATAATCATTAATATCACAATTATAAAAAGTAGCTTTCGCGTTTACACTCTCTAGATGACCAGTTTCTAAGTTATCAACTACGATAACATCAAAGTCCTGTCTAATTAGTTCATCTACCATATGTGAGCCGATGTAACCAGCTCCACCACACACTAATACTGACATTATAACTCCATTTCTTTTGTTCCATCACCAATGCCTACAACAAAAGCTTTGGCTTCTAAACCAATTAATGCTTTGTATTCAGCAGTGACATTTTCTATAAATTTATCAACTATGTTTTTTTCTACCAAACTAATAGTGCAGCCACCAAAACCAGCACCAGTCATTCTTGAGCCTATTGCTCCATGTTTAAGAGCCAAATCAAAAAGCGTATCTAACTCTTTACCTGTAACTTCATATAAATCTCTAAGACCTATATGAGACTTATTTAACTCATTTGCAAATAGCTCTATATTGTTTTCTGATAAATATCTACATGAGTCTATTGTCCTAGCTTCTTCTTCAATGACATATGTAGCGCGTTTCTCATATACTTTGCTTCTAAAATCGATTTCATTTAATCTATCGACATCAAAATCTGCTAAATATTCAACTTCATACTTAGTTCTAATATCTCCAAGCGCACTCTCGCATTCATTTCTTCTATTATTATAATCAGACTCTCTAAGTTCTCTCTTTTTATTTGAATCAATAACAACTATAGAATAATTTCCAAGATTCGCAGGTATATAGTCATAAGTTAGATCGTTCGTATTTAAAAATATGGCTGTATCCTTTTTACCAAAAGCAACAGCAAATTGATCCATTATTCCACAGTTGAGTCCTATATAGTCGTTTTCAACCTTTTGAGCAAATAGTGCATATTCAATTTTTGTAAATCCTAGATCATATAACTTATCAAACATGTACATAAAGCCGACTAAAAGCGCAGCACTAGATGAAACCCCTGCCGAATTTGGTAAAGAAGCCCAAAGTAAAAGATCAAATCCTTGATTGATTTCAACTCCATTATCAACTAAAAAATCTTTTACTCCTTTTGGATATATTAACCAGCTAGCATTTTTTTCATTTATATCATGAAAAGTATCAAAAACTATTGGCTTTTTATCACCCATATTTACAGAACAAAGAGAAACTTTTGAGTCTTCTCTCTTTCTTGCTATAAAGTATATCCCTTTATCTATAGCAGCTGGTAGGACATGCCCTCCATTATAGTCTAAATGTTCGCCAATTAGATTTATTCTTCCAGGAGAAAAGAATACTCTTCTTTCTCCTGGACCATAAAAATCAATAAATTTATCAATAGCTAAATTTAAATTCATACTATTTCCTAACGGCATTTTTTCTTGAGTCGATGGCAACAGCTACGATAATAATGATACCTTTAATTATTAATTGAAGATATGGATTAATTCCGATAAATGTTAAACCATACGCAATAACTTGGAAAATTAAAACACCAACAACGATACCGGAAATTGATCCGATACCACCATTAAATGATAGTCCACCAACAATACATGCTGATATAGCATCGAGCTCATACATCTCTCCAAGTCGGTTTGTAGCGGTACCTACCCTCGCCGCTTCAAGGAATCCTCCGATACCATAAAGAACTCCTGCTAATGCGAAAACAAGAATTGTATAAAGAACAACATTAACACCACTTACTTTAGCAGCTTCTATGTTTCCACCAATCGCGAACATATTTTTACCAAATTTAGTTTTATTCCAAACAACCCACATAATAACTGTAATTACTATCGCAATTATAGCCAAATAAGAAATACCAACAAAACCATCGGATTGAAGAATCCTCCCCCTACCGATATTTGTGAATCTAATGTCAAAACCTCCTATCGGTTGCGCACCTAAAGGTGGTCTATCAAAATATGTTGAGTTAATACCAAACACAACAATCATCATACCAAGTGTTGCTACAAAAGGGTCTACTTTGAACTTAGCAACAACAACACCATTTATAACACTAAAGAATGTAGTGATTAATATTGCTACAATTAGTGGTATAAAAATACTAAGTTGCGGCATATCTGGGTACATACGATACGCATATTCTGGATCTTGCAATAATGACGCTGAAACAACAGCAGCAAGACCAACTTGCCTTCCTAGCGAAAGGTCTGTTCCTTTAGCTATAATTATACTACCTACACCTAAAGCCATTATAACTCTTGTGGCTGACTGATCTAGTATATTAAAAAAGTTCCTAAAAGATAAAAATCTTGAGTCTACCACAACAATACCAATGAACAGTATTAGTAATACAATATAAATCGCATTATCTATTAGCAAAGTTCTTATCTTTTTGCTTGAATTTACTTTTTCCACTTTTCCTCCTATAAATGCATTGCAGATAATCGCATTATTTCTTCTTGTGAGAAATCTTCCTTATTTAGAATACCAGCTAGTTTTCCAGCACTCATAACAATAATTCTATCTGCAACTCCTATTAGCTCTGCCATCTCAGAACTAACCATGATTACCCCTTTATCCTTCTTAGCTAAGTTATCCATCAGTTTATAGATTTCATATTTAGCACCAACAACCATATTTTATATAGCTATCTATATTAGCAATAGTTGAGTTAAAAGTAATATTTAGCTCAGAGAAAATACCAGTTGCACGTCTCTCTTCAGTTACCATAGCAAAGCCATTTTCAATAGCCTTTTTAGGTGTAGAGTTATCAATCTTTTCGCCGTGCAGATATATTTCACCGCTTTCTATTCTTCTGTCACCAAATAAACATTCAAGCAAATCTGTTCTTTTAGATCCAACTAGTCCCGCAACTCCGAGCACCTCACCTTTTCTAAGGTCAAAAGAAACATTCTTTATACTCTTAGTGTTTACAGCTGTTAGATCTTTTACTTCAAGTAAAACTTCTTTTGGTTCATGAGTTTTTGGAGGGAACCTATCTTTAAGCTCTCTACCAACCATTAAATTGATAATTTCGTCAATAGTTACGTCATCAATTTTTCTACAATCAATAAACTTTCCATCTCTCATGATAGTAACTTCATCAGCTATTTTTTTAATCTCGTCCATTTTATGAGATATATATATAATACCAACGCCATCATCTCTTAACTTGTTAATAATTTCAAAAAGGTGGTTTACCTCTTTTGAACTAAGTGAGCTAGTAGGCTCATCCATTATTAAAATTTTAGAACCATGAGACACTGCTTTTGCAATTTCGACCATCTGTGCTTGTGAAACTGTAAGGTTCTCTATTTTTTCTCTCGGGTCAATATTAATTCCCAAGTCTTCAAATATTTTTAGAGTATCTTGGTACATTTTATTTTCATCAATAAACAGATTCTTTTTAGGGAATCTTCCAAGCCATATATTATCAATTACTCTTGTAGATTGTACTTGATTTAACTCTTGGTGAACCATAGAAACTCCATTTTCGAGTGCATCTTTAGAGTTTTTGAAATTTACAGTCTCGCCTTCTAGCTTTATTTCTCCAGCGTCTTTATTGTATATACCAAAAAGACATTTCATTAGCGTGCTTTTTCCAGCACCATTTTCACCCATAAGTGCATGAACACTATGAGGTCTGATTTTTATAGTTACATCATCAAGGGCTTTTACTCCTGGGAACTGTTTATCAATACCAATCATTTCTAAAAGAAATTCTTTGTTTCCCACTTATACCTCCATTTAAAAAAAGTGCATAGATA
>PDWJ01004700.1_pt1 | contig 11821 bp, 10 predicted proteins | sample 1430881 | NCBI WGS metagenome assembly PDWJ01 (sample SAMN01162460, study PRJNA174530) | Oral metagenome, whole genome shotgun sequencing project. | biome: Marine environment; feature: Marine mammal; material: Swab sample of the gingival sulcus; isolation source: swab sample of gingival sulcus... | reverse complement strand
GGCACTTCTTATAAGAGAATGTAGCGGTATTGTGTGCTTGTGTTTGACTGAGAGTAAAGTTAACGCACTTGGCCTGCCGATGATGGTTGAACATAATACAAGTAAGTATCAAACGGCCTTCACGGTTTCAATCGAAGCGCGAAAAGGTGTAACAACAGGCGTTTCTGCTTCTGATCGTGTTCGTACGGTTAAAGCTGCAACTGCTGAGAATGCCACTCCGGATAGTATTAGCAGTCCGGGGCATGTTTTCCCATTGAAAGCAAAAACCGGAGGCGTGCTGGACAGAAGGGGTCATACAGAAGCCACCATTGATTTAATGCGTTTGGCAAAATTGCCTCCATCAGGTGTGTTGTGTGAATTGACAAATATTGATGGCAGTATGGCAAGGCTTCCGGAAATCATCCATTTTGCAAAGAAGCATACATTTCCTCTGGTTACTATTGCTGATTTGCTCAACTATCGCATTTCAGGTTAAAATCCACCAGTAAAATCATCGTTCGATTTTCGTAAAGCCTTCTATTACACGGTTACCGATAACAATGACGGCATGGTTATAACCACGAAAAACAATGAAAAAAATGATAAAATTATCACTATTAATCAGTATGATTTTGGTAACTTATGTCTTTGCCGAAAATCTGTCTGAACAGTTATCACATGCTGCTTTAGCGCGAACCAAACAGACAGTGATTTATAACGGGCGTTATGTCAAAATCCCTTACCCTAACGGTGATGTACCTAAACATATTGGTGTTTGTACCGATGTTATTATTCGCTCTTACAGAACATTAGGTATTGACTTACAACGTCTGGTACATGAAGATATGCAGCGTCACTTTTCCAAATATCCGTCCAAGCGGCTTTGGGGGCTAAAGACTACCGATAGCAATATTGATCATCGTCGTGTGCCTAATCTGCGTGTATTTTTCAAACGTCATGGCAAAAGTCTGCCCGTTAGCCAAAATGGTAAAGACTATCACCCCGGGGATTTGGTCACGTGGATGTTGCCGGGCAATCTGCCGCATATTGGCATAGTCACCGATAAAATAGGCAAATCAGGGAATCCCAAAGTTGTCCATAATATTGGTTTTGGACCCACATTGAATGACAGTTTATTCGATTATAAAATCACAGGACATTATCGTTATTTGCCTAAAATAAATATTGATAAAGACAAATAAAAAACCAAAAAATTAAAGAGTTTATGAGAACATTACCACCCAATATCGATGAACGACAATTGATATTATTAGAAATTTAATCGGACACTAGTGTATTTGTGTCTTTAACGGTAAGTTGATTTAAAACCTATCAGTTCTTTTGTTTCATATTATTCACTCTGAATAATTTTGGTATAATAATATTTTAAACTTAAATACCAACCCTAAAAAGTAAGCTATTTATGGAAAAAGCGAAGTTGTACAAAAATAATGCTTTAACCCGGCAGCTTCGCAACATAAAGGGCTGGGTTAGGTACGTTTGACAAAGATTAAGTTATTTTCTAGGTCAGGTATTGTTTTTATCTTAATAGCATTGGAGCGAATATGGCACAATATGTTTATACTATGCAGGGTGTAGGTAAAGTCGTCCCACCCGGCAAGCACATTTTAAAAGACATTTATCTGTCTTTTTTCCATGGAGCAAAAATTGGTGTTCTAGGTCTAAATGGTGCGGGTAAATCGACTTTACTTCGCATTATGGCGGGTGTTGACACTGATATTATTGGTGAAGCCCGTGCCCAAACAGGTCTTAACGTAGGGTATTTACCACAGGAACCTGAGCTTGATCCAAACAAAACCGTTAAAGAGATTGTTGAAGAGGCCTTATCGCATATCAAAAATGCGCAAGCTGAATTAGACGCGGTTTATGCCGCCTACGCCGAGCCTGATGCCGATTTTGATAAATTAGCTGCTAAACAAGCTGAGCTGGAAAACATGATTACGGTGGCCGATGCCCATAACCTTGATCGTAATCTGGATATTGCTGCGGATGCTTTGCGGCTGCCGCCTTGGGATGCTAAAGCCGAGCATTTATCAGGGGGTGAAAAACGCCGCGTAGCCTTGTGCCGTTTGTTATTATCCAAACCCGATATGTTATTGTTGGATGAGCCCACTAACCATTTGGATGCCGAATCGGTGGCGTGGCTGGAACGTTTTTTACACGATTATACGGGCACAGTAGTTGCCGTGACACACGACAGGTATTTCCTTGATAATGTCGCCGGCTGGATTTTAGAACTTGACCGTGGCGAAGGTATCCCGTGGGAAGGCAATTACAGCTCATGGCTGGAGCAAAAAGAAAAACGACTTGCTACCGAAGAAAAACAACAGTCAAAATTGCAAAAAACCATTACCCAAGAGCTTGAATGGGTACGGAAAAATCCCAAAGGCCGGCGCAGTAAAAACAAAGCCCGCCTGGAAAAATTTGATGAATTATCCAGTCAAGAATTCCAAAAGCGCAATGAAACTTCAGAGCTATACATTCCGCCGGGGCCTCGTTTGGGGAAAAAAGTCGTGGTGGCAGAGAACCTCACTAAATCCTTTGGTGACAAGGTGTTGTACGAAGATTTATCATTCAACCTGCCACCGGGCGGCATTGTCGGTATTATCGGCCCTAACGGTGCGGGTAAATCGACTTTATTTAATATTATGATTGGTGACGAACAACCCGATAGTGGTAACATGGAAATCGGTGAAAGTGTCGAATTTGCTTATGTCAATCAATCACGCAGTGATTTGGATGGAGAAAAAACCGTTTGGGAGTCCGTGTCCGATGGCTTGGATAATATTCAGGTCGGTAATGTACAATTGAATTCTCGTGCCTATATCAGCCGCTTTAATTTTAAAGGTACTGACCAGCAGAAACGCGTTAAAGACTTATCAGGTGGCGAGCGTAACCGGCTGCATTTGGCCAATACCCTGAAAGCCGGTGGCAACGTTTTGCTGCTGGATGAGCCGACCAACGATTTGGATGTCGAAACGCTGCGAGCCTTGGAAGAAGCGTTGCTGGTTTACCCGGGTTGTGCGGTGGTGATTTCGCACGATAGGTGGTTCCTGGACCGCGTTGCCACGCATATTCTGGCATTTGAGGGTGAGTCCAAAACCGTGTGGTTTGAGGGCGGTTATTCCGACTACGAAGCCGACCGCAAAAAACGTTTGGGTATTGATGCCGATCAACCGCATCGCATTAAATATAAAAAGTTAAAGACTTAATATTTATCTATTGCTGATGAAAAATACCAGATTTCCCACAACGCTTGACAGTATGAAAGCTGAGCTACACCAATGGTCATCTCATAATAATTGGGATTATGAGTTTTCAGACTGGTTAGCTGCAAAGGGGAATTTTGACTTGGCGGCGGGTTATATTGCCTTATTTTGTCCCAATATTATTGAATTTGAAGAGTGCTTATTAATTGCTGATGAGATTAATGAGGCAGATGCTAAAGAATTAAGAAAGCAAAAGGACAAAAAAGCGCTGGAAAGAGGGTGGAATCATTTTCATTTATGGGATTTTCATCCTGCGCTTAGCGAACGCGGATTAACGCCCGAAAAAGCAGTATTTATCGGACAAAGATTACAGCATATTTATACTGCAAGATTAATGGCCCTGTTTCCTGACTATCCGTGTCGAGTAGAATTTTATCAACCTGCCGACCCTGACAATATAGCAGACTATCAGCTGACATTTTGGCAAATTATTCACGAATCCAGTCCTTACACTGAGGCGGAAAAAGCTTTAATTGATGGTATGCTAATAAAATGCTGTCAAAAACATTGGTTAAAATCAGCTCGTGTGTTATTTGAGGCTCAATTTTCCTTAGAAAAAGAGTATTCATCAATTTTCAGCAACTATAGTGATGTGGAGACTTCTGTTTTTTTCATCCAACGTTTAATGGTTTTGCTTGCACAAGGCAAGCTGCAGGCACAGGGCAATTTACGCCGTCCCAGATTCAGTGAAGTGAAATTACCGTAAACAGGATTAGCATGCATTTCTCCGATATGGTGGCAAATGTACTATAAAATGATACTGTATAAGGTGCGTTAGCCTTGGTCACTCATAAGTGCTCAGGTAAACGGTGTAAGGCACTGTTTAGTATAATTGGTGCACGCGGTGCTTCCCGGCATTATCTGTTAAATTATCTTCTTTTTGCTAGATTGAATTAATCTTTGTAAAGATAGATTGGGCCTGCCTCTGACAAGATGAATAAAAATAAAAATTTAATAAGGTATTTTATTATATGAATATTTCGAAAAATATAGTTCAAGTAGCATTGACTATTGTGGCGATAACGCTATCAATTTATTTATCATATTATCCCCTATTTCACGGGGATGCTTGGTGGGGGCATGATGCTATAGTACATTTAAATAGGGTTTATGGTACTTTAAAAAACCTGTCGCAGGGGCAATTTCCCCCTTATTTCGATGTTGACTACGACAATTATCCCGGTTATTCATGGAATCTCTTTTATCCACCGCTATACAATATCATTGCATCATCAATTCAGTATTTTTTCGAGGATTATAATATAACAACAAAACTGGTCAGCATGATGATTGGGGTAATAGCACTACGGTGTGCTTTTGCTCTATTTTATTTGCAGGATAACAGTTTTTATCGTTCACTGCTTTTAGCCTTATGCTATGCCTGTAGCTTGTATATGGTGGATAATATTTTTATCAGATTTGCTTTGCCAGAGTCTTTCGCACTGGCATTTTTTCCTTTATTAGTTGCCGGGCTATTGGCATCCGACAAAAAAAAATCACTGAAATACTTAATTATTGCTAATACTTTTATTCTACTATCGAATATTCCTGCTGCCATTTCAGTTATGTGGTTTGTTATTCTCTATTTTGCTTTTCATTTTGATCAAATTGATAAAATAAAGGTATTTATTAAATCTTATGTCATTGCCTTACTATTGAGTGCCTGGTTTATTTTGCCCTTAATTTACGTGAGTTATGAATCCTCTTTTTATATGATGAACAGTAATTTTTTTGGGCAAATAAGCGTATTCACTGTTGATCTTTATAATTTCATATCAGGTGATTTTATTAAACTAGATCCGCTGAAAAATATGATACTGGGCTTAGGCTATCCATTATTTATAGTCTTTATTTTCTGTCTTTGGAAGAAAAAAAATGGCTTTGATAAAAATAATTTAATTATACTAATGCTAATTTTTTTTATTACGACATCGGTGAACTATAGTTTCTTGCCTGATGTATTTAGTATTTTTTCAAAAATACAATTCTCATGGCGGCTAATACCTTTCGTTGTTATATTGATGTTATTAGAAATTAGTAACAATAAGCAAATCACTTCACATATTATTGTTTTGATATTATTGATGACCGCATTAATTTCCACATCTATAACAATAACCGCTTATCAATCACTACCTACCAAAAAAGATCTTAATACTTCTGTTGTTTTGTTTGAAAAAATACGTAAATTCGATTATGCATTGACAGATGCGATACAAAAGCAGAAACAGATAAGTGCTAAACAGTTATTCTGCCAAGCCGGTAAAGCGCAGATAAAAATAAACTATAGTAAAAGCATTGAATCAAATGGGCTGCCTTCTTATGTATTTAATTTACCCCAAAAAGCTTCATGCACCATCCCGTTTATTGCCTATAAACCTTTGTATTTAGAGGGAGTGGAGAACTATCAATACGCTGGTTTTTTTCAAGTAAATTTACCAAAAGGTCAGCATAAAATTACTGTTAAAATAAAATTCGTATTTCAATGCATGCTTTATGCTACTCTGTTGCTTGCGTTACTTATTTTATACTTGTTGAATAAAAAATATATCCTGAAAAGAAGATAATTATTATTTTAATCAATGGTTATATATTTATGTGTGCGTAAATTAACTATGCAAAAATAGATAGCTATAAAAAGCATGCTATATTCTTAATTGCTTAACCACTTGAAGTAAAATTTAAATTCAGGTGCTTTGCATTCCAGAATTGAATTCGCCTGCCATTTATTTTTTGCTATATTATTTTCTAATAATTAATGCTTTGGTGTCTACTATCACCCCTTTGGAGACAATTAAGATGACAAAGGTATAAATAAACTGCGTCCATCACGAATAACTAAAACAGCCATCGGCTGGTTAGTTTGCTGTTGCATGATTTGTTTGAATTTCTTAACTGAATCAATTTGCTGGTTATTAATATTGATAATGATATCACCGCGTCGAAATCCTGCTTCGGCAGCAGCACTATTGGGGGTGACACCGACTACTGCAATACCGTTATCAATACCTAGCTGGCTTTTCTGTACGGCAGAGAGGTTAGCAACTGCTAATCCTTTATTATCTGTTACTTTGGCTGGTAATGATGTTTTAGGTTGGCCTTCATCCAGTTCTCCGATGGTAACGGATAAATTGGATTCTTTTCCATTGCGCAGAACATCAATATCCACGGTTTTACCCGCTTCAACACGGCCGACCAAGGGTGGCAGATCTGTAGATTTTTTAACAAGTTGCTTATTGAATTTTAAAATAATATCTCCAACTTTTAAGCCGCCTTTTGCAGCAGGGCTTTCAGGTGAAACGCTGGCAACCAAAGCACCCTTTGGCTTATCTAAACCAAAGGATTTGGCCAACTCATGATTAACCATCTGAATACCTATCCCCAGCCAGCCGCGGCTGACAAAGCCTTTGCTTTTTAACTGATCGGCAATACGCATTGCCGTATTAATCGGAATTGCAAAAGCCAAACCGTTAAACGAGCCGGTATTAGAGTAAATTTGTGAATTAATACCGATGACTTCACCATCCAAGTTAAACAAAGGGCCGCCGGAGTTGCCGGGATTGACTGCTGCATCGGTCTGGATAAACGGCACATAAGTCCCGTCAGGCAGACTGCGAGAAACTGCCGATACGATACCCGCTGTTGCGGTGTAATCAAATCCAAACGGGCTGCCAATTGCCAGTACCCAGTTTCCTACTTTGAGCTTGTCGGAATCCCCGATAGTTACTGTTGGATTATTGTCTTTTTTAATCTTTAACAAGGCGACATCGGTACGTTCGTCAACACCCACCACTTCAGCCCGAAATTCTTTTTGCTCGGTAGTACTGACGGTAATTTCATCATTACCTTTAACAACATGAGCATTGGTTAGTATATAGCCATCGCTATCAATAAAAAATCCGGAGCCGTGCGAGCTGCCACCATGTCCTCTGGGTATTCTTGGTGGTTGACCTTGCCCGTCAAAAAAGTAACGGAAAAATTCCTCCGGAGCCATTTGTTGTGGCATTGTTGCTCGTGCCGCTTGTGAAGCATGTCCCTCAATTTGTACGACAGCAGGAGCATTTTTCTCAATCAATCGGCTAAAGTCAGGTAATTCAGCTGCTGATAGTGTTACAGTAAGGGTGCAACTTAATAAAATCAGAGAAGGAATAGTTTTCATATTAAAACCTCTTAATAATTCGTGTGATAACTACTGGATTAGTGTATGCTTGCAGTGTAAGAAATTTACAAGGTTTCTACTGTAACGATTTAGTGACGAATAAGCGTCTTAACAGGAGAGTCAACAGCATGAAAGTGTTAATTATTGAAGATGATAAAAGTGTTGCGCTAAGCTTGGTTAAAGGGTTGATTGAAAAGGGGTACTCTGCACAAACTGTTGCCGATGGCGACAGTGGTTTATTACAAGCGCAAACCCATGATTACGATGTGTTAATTGTGGATAGGATGTTACCCAAGCGCGATGGACTGTCAATTATCAAAACATTACGGTCACAAGGCAACAATACGCCGGCACTTATTCTAACAGCTTTAGGTGAGGTCGATGATACCATTGAGGGGCTGGAATCCGGAGCCGATGATTATATGAAAAAACCGTTTGTTTTTGCAGAGTTGCTGGCACGTCTGAAAGTGCTTACCAAACGTACAACACCATCAAACGACACGATGATTACTATCGGAGATTTAAACATTAATAAAATTACCCGTCAGGTAAGCCGCGAAGGCAAAATCCTGCACTTGCAGCCAAGGGAGTTTGATTTATTGGTTTATCTGGCCAGCAACCGGGGAGAAACCATAACCCGGCAAATGTTATTGGAAAACGTATGGGGACTGCAATTTGACCCGCATACCAATATTGTTGACGTGCATATTTCACGTTTGCGGCAAAAAGTTGACAAAGATTTTCGTGATCCAATGATTCGTACGGTTCGCGGCATTGGCTATTTATTTGATCGTCCGGCACGCTAAGTAATACCATGACGTTACCTGTTAAGCCTACAAAACAGTCTACCACTCCGCTGACTACGCCGTTGCGTTATACTTTTATCTTTTCGTTTTTGATGATTATTTGCCTGATGCCGATATTGGCAGGTTTATATTTTGAATTGTACCGTAATACTGAAAAATCGGCACGCTTACGTTTACAAGCTGAGCAGTCCTTTTTTAGCAGACAAACACAAAATGTTGCAACAATTGATAGCTTGTTTCATGATACCCGCGTTATTGCTTTGCACGATGCGCCGCCTGCAATATGGCAACAGCAACTAACAAAAACAACAATTAAATTAACTGATAAAATAATTGCTGAACTTGACTGGTCGCGTTATCAGCTAAGTGATGACACGCTGGTTACTCTAATACCAGATACTAATACCTTGATAGCAATACCTATTCAGCGAAAACATGCTACCTTAATTTTACTGCAGAGCTTATTGTATTTAAGTGTTGTCGTGTTAATCGTAATGTTTATTTTTGCTTTGGTAGTCAGTTCACGCATTATGCGCCGTATTGATAACATCGATTATACGGCTAAGGAAATTTTGGCCGGTGATATAAAAAAACGTATTCCGGTTTTTGGGTATGATGAATTTTCCCGCTTATCGCAAACACTAAATGCCATGCTGGAAAAAATGCAAACCCTGATGGCGGATTTACGGCAGGTTAATAATAATATTGCCCATGATTTAAAAAGCCCTTTGAATCGTTTGCGCAGTCGAATTGAGGTGACACTGCTTAATCCACGTAATAATGAGGAATACCGTCATGTTTTGGCACAGTCAATAGAAGATATTGATGATTTGCTTAAAACCTTTAATGCGCTGTTACTAATGGGTAATTTGGATTCCAATTCACGCAATTATCAATTAAAACCACTGGCTTTAAGTCAATTATTAACCGATATGGGTGATCTTTACTCGGCAATTGCTGAGGATAAGCAGCAGACTTTGACACTGAAGATAGCTGACGATATACAAATTCTGGCAAATAAAAATTTATTCGCTCAAGCTATTGGTAATTTACTGGATAACGCCATAAAATATACGCCTGACAATGGTTCAATCAATTTATCTGCAATGCAGCAGGCAGATACTGCGATTATTATCATTGATGATAACGGCCCCGGTATTCCCATCAATCAACATAAAGTGGTTTTTGAACGATTTTCCCGCCTTGATAAATCGCGTCACTTACCGGGAACAGGACTGGGTATGGCATTAGTCCGCTCAATTGTAAAGGCACATAATGCAACGATTAAATTAGCAGATAACCACCCGGGTTTGCGTGTAGAGATTCGTCTTAGAGCGATGCCTCGCGCGTTGTCTGATAACCAAGGGCAATAATAATGACAATAAAACAGAAAGCAGTTGATAAATCAGAAGCAAAGGCTATTCACCTTAGTTGTTATCCATGGCCGCAACGATTTATTTTATGGTTTGCCTGTGGATTTGGCAGTGGATTAATTCGACCGGCACCGGGAACCTGGGGGACCTTGCCGGGACTTTTATTGGCTTATTTTTTAATGCCGTATCCTTTATATCATGCAGTAGCGATTAGCTTTGTGATAGTTGCCGGTATCTGGTTATGTCAGCGTGCCTCTGATATTTTAGGCGTGCATGATCACGGCAGTCTTGTTATTGATGAAATTGCCGGTATGATGATTACACTATGGTTTTTACCGCCGACAGGGTTAACGCTGGTGCTGGGGTTTGTGTGGTTTCGTATTTTTGATATTATCAAGCCGCAGCCTATAAAATGGATCGATAAACGCGTACACGGCGGTTTAGGCATTATGCTGGATGATTTGCTTGCCGGGGTATTTGCCTGGTGTGCCACAGCCGCTAGTCTATGGGGGGGGCAGCAACTGGCGTGATACGGGGTGGTAATTATAGATAAATAAAAAGCGGACAGGATAGTGTCCGCTTTTTATTTTTGCTGTTCCTAAAATAGCTAACTTCCCGAATTTAGTACTTATGTTGAAAAACTGTTGGGCAAACTACAGATATCATGCTGTTTTTTTTATAGCTTTTTCTTAATAGCTTAGTCTCCGGGATTGGTATTAGGTATGTCTATATTTTAGTTATAGACAACTCTAACTGCCGGTCCTTCAATATGTATTTCTACCCGTCGGTTTTGCTGCATGCCTGCCCGCGTACGATTAGTAGCAACCGGTTGCAACTCACCTCTACCAAAGGCGACAATTGCCGAAGCAGGGATGCCTTTACTGCTCAAATACTTGGCAACAGAAGCTGCACGACGTTCGGAAAGCTTTTGATTATAGGCTTGTGATGCACGGCTGTCGGTATGGCCAACAACAACAACTTTATTCGTGTTAGAAATTAATCCGCGTGATTTGGCGTTCATTAGCCGTTGTGCCAAACCGTCCAGTTCGGCTTTTCCGGCGGGACGAAGAAATGACTTATCCGTATCAAACCATGTACGGCCACTGTAACGAAACGGCTGTATAAATAGCGCCGGCTCATCAAAAACCTGCATGACTTTGTCTTGAGTATATTGTTTTTGCGATAAATTAGTGGTACAACCAGCTAAAGCTAATGTAACAGCGACAACGATGCCTAAATAGTGTTTTCCTTTCATTATATAATACTCCAATAGTTTTTAAGTTAAACCTAAGCATAGCTTAATATGAAAGCTAATAAAAAACAATAGTATTGCGAAAATTGTTGTAAAAAAGTTCAAAATACTTTTGTTATAGTTAACAGCGAAATGATTGAAACAAAGTGGTGTGTATAAAAAAAGCTCACCGTTTGGTGAGCTTTTTAACTAGATATGTAACATTACTTAAAACTGATTACTTATCTTTTGTTTCAACGGCAACGCCTTGAACCGTAATATTGACACGACGATTTTGTTGGCGGCCTTCAGCAGTAGAATTGCTGGCTACAGGGTTTAATTCACCTTCACCACTTGCCGTAATCAGGTCACTAGAAACACCTAACTGAACCAGATAATTACGTACGCTTGCAGCACGACGTTCTGACAGGCCTTGGTTATAAGCAACAGAACCAACACTGTCAGTATGGCCAACGACGTTAACGCCAACGATTGATTTAATTCTACCCAGATCACGAGCTTCCTTGATTTTAGATGCCAATTCTTGCAACTCGGCTTTACCCTCAGGACGCAAGTTTGACTTGTCAAAGTTAAATAACGTATGAGCTCCTAAATTGAACTCAACTTCTAAAACTTCAGGGGCTTTTTTAGCACCACATTCAACATTAGGTGCATTATTAACAACCTCAACACATTGACCAAAGCTGTTTTTTACGACAGAACCCGAACTGTTTACTAAAGCATTTGTTATATCATGAGCCGATGCAACAAAAGTTACAGCAGATGCAGCGATTAAAGCTAATTTTAAATTTTTATTCATATTTTTCTCCAAAGATAACTTGCAAGTTGTACTTATATTTTCTTCTCTATAAACATTACAGAGTTTCAAAATACTAAAACTCCTGCTTATAATAAGGGAAACTGTGTAAAAAAGCAAAGCAATTTATCCTAAAAACAACAAAACTTCGAAAAATAGTCAGAAA
>PDWJ01006004.1_pt1 | contig 11822 bp, 4 predicted proteins | sample 1430881 | NCBI WGS metagenome assembly PDWJ01 (sample SAMN01162460, study PRJNA174530) | Oral metagenome, whole genome shotgun sequencing project. | biome: Marine environment; feature: Marine mammal; material: Swab sample of the gingival sulcus; isolation source: swab sample of gingival sulcus... | reverse complement strand
GCTGGAACCACTGCCGGTGGCCCCGAAATCGCAGGACTCTGCCTCAATGAACTTTCTCTTGCACTGCCTGCCAAGGCCGATGCGGGGCAAGGCCGCCGCGTTGGACAACGTAGGTGCCTGCGTCCGACCGGGCGGGCGGATCTTCGGGGCGACAGTACTCACCCAGGGGGTACCCATCGCGCCACTAGCGCAGATTATGTTCCCAGTGCTCAACTGGCGTGGCGTCATGAACAACCGCTGGGACAGCCTGGCGGACCTGCAGAAAGCCTTGGAAGAGCGATTCGTTGACGTCCGCCTCGACGTCTATGGCTCCACGGCGCTCTTCGAGGCGCAAGTCCCCTAAACCACGGTTGCGGCTCGAGCAAGGCGCGCCAACGATCGCGGGAAATGAAAACCCTAGGTGCCATGATGGATAGAGTCGGCAACCAGCGACCAAATCGCGGTTCGGGAGGAGGTGGATACGGTGTCCCGCAAACCAGTCACCATTCCAGTGACCGGAACGAGCGCAGCTGTTCGAATAGAGCCCGGGCGGGCCGAGAACGTTGCAACCGCGATCCGAGACCGGTGTGGTTCGTTGGGGATCTGGCAGCGCGGCAACCTGATCCCGCTCCATCCCATGGTCGGATCCAGCCAGTGGATCAAACAACTCGCAACCCTGACCCAAGATCTGGCAGATCTATTGGTGTCTCGTTCGATGGCCCGGGCAGATGGCGATTTGGGTCAGGTGGCACGAGCAGCAGGCTTGACCGATGCCGAATCCTGGAAGTATCGATCTGGAAGGCCATTGGCCGAGGCGTTAGGAATGTATCGGGCCGACGTGATCGTCAGTGGTGGTGCCGCCCACTTCTTAGAGTTCAATTTCGGCACCTGCTTGAACGGCATTGCCTCAACCAGTCGGCTCCAAGAAACCTATCTCGCAGGCTTCAACGTTTTACCCAGTTCAATGATCCTAAGCAAGCAGCCGCCAACGGTGATCGAGGCTAGGGCAGCTTGGGTGAAGCGCGTCCTGCAGCCCGAGCAGCAGTTTGGCGTGGTGGGGTTCGCAGCAGAGGGAGATGAGGGCTCTCTCAGGGTGTTCGAGCTAGATGTCGAGGCGCTGCGCCATGTCGGCGTTGCGAGCGACTTCATCCCGGCTGAGGACGCCACGGTCACAGCTACCGGGCTAGAACACGAGGGGCAGAACTATCAAGGCGCTTTGCGATACTTCCTCTTGGGCTCGGGCCATGAGCGGAGCCGTCCAGGGTTAGCCGAAGCCTTGGAATCGGCCGCAACAGTCAAACTCTTGGGAGCCTCAGCCTACGAACTCTTCACGAGTAAGCTCCTGCTCGCAGACCTATGCTGCGATGAGGATCTCAATCAAGCGCAGCGGAACCTCGTGTCACATATCCCTTGGACAGCGCGCGCTCTTGATCGCCGAGTAAACAGGCATGGCAAGTATGTAGAGCCACTGGTCTGGGCAGAACAAAACCGCGAGAACGCAGTGTTGAAACCGGGCAGGGGCTTTGGGTCTCGCGGGGTGCTATTCGGCGCAGTCGAATCGGAGAGCACCTGGCGCCAAGCCTTGGAACGGGCAGCAACCGATGGGGACTGGGTAATTCAGGAGCGTGTCGAAGGCGACCGCACACCGATGGCGTATTGGGATTCAGAAGCAAGCGAGATTCGGACCGTCGCTAGGCCAGCATTGCTGGGGCCGTTCGTTGTTGATGGAACCTACGCCGGTTGCTATACCCGGCACTCACTCAATGAAGCCGTTGATGGGATGCTGCAGCCGGAGCGAAGGGAGTTCAGCAGCTGCCTGGTAGCGGTCGCTTGAGCAACAACCCCACACAGTATGACGAATCGCATGGTGGCGTGTCCTCGCCGCCTATTCGGTTCACAGTCCGCGCACGCCCTGGGTGCCGCCGAAAGCGCAGCCAGTGCGAGAAATCGAGGTCGGCGCAGGTTGGTTGGCGCTCGCACACGCCCTGGGCGCAGCGGTTTCGGCTCGGGCAAGGCGCGCCAAGCAGTAACACCGCCCCGCGCAGAAGATCGCATCACAACACCGACGGCTGCCCGCCGGGTTCGCTCACCCTTTCCCGGTCTGGCTGCGGTTGTACGCCACAGCAGCGTCAAACCAAAAGCCGAGGCCAGCCTCGTCAGCGGCCACCAGTAGGTCGCGCAGGCGCTCACTCAACTCGTCTCTTGCTGACATGTTTCCGTTGCCCTTCATCGCCGGGAAAACCACCTTCGGCCGAAGATCAATACGGCGCTGACTATTGATCCGTCTCTCGGGGTGAATTGTTCTTTCAATGCGCAACGCCCTCACTTTCAAGCATGAGCTGAAAGTGAGGGCGTTGCCCTATCCACGACGGTTAGCTAGTGCGACGGCGCAGACCCAGCAGCACCGAACCCACAGCAGCCAACACTGCCAAGCCCGTCACTGGCAGCTGAGTGCCAGCAGCGCCGGTCTCCGGTGGCAGCGTCGGACGGATCAGTTTCTGACCGTTGTAGTTCGCCGGATCACTATCCGAGACTTTGTCCGGCGTGAACGGCGAGCCGGCAGCACCAATCATCTGCGGCGGGGTGCCAGAGGCCGAAGCGGTGTTGGTGAACACGCCAGCCTCGGTCACCTTGGCCGAGACCGTGCACTCAGCCACAGCGCCAACAGGCAATGTCGCAATCGGGTTACCACCGGCGCACTTGATCTGTGCACCAAGCGCGGCCATCTTCGGATCCTCGACCGCCACGTCAGTCAGCGGCACGTTGCCCGTATTGGTAACCACGATCTTCCACGACGCCACCGAGCCAACGGTCAGCGAAGGACCAGGCGCGGCATCAGCATCATGATCAACACCTGCCACCACAACGTACTTCTCGACGTCGACGGCCGGCTCAGCACCGAAGTAATTCGCCGGATCATCATCAGTCACCGTCACACCAGGCACCGGTTCACCGTTGGAGTCCAAGGTTTCCGGACCCGTACCGGTAGCGGTAGCGGTATTGGTCTGCTGACCAGCCACCGCAGCAACAGCAGTCGAAGTACAAACCATCGATTCACCGACAGCCAGCGCATCGCCTGGACACTTGATAGTCGCGCCCGCCGCCGTCAGCGTCGGATCAGACACCGACACATTGCTGAGCGGCACGTTACCGGTGTTCTTAACCTCGAATGTCCAAACCACATCCTGACCCTGAGCTACCAGCGCGCCAGGCGCGGCGTTGGCGTCGTCGCCCTGCACAGACTTGATGATCTCGATGGCCGGCTCAGCACCGAAGTAGTTCGCCGGATCATCATCCGTCACCGTCTTACCGGGCACCGGCTCGCCATTAGTATCAACAGTCTCTGGACCAGTGCCACTGGCGGTTGCGGTGTTGGTCGTCTGACCAGCAGTCGCAGCAACAGCGGTCGAAGTACACTTCGTCGATTCACCAACAGCCAACGTATCTGCATCACACGTGATAGTTGCACCAAGTGCTGTCAGCGTCGGATCGGACACCGACACATCAGTCAGATCAACATTGCCAGTGTTCTTAACCTCGAAGGTCCAAACCACATCCTGACCGATTGGAACCAACATGCCAGGAGAATCATTGGCATCCTGCTGCTGAACAAGCTTGGTCAGTTCGATCGCGGGCTCAGAACCGAAGTAGTTTGCCGGATCATCATCAGTCACCTTCTTACCAGGCACTGGTTCACCGTTGGAGTCCAGGGTTTCCGGACCGGTGCCACTAGCGGTTGCGGTGTTGGTCTGCTGACCAGCAGTCGCCGGAACAGCAGTTGAGGTGCAGTTCGTCGATTCACCGACAGCCAACGTATCCGCATCACACGTGATAGTCGCACCCGCCGCCGTCAGCTTCGGATCAGACACCGACACATCAGTCAGATCAACATTGCCAGTGTTCTTAACCTCAAAGGTCCAAACCACATCTTCACCCACGGCCACCAACACACCGGGTTCAGCGTTGGCGTCGTCGCCCTGCACAGACTTGATGATCTCGATAGCCGGCTCAGCACCGAAGTAATTAGCCGTATCATCATCCGTCACCGTAACGCCAGGCACCGGTTCACCGTTGGAATCAACAGTCTCCGGACCCGTACCACTAGCAGTAGCATTATTGGTCTGCTGACCAGCCACCGCAGCAACCGGCGAAGCAGTACACTCCATCGACTTACCAACAGCCAGAGTGTCCTGCGGACACGTGATTGTGGCACCAGCGTCCGTCAACGTCTGATCAGACACCAACACATTGCTGAGCGGCACATTTCCGGTGTTCTTAACCTCAAAGGTCCAAACCACATCTTCACCCACGGCCACCAACACACCGGGTTCAGCATTGGCGTCGTCACCCTGCACAGACTTGATGATCTCGATCCCAGGCTCAGCGCCGAAGTAGTTCGCCAGATCATCATCCGTCACCTTCTTACCCGGCACTGTGTTGCCATTTGCATCAACGGTCTCTGGACCAGTGCCACTGGCGGTTGCGGTGTTGGTCTGCTGACCAGCAGTCGCTGGAACAGCGGTCGACGTACAGTTCGTCGACGCACCAACAGCCAACGTATTGGCATCACAAGTGATCGTCGCACCCGCAGGCAGTGACGTATCGGTCACCGACACATCAGTCAGATCAACGTTGCCAGTGTTAGTCACCGTAAACGTCCAAACCACGTCTTCACCCACGGCCACCAGCACGCCTGGAACATCGTTAGCGTCGTCACCCTGGACAGACTTAACGAGCTGGATCGCCGGCTCAGCACCGAAGTAATTCGCCGGATCATCATCAGTCACGGTCTCACCCGGAGTAGTCGTGCCGTCGAGTTCGATCGTTTCTGGGCCAGTGCCGCTGGCGGAAGCAGTGTTGGTCTGCGGACCAGCAGTCGCAGCAAGCTGCGATGCCGTACAGTACATCGACGAGCCAACCGCCAACGTATCGGTCGGACACAGAATCGTGACATTCGCAGCGTCCAACGTGGGATCAGAGACCGACACATCAGTCAGATCAACATTTCCGGTGTTGGTCACCTTAAACATCCACACCACGTTTTCACCCGCAGCCACCATCACTCCGGGAGCGGTATTTGCATCATCACGCTGGACAGACTTAACCAACTCGATAGCAGGTTCTACTGGATCGATCTTCAAAGCGAGATCCAACGTGTTGTTGGTGAAACCATCTGGCTCGTCACCTGTTGCCTGTGCACCAGGCGTATCCGAGTATGTGGCCGAGAGGCTGATCAAAGCCGACCTAATGCCACCGTCAGACAGCGTCGCCGTAGCGTTGTGATCATCAGTTTCGTCTTCATTGTTGTTGGCGTACGTCTCACCGTCCGGAGCAATCTCCGCACGAGCCAACGCATCCACGAAAGCACTCGCCGGAATCACCACGTAATAGTGGCCGGCCACCAAGTCGGTGAATTGGTAGTTACCGTTGGCATCGGTGGTGGTCGTCAGCCCGGTCGGCGTGCCGTCCGCGTTCATCAGCACCAACTCGGTGCCCGCAGGCACCGGCGAGTCGCCAGCGTCATACTTGCCATCACCATTCATATCGACCCAGACGCGATTACCCAGGGTGAAGCTGGGCCGGTAGCCGAAGTCGACATCGGTGCGGTCTTGAGCGGGTGCCAGCGTCACAGTGGTCGATGCATCGGGCGTCCCGTCGAGGTCGTAGGTTGCTTTGAGGTCGGAAGTTACGTCGGATACCTCAACCTTGAACTCGCCAGGAGGCAGATTCTCAAACTTGTAGTTGCCATCACTGTCGGTGGTCGTGGTGTAGACGACATCGTCGTCGCCACCGGGAACACCGTCCCAGCCATACCAGGTTGCAGTGATCGTGGCCCCACCCAGGCCTGGTTCAGTGGCGTCCTGCACCCCATCGCCATCTTCATCAACCCAGACGCGGTCACCGAGACTCGCGGAGGTGGTGAAGGCCATATCAAGGGTGTAGTTGGTGAAATCGTCGTTGACCGACGGGCTAAGACCGCCGGTGTTGTCACCCAACGGCTCATTCCCGGTAGCCGGGTCAAGATTGCCAGCACCAGGCGTTGACGAGAGGGTGATCACCGGAGTCACCACACCATCGACTGCCTCGTCACCCGGTGTCGACGCATGGTGGTCACCGGTGGGATCGTTGACGTCAGTGTTGGGGTCAGCTTCGTAGCCCTCCGGCTGTACCTTGTAACCAGCAAGCTTGCCGCCAGCGGCGAACTCTGCTGCCGGAATGCGGGCATAGTAGTCGCCAGCCGCCAGCTTGTCCGCTCGCCAACGACCGTTCTCGTTGGTCGTTACCGTCTTGACGAGGGTGTCGCCAGCGCTCGGGCCGGTTGTGCCGTCGTCGTCTAGGTATACCTCAACTGGCAACCCCTCGGGGCCGGCGATGTCGGTGCCCTCGGTGTATTTGCCGTCGTTGTCGGTGTCGACGAAGATCAGGTCGCCGAGCTCGTAACCTTCCACCTGAACGGTCACGGTGTTGGACCGCAAGAACTGATCATCTGGCAGGGTAGCCGAGTCGAATCCGAATCGGTTGGCGTAGAAGTCACCAGCGGCATTGTCTTGGGCGTCAAGCGTGACGGTGATCTTCATCCCCTGCCGGGCATTGCCGTCAGGCGCCAGATCGTAATTGGAGTTGAACCGGAAAGCGGTTGCGTCGGCCAAGGTCGCCGGGCAGGTCCCGCCATTGTCAACTTCCATGGTGAACGAGGTGCCGTCATAGGAGCACCAGGTCGACGTGTTTTCGTCCGGGTTGTAGTTGACAGTCGACGGATCGTCGGCCGTGTACCAGAACACACCCATCGCGTCTTCACCGGCGCCAGGGACTGAGTCGTCGGTCCAGGCGGTGGTGGGGACATCAGCCAGGGTGACCGTGCCAGAGAAGTTTGAGGCAGGGTCGCGTTCATTGAGCGAGCCCTGACCATCGCCGTTCCACGGGAATACGTCGATCACTACCGGCTTCGCCGTGGCCGAGGTGCTCGAGAAGTTCGAGAAGGCCACCGTGTAGACCTGGCCGTCTGACGTCGGATCGAGGGATCGGTCCACCCTCTTCGATGTCTTAATCGAGCCCAACTGCTCAAGGTTGATCGTGTGCTCGTCGGAGCGAGACTGCAGCGGGGTGACCACGTTGCTGGCCCGGATCTCGGAGTAGTTAACGGCTGGCGTGTTGTTGGCCACCAGCGGATCGGAGTCGGTGCAGATGATTCGCGGCGGCACCGGCTGGTTGGCCGGCAGGTCGCCCATGTACCAGATCAACAGGGTCTTGCCAGTCTCTGGCTGATCGTTTCGGTTGGTGTTGGGCTTTACGATGTCAGCGGGAGTGCCACCGGGATAGTTCGCCGTGCAGGAAGCGTTGTAGCTGACCTCTTCCGGCAGCTCGTCGATGATGACCACATCGGCGGCCGGGCTCGCGGTAGCAAGCGACGACTGCACCGAGGTGTTGACCTGCCAGACAATTTGATTGCCGGCCAGGGTTGAACTCGAGGACTGGTAACCAGCTTGGGGCTCCAACGATTCCTTTGTTAACCGAATCTTGACTCGCGACAGGGTGGTCCGGTCGCCGCTGCTGCGTGAATTCTCCGGCGAAGGCAAATAACTGGGGGTCAGCCAATTGCGAGAACCATTAGGACGAATCCAGGAACGGTTACCGTAATTTGCCAACACTGTGCCAACCGGAATCAGTTCACCATCGTGGGGCCCACCGTGGAAGGTGTCGCGCACCGTGAGTGGAACGATCCCGCGGATGATATAGCCACCATCAAGGCTGAAGTTCGGGTCAACCGGGCTGATCCGCACCATATTGACGGCATCAATACCGCCGGGCGCCGAAGTGGGGTCGTCGTACCAGGTTGTCGAGGCATCACCGCATTGGGCAGATGCTGCCGCCTGAGCCGTCCAGGTTCCTTCATAACGACCGGTACTGGGATCGACTGCGCCGCCAGAGAGGGGATCGTCACCACTCAGGTCGGCCACCGCGTATTCAACCTTGAAATTGTCAGGCCAGGTCGAGTCGTACCCCACCAGGTTGTACCTCCCTACGTAGGCGTACTTGCCAGCAGGGCCATTGGACGACACCGCGGAGGATTCGGAGAGCTGGAAGACCGTGTTGTCGAAGACATCGCAGACTTCAGGATTGAGGAGGGGATTCGTTCCGTTGTTGTGGAAGTACAGCAGGCTGTGAAGACCTTCGGAGGGCTCAACTTCGGAGTCGCCACTGTGCCATGAAGTTTGACCCGGCAGATAGGCATTGCTGGTGCCATGGACGTTGGTGGTATCGCGCAGCATCTTGCTGAACGAGCCGCGCGTCGTCAACGTCATGGTCGCTTCTTCGGTGTTGTTCGACTGCGGATCGGGGTCAGGCATCGGCTCGCAGTTCAGGTCGCTGTCGCAGTAGCCAGGCTCAACACCATCGTTGTAGTTTGAGGTGCCCGATAGGCCGTCGGGGTCAAAGTCGGTGAAATGGTTCATGATCTTGATTTCACCGCTGCCATCGACAGGGCCGTTTTCGGCATCGATGACTTCCAGTGGCACGAACACCCGGATCTGATGGCTGATCACATAGAAGGGGCCGTTGGCGTAGTCGACCCCACCGGTTGCGCTGGTCACCGGGAACGAGTCGCCCGACAGATCGGCGCCATCAATCGTTAGCTGATAGGCCGAGTCAGTATCACCAGGGTTCGCCCGGTTATAAGAGCACGTACCCGAGTCGATCACCGAGTTAAGTGCGGTCGCATTACCACCGATCTTGCCGTACGGGTGGTCTCCGCCATATCCTGCCGACGGCCGACACTGGATGATGTAATACTCAAAGTTACCCAAGGGGTTACCGTTGCTATCGATCGCGGTCACCGCGTCACCCAGGGTGATCGGCTGCACAATCTGTTCGATACCGTTCTTACGATCCTGGGCAATATTGAGGAAGTAGGTCATATACATCCCCTGAACCCCTTTTTCACCGGGGTCATCGGTATCGCCATCACCGTTTCGGTCGATGTCCATCGTTGTGGTACGCGTAGTGTTACCGGTTTTATTGGCATCGTAAGCCGGTGATGACGAAATCTTGATCGGGCCAACAGGATCCGAAGTGGCTGGCTTGGCCCGGTCGATATCAAGATTGTTGACGTCGGGCATGTAGACCCGGGCGTCGGAGGTGAAGGTGCTGCCGTTGGGTGACGCATTGCTCACGTCGATCACGGTGGAGAACTGCTTCTGACCGCCCTCGGTATATTCTCCCAGGTTGCAGCGCAGGGTAACGGTGCCGTCAGGATTGTCGATGATCTCCGACGGAGGAACGTCAAAGCCGCCATTGTTCGCGGACTTGCATGCCGCTGGAATCGAGTTGAACGACACCTTGGCGCCGTCAGCCGGGTACAGGGTCTGCTCAAACACCACGGGGCCTTCAGCGTGGTTTTTGTCTTCGAAGTTGCTTGCGGTCACCGACCATTCGGTGGCCACGACGTCTTGGGTCCGCACCTGGTTATTGCCGGGGCCACAGTCGTAGCCTGCGTCAGCCTCATCGGTGGCCGTGCCACAGCCATGCCCGCCGAGGTCAAATGCCGGCGTCCCGTCAACCACGGCTACACTACCCACGCTTAGCTCTGGTCGGGGAGCCCATGCCGCATTAATCGTAGATCCGGGCACCACGCCAGTTGCCACACCAATACGGGTATCGCCTGCCGATTGGGACACGTCCTGGTCGGGGCCAGCAAGTGATGGCAAGAAGTTTGAGGGCGTCGGGTAGACCGCCGGGTCGGTTTCTACCTGCACCGTGTACGGACCGCCGGTTAAGCCGGGGAAGCTGTACAGGCCATCAGCGCCAGTGGTTACGGTGGCGACTGCGGTGCCGGTGGCCTCGTCGATCAGAGTAACTATCGCGCCTGGGAAGGCGACCTCATCGGCGTCGTTGACGCCGTCCTTGTTGCGGTCATCCCAGACCAAACCGTTGATCTCATCAGCGCCGGGGGCTGCTGGCTCAGTAGCGGCATACGACGGGGATACGACCCCGACGATCAGGCCGATCAGGCCGAGTATCACGGCCAACTTATGCCGTAGGCGGGTTGAGCTGGCGTGTGCTGACTTCATGGGACCCGGGTTGACAATCATATCTACGCTGACTTTCCAGATTGCGTGCCTCCGCCAGCACTATTTAGTGCTGACATATACGGCAACGGTAACGCCTATCTAGCTAGGTAGCAACACTTCGGCATCCAAGACACGATCAGCACCACCCCATAGCCCGCGAATATGGAAGCAAACAATTACTTTGAAACCGGGAAACAGCTATCTGACTACGTGAATTGAGTTTTCAGAACGCAAATAATTCACAATGCTTTCAACTTCAAGCACGAATTGAGAGTGTTGGGGGGATCAGGGCGCTACGCCTCACTACCTACACGGCTAGCTGGTGCAACGACCCCGTCAGATGATTACGAAACCCACCCCAGCTAACGGCACTGCCGTGAGGCTTGCCCCCGACGTGGCGGTATCACGACCGGTGCCTAGCAAGTAAGTTTTCGGCCCGAGGTGAAGAGCGAATCAAATAAGGCTGTATCTATATGTGCTGCACAATCCATTCGGGCTGCACAGGGGTTATTGATGCCGGTGTTGGGGGCTAACCGACAAGTTCATCGGTCTTGTTGCGAACGATTGACGTGGCCTGCTCGATGAAGTCGATGAGTTCTTCAGTTTTCTCGCTAGACCAGTTGGCAGCCAAAGCGGCGAATTCTTCATTCGCAGATTGGAACACGCTAGCGAGCCGGTCGACGCTGGTGGGGTGGATGGTGACTGATCGAAGGTCAGTGTCACTAGCCTCGCGTTGCACCCAGCCGTGCCGAACCAGGCGGCGTAGCACGCTGGTCATGGTGGTCGGACTCATCCGGGTCCTGCGGGCCAGCGCAGTTGGTGTCTGGGGCCCGTCTCGATGTAGCGCGTCCAGGACAGCCAGGTCACTTTCATTGAGTCCCAACCGCCCTGCGACAACCCGGTTGGCGGCAGCAAATTCACTGTTTAGGGCACGCAGCGCCAGGATCAGCCGGTGGTTGTGAAGCTCCATTGTCACTCCTATTGATTCCCGGCCAGGTCTACCACTAGCTTCTTGTGGGCTCGCCCGGCGAGCAGGTCGGCATAGGCCGCTTGGACTGCCGCCAGGGTGAATGGCACCACTTGCATGGCCGAGACCTCTATGACGCCGCCCGCCACGTCAGCGGATATTTGGTCTAGGTCGCCAACCTTGGCATGCCGAGAGCCGGTGAATTGCACTCGTTTGAACAATATTGCCGGTGACGGCACGAGGGTGCCAACCCGGCTGGGCTGCACACCTAGGCCGAGAGCGATGGAAACGTATTCGCCCCCATAGCAGTCAAGGAACGCAGTGATCCGGCGGGGCGCGAGGGTTCGGAGCTGATCAGCGACATCACCCTCGTAGTCGACCGCCAGGGCACCCCAGCGGCGTAGCCGCTCCGCACTGGCTGGGCCAGCGATACCTATGACGGTCGCGCCCCGGAGCACGGCAAGCTGGGTAGCTATCGATCCCACACTGCCCGAAGCACCACTCATGGCCAGGATGTCGTCGGCCCCGATCTCAAGATGACGCAGCGCGCCACACGCTGTTTGCGCCGCCACCCCCAATGAAGCCGCTACTCGATAATCCAACGCAGCTGGTAGGTGGACCACGTCGCTGATCGGGGCTATCAAATGGTCTGTCAACGAACCGCGAACAGCAGCATCACCCGGAGCGCTTCGCAGCGTGCCAAACACCTTGTCGCCCACTGCGAAACCAGTGACACCAGACCCGACAGCATCCACGACCCCGGCAAAATCACGTCCTACTGTCCGCGGAAAGGTGGAAACGAACCAGCG
>PDWJ01005862.1_pt1 | contig 11824 bp, 20 predicted proteins | sample 1430881 | NCBI WGS metagenome assembly PDWJ01 (sample SAMN01162460, study PRJNA174530) | Oral metagenome, whole genome shotgun sequencing project. | biome: Marine environment; feature: Marine mammal; material: Swab sample of the gingival sulcus; isolation source: swab sample of gingival sulcus... | reverse complement strand
GACGGAGCGGATTTCCTCATCTAGCCTGACTTGCACCGCACGGGGGTCATCCATCCCAGCCAGCTCCGATGCCAGCCGGGACGGCAGGGCAAGGAAGTTAGACCTGACAATCCCGTCAACCTCGGCGATCATCGCGTCCACCTCGGACACCCTGACAAGCTCCCCGCGCTCCCGCGCGTTTTCCATCGCCAGCTTGTCCGCCCGTTCCTTGTCGGCGCGTGCCTTTTCCTGCGCCGGGTCTAGGTCGCCCGGCTTCGGGGCTTGGTCGAGCTTTCGCTTTTGAACCAGCCTTTGCAGGTAACAAATGTAATCCCTGACATGTGAAATGAAATACTTACCCCGCCCACGGTCAATGATGTGCCCCTCCTTCTTGAGCTGCTGGATGCGCCGGGGGTCGAGTGTTGAAATCTTGCGGAAGTCATCGAGGTAGATTTTTTGCTCAAGGATGTCATCCGGCGTCTCATTCTCTTTGTCCGTCTTGATCTGGCCTCGCAGGAACTCCAGTTGCTCTTCAGCCGCTCAACCTTGTCAAAATGATCAGATTCACCCACTTCGCGTTGCTATTTGTTGCCATTTCACACCCCACCAATCGGAATCTTGAGCACCGGGTTAAAATCGAACTCAACCCGCTTCGCGCTCCTCTTCTGTTTGTCATAACGCACGATTTGGCTTCCCCACTTCTTTTGCAGCAAAGCGAATTGCTCACGCTCGGCCTCCATGTTGCGATAAGCCGCACACCCTCCGGTGTTGCCGTGGTCATCCTTAATCATCGCAACGTAGTTAATCCGCAAGATCGCCCGGTGGTCGTTGATCTCCTGTAAACAGATGTCAAAATCCTCCTTCAGTGGCAGCGATTCGTCATAACGGGTCGGGCAGTCGATGAACCCGTGCCACGATGCGGAAATGTAGCTAAGTGTTGAGAATGGCTGTAGTTCGCGGTAGCTCTGCTTATCGAATGTCGAGTTGACTCCCCAAATCCTGACTCCCCATTGCCGGGCAAGTTCAAAGCCGGACTCGATAAACTCTAACAATCTGTCCCCGGTCAGAGGGACATGATGGAACTTCCCATCCTTCCATTGGTATTCCTTCACGTGGCGGATGTCATCATCAATGATTAACAGGTCTTCGCCTCCGTGCTCGTCGCGTATCCAGTTCCTCACACGCGCAATGTTCCCGCGCGTTTCATCGGGAAGCACAATGACCGAGTGCCCCCGATCTCGATACTCCGACGCCTCAAACTCATGCACCGCGTAGACCACACCCGGTAGAATCCGATGCGTCAACACTCCGCTGGCTCGCTTGTAACTCGGGGCGATGATTTTCATTTGGCGACCTCCCGGAGATATTTCGCACCATCCAATACCCTCCCAACTCCCCGGCTGTGCGGCTTGCCGTTCATCCGGCGCGTCCTAACGGATTGGAGATTGAAGTGGGTTTGCGCCTGCAACCAGTCCACCTCGTTTTTGAACACCAGAACGACATAGTTGTTAGCCTCGTCCATCACCTCCGAAAAGGGAACCTCCGGTTCTAGCTGCTCATCCTCGCCATCCTCGGCCTCGAAGAAGCCAGCCAGCTCTACGTCATCGAGATCGGCTAGTATCTCGTCAACGGCCTGTTGGTCAAGGTCTGCCAGCTCCGCAATCCGGTTATCAGCCACCAGATCGGCCAGCTCGTCTTGCTCGGTCTCGTAATCCTGATAATCCACCGGCACCGATTCCCAGCCCATCGCCTTCGCCGCCAGCAAGGCACCATGCCCAGCCGTGATGAACCCCGACAACCTCGACACCCTCACCGGACGCCGCCACCCCTGATGGCTGATGATCTTGCCCAGTAGCTCGACCTGCTCCGCCGGGTGCTGGTTGGGATTCTTCGGGTGCGGTTTCAAGTCACCCACGGCAACCATATCGGCGTAGCTGCATCTGACCTCGGGACTATTCATGCACCTAGAAAGGAAAAAATCGGGAACGGAGAAAGAACCTAAAAAAATAGCCAATATGACCTAATCCCTTACCCTTACTGGCTCAAACCGACAGTCACCAACTCGACAATGACCGTCATTTTATTCTGCGCGGCTTGTATCCATCGAAAATATCGACCAGCCGGACAAACTCGGGGACAAACAAGGCAGGGGCTTTCCTCTTTGACCTGTCGAAGATATCAAGCTTCTCGGCCTCCTGCAACACAGTGAACGAGAACAGCCGTTTCTTTTTGCCCCCCCGACGAATAAACGCGGCCTTGCCCGCACCGGGGAAACCGAACGCCCCGCGCAGGCTCCGCCCCCTAAAAGAAACATGGTAACGCCCGGCCTTGCCCCTCACCTTGCGAACAGTCGCCTTGGCAGTGTGCTCCACCCCGACCCCCTGCTCATCAAATACAATCCTCGCCACAGAATGCCCCCTTCTCGCCTTGATAGCCCGGATTTTCTTGCTGATCTTGCCCTTGGCACCACGTCTTGGCTGGATCTCCTCCTGCACCTGACGGTTGGCGGCTGTCCTTAATTTGGCCACTGTATAGTTCAAGCTGCCCCGTTCAGCCCTCTCAATGCTCCTTTTGCTGTTGTAGCGCAAGTGGTCGGCGATGCCATCAAGGTTGGATTTTAAGGAGATCTCCATGTGGAGAGAAAGCCTCCATCATGGGGCGACTGCATCCTCAATGTCCATTCCCCTGTTCATTCTGGCTCTGGCAGTCTGGACGCTTATTCCTGACCCCGACACCTGCAGAGCCTCCTCCACAGTGAGCAGCCTGCCTTTGAACATATACCTCTTCTGTGATCTGGCTCTTGGCTTCTTCCTGTCCCGCCACAGACCAGGACGCTTGAACTGGATCTGCGCCTCCCGGAGGAGCTTGCGGAACTCGGCCACCCTGATATGCCCCTTGTGTGTAAAACAGCGGTGACAGTAATCCGGTGAAAACCCAAGCTCTGCATAAAAACTGAAAACCCCGTCGTCTGCGTCTTCCCAGAAACGATCAACCGCTTCCATATGGTTGGCCTGCTCAACAGCCCTTTCCAGATTTCGGGTCGTGGTCATCTCCGACTTTCTCTTGCCCTGCCGGGTAAACCATTTTGCCAGATAATACCCGTTGGATTTCCTCTCGATTGTTGCCATGTCCTGTTGGTGACTGTAGATTTTTTTTAGAACGGCAAATCCTCCCCCTCGCCGGTGTCCACCCTGCTGTGGGGTGGCTGCCTGCGTTCCGGTTCACGGTTGGACTGCTGTGCCGGCCTCTCCTGTTGGCCGTCCTCGCGTCCGCCGAGTAGCTGGATATTCTCACCAACAACCTTGAGCTTGGTTCGCTTCTGCCCCGTGTTTTTATCCTCCCAGCTATCCATGTGGAGGCGTCCCTCGACAAAAAGCGGGCGGCCTTTTCCCGAATACTTGTGGGCGATCTCTGCGGTGCGCCCCCACAGCGTGACGTCAACAAACGTCACCTCGGTGGTCTTCTCTCCTCCGTCTCCGGTGCGGGTGCGGTTGGTGGCAAGCCCGAGGCTCGCCACTGCGGTTCCCTTCGGGGTGTATTTGAGTTCAATGTCACGGGTCACATGACCCATCAGCATCACTTTGTTCAGGTTTGGCATGGTCAATTTTGGTTAGTGCTTCTTTGAAAAAACGTGAACGGACGCAGTGCGGCGCACAGCCTCCAGGCGCAGTGCCTTGGCGGCACGCTCGTGGCGTTCCGCCTCCGCCAGCTCGTAGGCGGCCAGCTCCATCTGCCTGCATGCTTCACGCGCGTCCATGGTGAGAGGTCATAGTTCGAGAATGTTGGAGAACCCGCCCAGCCGGCTCAGGTTGCGTTTGCGTGCCTTTTCCGTGATGCCCTTTCCGGCCAGCATCTCGCCCAGTGTCTCGTTGGAGGTCCACAACATCGGCAGGCAGTGTGCCGTGCGGTGCTCCAGCAGCGCGTAGAGGTTGTCGGAGACGGCCTCCGTGCTCTTCAGCGAGCCGATGTCGTCGAACACCAGGAAGTCCGCCTCGCGGAAACGCCCGAGCCATGCGCCAGCCTCCCGGGAATTCTCGCCGAACTGGTTCTGGCACGCCCACTGGAAGCGGCTGGAGTTCACCCACAACACGCTGCCTCCCTCCCAGATGACGCGCTTGGCGACCTGGGAAACAATGCGCGTCTTGCACCTCCCGGACTCGCCAATGAGGCCGAGAAACAACCGCCGCTCACCCTGCCCGATGTCTTCGCCACGTAGCCAGAGCATCGACATCTTGTGAACCGCCAGGTGCTTCCGGTAATCCGGGTGGGCGGTGTCTGTTTTCCGGTATTCGGCGGGCACGGCAGCCTCCCACGCGGCCTTCGCCTTGCGCTCCCGCTCCGCGCGCTGCTCCCGCCCTTCCTCATCCGCCAGGCAGTCCGGGCAGGTGGTGACATTGGCAAGCAAGTCACTGCCGCCCTCGCCGAGGACCAGCGGCTCGTGGGTGTAGGCCTTGCCGCAGGCAGTGCAGGTGCGCGTCTCAGATTGGAATTTCATCATCAGGGTCGGGGTTGAGTTTTCCGGGGTCCAGGTCACAGGCTTTCGTCACCGCCATGCTGCGGCCTCCGAGGTCGGGCGTTGAATTTTGGGGTGGGATCTCCAAGTCGGGACAGTTCTGCCATTGCCGCTCTCTGATCCACCGGTCCAGAGCCATGGCGAATTGACCGCCGTCCTTCTGCCAATCCTCCGATTGTTTCCAGCAACCAATCGCATGGAGCAACTCATCGCGTGATGGTCGTTCCGATGCCCTGACCGCCTTCCATGCCCGGTTGACCTTCACCTGGCTTGAGCGTCTTCGGGATTTTTCTGGAGCTTGCTTCCAAAGCGAGAGCATTGGCTCGGCGAGTGCGTCCGGCTTCGTCGGACAAGAGACGACAGTCTCTTCCCCTCCTATCCTATCCCCTCCTATCCTATCCTCTCCGCTGGGTGTGTCCTGGGAGGCGACCGGGAGGCCTCCGTTGGGAGGCGATGGGATGTCACTGGGAGGCGATGGGATGTCACTGGGAGACGATGGGATGTCACTGGGAGACGACTGGGATGCCGCTGGTTCCAGCTTCTCCACCCAGCCGACATCGACCAGCAGCTCGATGGCAGAGAGCAGGACATCCTCGGGAAGCCGCGTCAGGTCGAGAAGGTCGACAATATCCATCTCTGACCCGTCAGAGTTCCGCATCTCCCCCGCCTCCCTGGCAGCCTTCGTGAGCATGGCCATGACCTGGCACAAGCCCTGGAAAACACCCAGGGCGGCAACACCCTCGGCACCCTTCCTCATCAGAGTCCGGTATCCCTTCGAGTCGGTGCCGGCAGGCGAGTGAAAGTAATTGCACTTTGCGAGTTTTCTGGAAGTCGCATTTTCAAACGTCTCCCACCATTGGACTATTTTGATCATTGTTTTATGTTGTCGTTTTGTTTACCGTCCCTCTCATGAGTTTCAAAATCGAACCGAAAGACGGGGTTGAAGTTTACCTTTCCGAAACAGGATACCTGTGCGTGAAACAAATCGGCCCCACATGCAGTGCTGACAACATTGTGACCGTTCATCGTGATGACATTGAGGATTTCATGGAAATCATTAAGAAGGTTTACCAAGAGCACCTTGATTACATCCCACCCGAGGACGAGCAGACTTAGTTCGGAGGGGCGGCAGTTGACGGGTGACTTGCTCATACATCCGCCCTCCTTCCGTTTTCCATTCTCCGCGCATACTCGGCCAGCAGCAGGGCGTCAGCGTTTGCATGGGTGATTTTCAGCCCGGGGAACAGCCTTTGGGCTGCCGCCTTCGTGACGTTCTTGTCCCCCTTGGTCCGGCACTTCATCGCACCCTGCCACTTGGCGGGCGTCACATACTCGAAACGCACCCCCATGCAGTTGAGCACCATCTCCAGCTTCCCGAAGGACTGGCCGAAACTGAAGGCACTCTTCACCCCCATCTGGGGCGAGGAGCTTACCTTCTCGATCACCGCGAACGCATCCGCCGCGCCACCGTCCTGCGAGAGCAATGCGTCACGTATGCCCTCCGCAATGTCCCGGTCCGTGCAGTCCAGTTTGAAACTCCAGGTGTGCCCCGTGTCCACGTCGATGAAGGCGATTGAACCGGATTTCCCCGGGTCGATTCCGACAAATAATGTGTATTTCATTGCTTGATTGTTCGGTTTTAGTTACACGCCAGGCATCCCCTGCCAGCACACCACTTGCACTTGCCATCGTTTCCCTCAGGTGGAGACGATGGAGGGGCTGGAGGATTCAGACCTCTTCCGACGCGATAGACTCCGCGCTTCACCCGGCGAATGAGGCGGCGTTTCACCATTCTGGAAAGAATCTCGCCCACATACTTGGAGGCATTGCAGTAGTAACCAGAGCCCAGGAGATCGACAGCCTCGGACTTCGTGAACGACTCGCGCCCACTGAACGTTGCCAGAATGGCATTCTGACGATCTCCGATCTTGCTCATCAGATGATACTCTCCTCCCTATCCTTGGAGCTTGGCAGAATCGCCGCCAGCACACGCTCCCTTTCCGCCGCATAGGCAACCACGAACCGGTCAAGCGCCTCGCTGACCTTCTCCGTGAACCCATCGCGCTCCACCCTGATGATGAGCGGATTCAGCCCCGGGAAGAAGCTCATGAAATACCAGAAATTAAGACCCGTCACCGCCATCGCGCCGTGAACCTGCAACCTGTATTTGGGTGGCAGCACACCGTCCATCAGGTAGCCCACATGCGTGTCCACCTGGGGGCACTTGATCTCCAGCCCGCCTATCCAGTTGCCGTCCTCCCCGGCGATCAGCGCGTCAGGAGAACAGCCGACGGGTGCCCCGTCGCCACGCCCCACAAAGCCCACCTCCGTGACCCTGATTCCCGTCCGCTCCTCAAAGAGCGCACGCGCCACAGGCTCATGCTCATTGCCCCAATCCGTGTGCTTGTTGCCCATGAACACCATCGGGTCATCACACACGCACTCGCGGGCCAGCTTCCGCATGTAGCCGTCGGCCTGCTTTGAGTCCAGCCCGGTGGGCGTGATGATCTTGTCAAACTCCGACGCCGTGGCACGCCCCTTGCGGATTCTGAACCACTCCTCGGAGCCTTGCTCCATTTTTTCTGCTACAATCATGCCCAGTCTCCTTTCTCTATTTTTGCCAGGAGTGTTGACAGATGACCCTGCAGATCTTTAATTTTTCTCCGAACCTTGGATTTTTCGTTAATGAGCCTGCGGCTCTCGTCCAATGTCGAAATGCACTCACTGGAGGAAACGGAATCGCCCGGTTCCAGGGCGCTCACCCCCTCTCTCCTGACCCCTTTTTCGGTCAGGATTGCTTCAAGGGTTAAGCCTTTTGAGCAAAGGCCGGCCACTTCCCCCTTGTCCAGTTCGACGATGAACTTGTCTTTGTTTATTTTGCCTAGTATTTTCATGGTAGTTTGGATTTAAAATTCGCCCATGCCTCACCGAGCTCCCTGGCAAACCCGCCAGCCGCCTCAATGTTCTCCGGGTGCTTGAGTTGTGCGCGCGCCTCCTTCACAGGGGCAAACGCACTGGTGACCGTGGAGAGGAAACGCTCCATCTCCTGCGCCGCCGTCTCCCCCTCCGGTGCAGGAGCAGGCTTGCCGCCGCCCACCGGGATGGTGTCCACCCTCCGAGGCTCCGGCAGGGGTTCCGGCTCCGGTGCCTTGGCGGCCTCCGCTTCCTTCCTCGCCGCCTCGGCCTCGGCCTTCAGCCGTGCCTTCTCGTCCTCGTCGCGCTTCTTCTCCAGCCGGTGCCGCAGCTCACTGGCCACAGCCTCCGCATCCTTCAGCTCCAGCTCGGAGCGGTCGGGAATGAGCAGCGTCCCGTGCTCGCCCTCGAACTGCTCCAGAACTTCGCGCGTCTTGAGAATCTCCGCGTTGATCTTCGCAGCCACCTTGTTCGCACCCACCTCCATCGTTGCAAACGTCCGCTTCCGCTTCGTCCCCTCCGTCACCTCGGCACGGAACTTCCCGCGCTGCGGGTGGTCGATCAGCTCCAGCGCGGACCCGATGATCTTTTCCCGCACCTCCGCGTCACGCCGCTTGATCTCCCGCGCCTTGCCAAGCCGGCACTTGTCCGCCGCCGCGATGATCTCGTCAATGCCGCCCATCAGCTCATACACATCGTCGAGCTGGCGCAGCATGTCCTCCTTCGTCGCCTTCAGTGCCTTGGCAGCCACCTCCAGCGACTTCACGTCCGCCTTCGCCTTCTCAAAGTCGCCGTCTGTCAGCAGCTCGTAGTCCATCGAGCCGATCTTTTCCATCGCACGCGCCTTGAACTCCTCGAAGTTCGACGAAACAATCTCCCCCCTGATCTGGATCGCCAGGGCTGTGATTTCATTCTTGTCGCTCATATCAGGTCTCCTTCCTGTTCAGGGTTCCCGGCCGTCTCCACAGGCTCGGCAGCCAGCAGCCTGATCTCATTGCGCTCCGGGTCATGCTCCAGCTCCACCACAGCCTGATGGCCTTCCAGGAACTCGACATTGCGCCCCACGCGGGTGGAAAACGTCACCGCGTCCACCTTCTTCACCCCCAGGTCCAGGGTCGCCCTCGTCAGCGTGTAGGGCTGACCGTCGCCACGCTTGCCGTCATGGCTTGCCACCTTCACCACCGTCACCGTCCGCGTCCCGCGCCGGGGCGGTGGCGGGCCGTCCGCTTCATCCGGTGGGGGCACGTCCGCCGCGCTTTGCTGCTGGCCGGCAAACGGGTCAATCGCCTCGGAACGAATCCCGATGCGCTTCGTCTCGGGTGTCACGTTCCTCATTTCCGTTTGGCTCTCATCAGCGGTTATTATGCCGCCAAGCTCCTCTGGAAATGCCTTCCTCAACGCCCCGGCCTCGGCACACTTCGCGAGCTGGCCGCGCTTGCGCCGCTTCCACATCGCGTTGAGCTTGCCATCCTTCGTCGTCCCGCACGCTTCCTCAAAATATTCGGTATGCGAACACGGCACCCGCTCACCGTTAATCATGCGGTAGACGGTGACCGTGCTCCATTCCGGCACGGTGTGCTTTTCGCCCCCGATGTTCACCTCGACCATTTTGCCGAACACTGGCGGGTCTTGCCCCGCGTATTCGCCCGTTCTGTTAGCCGTGATTCGATGTTCGGAAATGCCCGGCATGATGACATCACGCCACCCGTATCTCCCCGTCTTCGCGTCTTTGACGTTCATTGGGACGATGTAGCAAGGCCTCTTGAGAATATCCAACTTCCTCGCTTTGCAGTAGTCATAGGCCATGACGGCCGACTCGTCACTGGAACCGGGATAGACGCACGACTTGATAGCTGTCCAAAGCTCCTCGTCGATACCCCGCTTATCAAGCATGATTGCCAGTTCTTCGCTCATGGTGTTTTTTCCTGTTTGTGGTTTGCGGGAGGGAGGCGCGAACCTCCCCCCCGGGTTGGTTAGTAATCAAGCGACAGTGAGCCGCGCACGATGGCCTCCCCCGTCTTCTCCTCAAGCTCCTGCACAATGCTCTCGAAGTGCTCCTCAAGAGCGTCCTCCAGATTCGTGAACAGAATCTTGAAACGCACCCCGCCGGACGTCACATTGATCCGGAGGCGCACCTCCAGCTTGTAGCGGTCGCCGTGCTCAAACAGCGGAATGCCGAGAGTCAGGCGGCGCGGCACTTCCACAGAGGTCTGCACCTCGTCCTGGTAGGCGAGCTGCACGCTGCCGTTATCCAGGTTCAGCTTGCCCTTGAAGTGCCCCTCCTTGTTCGCCTCCAGATCGGTGGCGAGTGCCAGCAAGTCCTGCCCGTTCGGCTCAATGACATCCTCCAAGTGGTCTTCGAGGAAGTTCGCGAAATCAGCCTGGGAATGCCAATCGGTCATGTCGTCCCATTGCCCGAGCTTGCGTGACTCGCTGAACCTCATCAGGGCGCGGAACTGCCCCCAGCCCATGGCACCCTCGCCATGGCCAGGGTTCTCATTGTCCGGCCTGATGAAGTCGAACACAGAGACAATGCTCCGCTGCTTGGCGTCAGCGAACACCTTTGTCCTCGGGTTCCTGTAATCAGCGAACACCACGGGGAAGCTGTCGGGGCGATGCACATGAATCGTCCCCGCCGGATTGGCCGGAGACGGCTTCAGGCGCTTGTCTTCCGCCTCCTGCTGCGCCCTGGTGTCAGTGACCTCGAAATCCTTGTGATGGAGAATGACACCCCCGTTGATGACTTGCACGCCGGAAGTCTTCTGGCCTGCCTCGAATGCCTCCCTGACGGAGAAAGCTACTGCTGTGTTTTCGGTTTCTTGTTTTGTTGTACTCATGGTATTTGGTTTGGAAAATTCACTATTCTCTATTCACTATTCTCAATTCCCGGGCACCGCCCGGGCTACGCCTCCTTCACCGCCTTCGGTGCAGCCTCCTTGAGTTCCGCTTCACGCTTCACCTCATGCAGCGCAAACTCCTTCTGGCGGGGGTCAGACGTGTGCAGCAAGTTCTCATCGTCCACATACATCATGCCGCTCGGCAGCTTCTCCTTCGGCAGCGTCGATGACACATCAGCCTCAATCATCATCTGGTCATCATTCTGCGGCTTGAACTTCAGCTTCACCGTCAGTGTTGCCATTGCCCCCCGCTCCCGCGCCACCTCCACAGCCTCCGCCAGCAGCTCACTCGCCTTGCTGGCGACGATGCCCTTCCGGTGCTTGCGGATGAGGTTTTCAAAAGCGTTGCCGGCCAAGCCAGCCCCCTGTTTCCTGTTGTCTTTGTTTGGTGTAGTCATAGTATTGTTTGGTTTTGGTTTCCTAGTTGTGCCCAATCAGGGCGTTAGATTGTCAGCTTCCCGCCGTCTGGCTTCCGGCTTCTGTCGTCTGGGAACTTAAAAACTCCGCCGCCTTCCGGCACATCACAGCCTGCGCCCGCAGAGCCAGCACCTCGTCCACACCCCCGCACGGCAGCGCAAACAGCCTCTCCAGCCCGTCACCCAGACAGTCATGGTATTGCCAGTCCCTGAACCTCGCCCGCGTCGGCATATCCTCCTCCGTCACCGCACGCCCCGTCCGCACGTAGGACGCGCGTATTTCCCCCGTGACCTCCCCCATCTCCGCCTCGTAGACGCAGATCATGTCGGCATGCCGGAACATCGCCAGCGTCACCTCGCCAAACTCCTCGTCCTCCCGGCCACCCGGGATACGCACAGCCACCCCCACAGGCCGGGGCATGTTCATCTCCAGCACACTCATCTCCTCAGCTCCCTTCTACGCAGCCACTCGTCAACCGCCGCCTTGCGCTTCTCGCGCTCCGCCGTAGTTCTCGACGTGACCCCCAGCTTTGACGCCAGGTAGTTCCGCAGAGTCTCGTCACTCCACGCCCTGATGCAGCTACTCTCGATCTCCACACCCGGTGGCCGGGCTGTTATCCTGTCTGGCGATTCCTCTCTCATGGTTGTGTTTTTTTGTTCGGTGTTACTGGAATTTTTTCAGCTCCCCAGCCGGGATGAGCCGCTTGTGCATGCCCGGCACGCGCCGGATGGTGCCGGAGTCGATCATCCGGTAGACCGTGCGCGGGTGCAGTGCCGTCGCGGCTGCGAATTGCTTCACCGTCAGAGGCCGGGCGGCGGTCGCCTGCTGGTTCCTCTGCTGTTCGGCCACCGCCCGGCCAATCGCCTCGGCTATTTCCGGCGTGATCGGGATGGTGAGCGTGATCGCGCTGTCCGGCTGGCCGGGTGCCCGGTCTACGGGCTTGATTGTCTGGTCAGTTGCTGGCATGGTTCGCGGCGGTATGGATAAGATTGATATGATTCTTGAAAAACTGGAGGGCATCGAAACCCGGCTAGGCGACGTTGAGGGCGTGCTTGACGGCGTTGTTGTTGATGACGTGACGCTGCTTGTTGAAGTGATGATCGAA
>PDWJ01004699.1_pt1 | contig 11825 bp, 10 predicted proteins | sample 1430881 | NCBI WGS metagenome assembly PDWJ01 (sample SAMN01162460, study PRJNA174530) | Oral metagenome, whole genome shotgun sequencing project. | biome: Marine environment; feature: Marine mammal; material: Swab sample of the gingival sulcus; isolation source: swab sample of gingival sulcus... | reverse complement strand
ACGGAATGATTATTTGCCAACACTATTAATTATTTGTAGTGAACTAACTTAGGGTGTTCCTATATGACCTTTGAAAATTATAAATATAAACATATGAAAAAATTTACCTTTATAATCTGTATTCTTCTTATAACATCTTTACACATTGATGCGCAAAGACGCACACAAACCATAAAATGGTTTAGTATTGCTGCAAAAGGCGGATATGGAAATTCGATTTTACTTAATATCGATAATATTACAGACCGAAATGTTGTATTTAATTTTTTTACGCCGAGCTATACCTTTGGAGGCAGACTCACTTTTTCTTACGGTGAAAGAATTGGCTTTGGGGCAGATGTTTTATATGCTTCTTTCGGACAAAAATACACCGTAAACAACAACAATGATGTGTATGAAAAGAATTTGGACATAAAAGCCTTAGATATTTTTCCTTTTTTCAGGCTTAGCGGAACCAGAGGCGGCTATCTGGAAATAGGTCCGAAATTTACTTCCGTTAAATCTTTGACCATGAAAAACTCTATTGAAAACCCAATGTTTTTGCCGACCGATAAAATTGCCGAAAATTATTCGCTGAAATTTACCTCTTTGGTATTTGGTTTTGGTGTAGCCTTATATAAAAATGACAGATTGGATATTAATATAGGACCGCGATTTGCATATTCTTTCTCTAATTTCACACCCGGGCATAATTATAATGTTGTTAATGACGGATATTACATGCCCGAAAATAAAATAGTAACACCCACAAATCCGCTTTCCGTGCAAGGTATTTTAGAAATTAATTATTTCTTTGCTTTTTGGGGAGATGCCACTTGCGGGAAAGGTCGTCTAATGTTTTTTAAATAAACCGAATGTCGGATATAAAAGAAATAAGGGCTTTTATTAAGCCCGAAATGGAAAAATTCAATCCCTTTTTTAAAAATGCCGTAAAGAGCAAAGTTCCGCTCTTAGACATTATTATGAACTACATCATAAAACGAAAAGGGAAGCAAATGCGCCCGATGTTTGTCTTTCTTACGGCAAAACTAACCGGCGAAGTTAATCAAAGCTCCTATGTAGCCGCTGCATTGATTGAACTCATGCACACGGCAACCCTCATCCACGATGATGTGGTAGATAATTCAAATAAACGAAGAGGTTTTTTCTCGGTAAATGCACTGTGGCGGTCTAAAATTGCCGTACTTTCCGGCGATTATTTGTTGTCGAAAGGATTGCTCCTTGCCGTGCATAACAAAGAATTTAAACTTTTGGAGATTGTTTCCGAAACCGTGAAAGAAATGGCAGAGGGCGAACTTCTGCAAATTGAAAAATCCCGAAAATTAGACATTACGGAAGAAAGCTATTTTGACATTATCTATAAAAAAACCGCCACACTCATTGCTTCGTGCACCGCAGCCGGCGCAGCTTCTGCAAAAGCCGACGAACAAAAGGTCGAAAAACTCAAAGAGTTCGGAAAATATGCCGGAATAGCCTTTCAAATTAAAGACGATTTATTTGACTATCAAAAAAATAACAAAACAGGGAAGCCGGCAGGCAATGACATACAAGAAAAAAAGATTACCTTACCTTTAATTTATGCACTCAACAATGCGGATAAAGCTCAAAAAAAACATATTTTAAAACTCATCGCAAAAAGCCGAGAAAAAGAAAGCCGATTAGAAGAGATTTTTGCATTTGTTCGAGAAAAAAACGGAATTGCCTATGCTGAAAACAAAATGAATGAATATAAAGACAAAGCTATTGAAATTTTGAACGAGTTCCCGGATTCGGAGGCAAAACAACATTTGCAAACACTTATACAATACATCACCACTCGAAAAAAATAAGCCGAAGCAGCATCAGAGATAATAATCTCATTCAACAAAACCGCAAACGGTAGCTTCAACCACCAAATGCGGGGTTAATTGTATCCCCTGTCCGATTTTTAGGGTTAATAGCTTTTTGGCCTTTTTAATCTATAGCTGAAAACCTAAAAAAATCAATGTTTTATTGATAAATTATCAATAAAGTTTCATTTAGAATTAAATTTATGGCCAATTTATGGCCAATTTATGGCCAATTAAAATAAACGTACATTATACCTTACCATCTTCTTTTAATTTTTTCAGTCCTATATTTAAAGCCTCCTTAAAAACCTCCATATCTTTCACAAAATCACTGCCAACAGTATAATATGTGCCTTTTCCAATACCATTTTTTGCTAATTTATTTGAGGCACACAATTTTTCTATAAGATAACGCACTTGCTTTCTTGTTAATCTTCCTTCAAATAAATCAACAAAATCTTTCATACGAGCTTTTTCAAATTTCTTTAGATGTTGAACTATTATCATAAAAACTTGATCTTGATCCCAATCAGTTTTGCTGTATTTACCTTTCTCATCAGAAAATTCATAATAGGCTTTGGAAAGAATATAGTAAGTACCACTTGTCTTACCTCGTTGTTCAATTAAATTTCTTTTCAAAAGAGATTGAATCACTTTTTTATCCAAATAAGCTTTATTTCCGGCTCGTATTCTATTTAAATAAATGATTTCCATTACGGAAAGTTTATCTGTATCGTTTAGTTCAGATTGAATAGATTTTATAAAAAATGCAAATGCCTTATCTTCAATTATTGCAGATAATTGAAGATAAACCTGAAAATCATCAGACTTTGTATAATCAGGCTCTTTTTTGCCGTCTTTAAGGGTTTGGTAATAAATCTTATCAATTCCCTGACCGGATCTTTCAACGATACCTGTTTTTTGCAAAACATCTGTGAGAAGTCTATTACGTGGTGTACTTGGAACTGTAATCAGGTTCTCAATAGTTACGCCTACAGGAAAACCTCCCGGACTTAATATATCTAACTGAGTAGGATATTGCTTAATAACTATTTCACTTGATAAACTATAGTTTCGATGTGCAACGGCATTATTTATTGATTCACGAATTGCTTCTTTATTAAATGAAGGAATATCAAAAATATAAGCTCCCTCTTGTACTTGTATTGAAGAATTTCTAAGATTTATTGTTTCCCACAACTTGTCAATTTCTATAAAAAATGCTCCCTTAAAACTATAACGTTGATCAAATTTTATTTGGGTCTCTAAATTCCTATATTCTAGTTGAATAGTGGCTTGCGGAATATATTTTTTAATAGTTTCTTCCTTGCCCAATAATATTACTGCTGCATTAGTAATTTTATCTCCTATCATTAAATCTAAATCAGAAAGAGCTTGTTCATTGGGGAGTGCTATAAATTGCGGGTTCTTTTGTTTTCTGGCATAAGCTTCTTTCATATTTTTAATGGCTTCTTCATCTAGGTCATTCATGCTAACGCCCTTACAAATTTTTTGAGAAAAATCGGGTTCTTGTTCTTGTATAATTTTTAAATACTGAGCATCAGACATAGGTTTTAACTCTTCGCCTACACGCATTAAGGGAACATCTTCAAATTTATAAACTTTAGCCGTTGGGCGTGACGGAATTTGTATAAGTACTACACGTTTTTTGTCTTCACTAAACAACTCTTGAATATCCACTCTTATACCTGTATCGTTGTAAATTTTGCTTTTTAATTCTCCTAAAGCGTCTTTACTTTGATTTGTTCCTACCACAAGGTGAGGAGTACTTTCCTTAATACCAAAGACTAAATACCCCCCACCTTCGTTGGCAAAAGCAGTAACATAACCCAAAATACAACGTCTCCTTTTAGAAGGTTCAAGTTTAGTTCCTCCATTATAAGAGAAGTTTCCTCCTTTGGCTTCTTTAAACTCAACCTTATCTTCTGATTCTTTTAATCGGATTAATGTTTCTATTTTCATATAATAAACCTTTTAAACATTACCGTATCATTTTTGATTGCCTAATTTTTCAATGGATATATTTTATAATATTTGTTCCGCTTGGGGTCATATTTATTGTTTGTTTTACATATATAAAATTACATTTCAACATATTTTATCAGCCCGCATTATAACTCTTCTGCCGGGACAAAATCAATGGTTCTGTTCATCATATTTACTTTTACGAGTTGCACTTTTATATCGTCGCCTAATTGAAAGCGTTTCTTTTTGCGCTCGCCGTTGATGCAATAATTGTCTTCGTCAAATACATAAAAATCATCGTCTAAATCGCGCATGGCTATCATGCCCTCAATTTTTGTTTCTTTAATTTCAACATACAAACCGCGCTCGGTTACCCCCGAAATAATGGCATCGTGCACCGAACCGAGTTTGTCTTGCATATATTCCGCTTGTTTGTATTTTATGGAAGCCCGTTCCGCCATCACGGCAACACGTTCTCGTTCCGATGCGTGTTTGCATTGCTCGTTTAGCTCGTTGGTCATTGCCGGTTTGCCTTTTTTCAAATAATGCGTAAGCAATCGGTGCACCATCATATCCGGATAGCGGCGAATGGGCGAGGTGAAATGAGTGTAAAAATTAAATGCAAGTCCGTAGTGTCCCACATTATCTGCCGAATATTCGGCTTTTGCCATTGATTTTACGGCGAGTTGTTCCACCAAATTTTGAATTTCTTTGCCCCTTACCTCATCTAAAAGTTTTTTTAATGCGCCTGATATTTCCGTTTCATCTCGGAAAGTAAAATCATAGCCGAATTGTTTTATAAATCGCGAAAACGAATGCAGTTTTTCAATATCCGGCTCATCATGAACACGATATACAAAAGGCTTGTTCAGGGTTTGTCCGATAAATTCAGCGACTTTTTTGTTGGCTAAAAGCATAAATTCTTCAATCAGTTGATTGGATTCTTTGGCTTCTTTGAAATATACGCCCAAAGGTTTTCCTTTTTCGTCCAATTTGAACTTCACTTCAATGCGTTCGAGAGCAACCGAACCCTTTTCAAAACGTTTTTTGCGAATTTTTCGGGCAAGTTTATTGAGTTCCGTAATTTCTTTTGCCATATCGCCTTTTCCGGTTTCAATAATGCTTTGTGCCTCATCGTAATTAAACCGCCTGTCTGAGTTGATGATGGTTCTGCCGAACCATTGTTTGTGAATATTTCCGTTTTTATCGAGTTCAAAAACGGCGGAATAGGTCAGTTTATCTTCATTCGGACGAAGAGAGCAAACATTGTTCGAGAGCTTTTCGGGCAACATGGGAATGGTTCTGTCCACCAAATAGACGGAAGTGGCTCTTTCATAACCTTCTTTGTCGATTAAATCGCCTTGTTTAACATAATGCGTAACGTCTGCAATATGTATGCCTACTTCAATATTTCCGTTTTTCAGTGGCTTGTATGACAAAGCATCGTCAAAATCTTTGGCATCTTCCGGGTCAATGGTAAATGTGGGAGTATTTCGGAAATCTTTGCGTTTTTTTATTTCTTCTTGCGAAATCTCCACGGGAATTTTTTCGGCAAGTTGCGTAAGATGTTCCGGGTATTTATAAGGCAAGTTAAATTCGGCTAAAATGGCATTCATTTCGGTATCATTATCGCCTTCGTCGCCCAATACATCTACAATTTTGCCGGTTGGATTTTTTTGATGCTCATTCCACCCGGTGATTTCCGCAACGGCTTTTTTGCCGTGCTCGGCACCGTTTAAATTTTTTGACGGAATAAAAATATCATAAGGCATGTTTCGTTCCGTAACAATTAAAAAAGCTACATTGTCATTGGTTATACTCACAATTCCGACAAATTTCGATTTATTTCGTTTAATGATTTTGGTTATTTCGCCTTCCGGTTTGTATTTTTTCCGCCTTGCCCAAACTCGCACTTCCACCGTATCGCCGTTTAATGCTTTGTTCAAATATTTTTGAGGAATATAGATATCCTCTTTGGTTTCTTCGCTTATGATAAATGCCGCACCCGAAGCAATTAAAGCAACTTTGCCTGTTACAACGGATTTGGTGGGAGCATATTTATACTTCCCTTTATGTCCTTCCTCTAATTTACCGTCTTCGCAAAGTTTTATCATAACTTCGTTCAAAAGTTGTTTCGCACGCAAATCTTTAATTGAAAGTTTTTTTGCGATTTGCTTATAATTAAACCATTGCATCGGTCTATTGCGAAATATTTCAAGCGTAAGTTTTTGTAATGTTTTGCGGTTATATGCCGGCAAATGTGCTTTATTTTTCTTCTTATGTGCCATATCAGTTAAATTTTTCCGGTTTAATTTCTATTGTAATTTTGTTTGTTTCACTCGGCTTCACGACAATTTTATCCGGATAATAAAGAATGCGTTCGGCTTGTATGTTTTTTAAATAGTTTCCGGTGTCCCATGTTTTGTTCCGGTTTTTGTCGTAAATTATCTCGGCATGATAATTTCCGGCAATAAGTGCATTGTAGCTTATCAGGGTATCTTGTGTAATGTATTCGGTTTTCAGCAGATTATTTTTTTCGTCAAATAAATTAAAAATCAACTGTCCTTCCGACAAATGCGAATATTCAAGCGAATCAAGACTCAATGAGTCATTGAGGGAATAAAAATCTGCATCGCTTATTCGTTTGATTCGGCTAATTTGAATTTCTATATTTCCATAGTCGCTTTGTTTTCTTACATTAAATGAAAATTCTTTGTGCTCGGATCTTCTTCCGAAATAATCCTCAAAAGCAAGCGAATCTACTTTTAAAACATAGGATGCGCCTTCTTTCCATTTTCGTTTTATATGGTATTTTCGTTCACTTAAACTGTCTGCTTTCATCCTGTATGCAACCGGAATTTCAATGCTTACGGTTTCTTTTGTTTTGCTGTTTGTTGTTGTTTTAACATTGCCGGTCGCCGTTTTTGGGCTGCGTTTTTTTTGCCTTTGGCGCAGGCGTCTTTTTCTTTTATATATCAAGTTTAAAGTATCTTTGTATTCTATTGTCTTACGCTTAAAGTTTTCGCTGTATTCGGCAATAATCGATAAAGTATCTTTCTGTGTCAGCCATGGGTCGGTAAGGGTGCAAAAAACGGTGTCTTTTGTTTTGCCGTATGATATTTTAAAGGCATCGGGCAATTGTTCTTTTTTGAGGCTTCTTATTTTTATGTCTTTGTCGAGTATTTTGGTAAAAATCAAAGACAGTTTGTTCCTTTGCGGTCTTGTTGCTTTTTTCAATTGTTGCCGTTCGTGTTTAAACACACAAGTTTTCACATATTCAAAATCAATTTTTTCACCAAGCGTATTGTCATAATCATTTGTTCGTATTGTCAGCATTAAAGTATCTTCCGCAATCAAATCTTTGTTTTTCAATTTCAGTTTTAATTGCTTATCGTTGTCGGATTGTATTTTTGTGTACCAATTTGCCGCATTTTTGTCGTTTACTTCAATGCTTGTTTGCCCGGAAACCTTTTTGGCAAAAGTCAGCACAATGGTATCTTGTGCAGGTCTGTCTGCCGAAACTAATTTTTGCTTAAACAGCGGTAATGACAAAGTATCCGTAAATTTTTGGGTTTGTCCCATAAAAAAGGCATTGTCATAGTGCAAAAGGAATTTAAGCGTATCTTTTTGTGCAATTTTCGGATCCGTGATTTGGAAAGTCAGCAAAGTATCCTTTGTTGAAAAACGTTTAAAATTCTCATTGGTAACAGAGTCGAAATTTAATGCTTCAATGGCGAATGTTTTAACAAAAGGTCTTTGCAACGAAAAAACGAGGGTGTCCGGTGCCGGTCGAATATGTGTGAGCAATTGCTGTTTTTTTGTATCAAGAACTAAGGTATCATACAAAAGAAAAAGTTTTATTTTGCTTGTATCCGTTCGGGCAAGCGGCGTTTCTGTCGTCAATTCAAAGCTTTTATACCAATCAATATCGCTTTGCGCTTCTTCAAACAGCAGTTTTGTGTTGAGCGTGTCGGAGCTTGCCCTAAATTGGCAAACCGCCGTATCCTCCTTGTTAATAACAGCACCCGTTGAATCTTTTGTGCTGTAAGATGCCGTAAATAAAAGCGAGTCGTTTTCGTACAATGCTTTGTCTTTTAGCCAGACCACCACGCTTCGACCCGAGTCTTGTTTTTCCGTGAAAGAGTTTTCCGGAGTTAATTCAAAATCAAGTCCTTTTATTCGGGCATTTTTTATTTCTTTTCCGAATTGGAATACACATTTTTCCTTTGTTTTTCGTTCCGTGCCGGAAAGATATTGATTGTTGTGGTCTTCCGTAAAGGAAAACAACAAAATGTCTTTCGGCGCATAGATGTATTTTTCCGTAATAATAACCGTATCCGCTCTTAGGGTGTCGCCTATGGTATCTTGTTTCCCGATATGCAAAACCGAACCGGCTTTAAATGAGTCTATTTTGGTTTCCGTTTTTACCGTAGGAATAATAAAAGAGTTCAGGTAAGCAATTCTTTCGGCAGGCAAATTGAAGTTTAAATTAGCATCGTTATCTTTTAACGCAAATATGCGGTATTTGCCGGTTTTAATATAATTTATGCTAAACTTTCCGGCTGTATCGGTTCGGGCAATATAATCGGGTTTTTCCTTTATCGGCGTTGAATCATTGTAGTTTCTGTACAGCATCACCGCCATTCCCTTTTGTTTTTCATGTGTTTTTGCATCAATGACCTGCCCGGCAACTTCCATGGTGTCTATATTGTTGCCGGTTGAAAAAACAAAGTTGAAGTTTTTAAGCTTATTGCTTTCGTGAAAATCTTTTATTGCATCACCAAACATAAAAGTGTAGGTGCTGGTATCTCTTAGTTTTTCTTGCAACTCAATAACTAAGCTTTTGCGCTTAATTTTAAATTCGGGTTTTTCCAATAAAGGGGGCGAAGATAAAAATACCGAAGAAATATTTTCCAATTGGAAAAATTCGTCAAATGTTATGGTGATTTTATCGCCGGAGAAATTTCGCCCTTGCTCTTTGGGCGTGCTTTTAAGCACTTTTGGCGGTTCCGTATCTTTTTCACCACCCGTAAGCGTTCCTATTTGGGCACAACTTGCCGTTAGCAAAAATAAAAGGCTGAAATATGTAAGAAAACGATTCATATAGGCATCAATAAACAAAAAAAGTTTATATTTAGTTTGGAATTTTTTTCCAAAAGTAAAATTTTTGCGCATTAAAATAAAATATGATACGAATAATACAGCACAGAGCAAAATGTATAGGATGCAATTATTGCGTTGAAGCAGCTCCGGCTCGTTGGATAATGGACGATAAAGACGGGAAAAGCAATTTAATCGGAGCCAAAGGAAAAAAAGGAATTTATATTGTTTCAGCCGGCGACGACGAGTTAGACGAAAATATGGAAGCAGCAAATATTTGCCCTGTAGGAATTATTCGGGTAGAGAAAATTTAAGCAATCTTTGACAAACGATAATCTTTTTCTATTTTTGCAAAAAAATGCCCTCGTAGTTCAACGGATAGAACAACAGTTTCCTAAACTGTAGATACAGGTTCGATTCCTGTCGGGGGTACTATCATAAGAGCGCATTTTCTATAATCGAAAATGTTTTATTGTCAGAATCAATTTCTGATTTTATACCCAAGGGTAAGGTGAATGTTGGGCAAGTGTGCCCAAAATCCATGCCTGTTACAATGGGCAAATCGGTTAATCCCTCTTCATGATTAATAATTTGCATTAAAATATCATCGTATTCTTGCTGATACAAATTGTCATAAGGTCGCCCAACAAGCAATCCCTTAATGTTTTTCAAAATACCTGATGCCGCATAATTTCTAATTATCCATCTGAAATTCTCGGGTGATGTATTTACTTCAGAGGTTTCAATAAACATAATTTTATTATTCCACCCATTAGGGGAAACCCAATATTCAGTGTCTTTTAAAAACTCCAGCACTTCTAAGCATCCGCCCAATAATTCACCGCTAATTTTACCTTTTCCTTGTATAAAACGCCATCCGTTTGATTTCTTCAGCCTCCTTTTTATATTTTGATTGTGCGCCTCATTCCATTCCAGCTTTTGCGAAGTCCATCCTTCAAGATTAGGCTTTATTTCACCAATTGCCTTTGCAGAAAACAGAGTGTTTTTAATGTCCTCTATTTGATATTTGTGCATTCCTCCATTTTCGGCAAAACCAACTAAGGTAGATGTTCCGTAAAATGAAGTTACTCCTGCTTTGTAGAAGCAAAAATGCGTTATTGTAGAATCGGAAAAGCCAATAAATATCTTCGGGTTATTTCTTATGACTTCTAAATCTATAAATGGCAATGTGCGAATGCTGTCCTCTCCTCCAATGTTTGATATAATTGCTTTTATGCTCTTATCTTCGAGCACATCCATCAAATCATCTGCTCTTGCTTTCGGGTTTTTATAAATCCAATCGGCAGATTTTAAAGCGTTTTTAGTTTCAACCACTTCTACGCCAAAAACTTCCTCCAACTGTTTTTTCCCGGCTTGATATCTGTGCGGGATATCTCCTGCTCCTCCCCAAGAAAGTGAAATTGTTGCCACCTTATCTCCGATGTTTAATTTCTTTGGTTTAATCATTCTTTAATGTTGTATCAATTCGTATAACTTCTAAAGCTATTATTAACCATTCATTCCTTTCATGTGAATTCTGCCGCCCATAATTCATGTGAAGTAAGCTTAGATACTTGGTTTTGCTTTTGCAAAAATCTCGAAATTCAGCTTAATAAGACCCGATTTTTCCGTGCCGCTCATATTTCATGAAAAGCAGGATGAACTTCGTGTTATTTTTCGTAAAAGGATAATACAATTTGTAATCATTTTTTTCTGTCCAAAATAATGGTTTATTTATCTTGCCCGTGAATAAATTTTGTAAATAGACACAGTCATATTCTTGACATTTATAAAACGAATTTCCGAATAATGGTTCTTTCAAATTTTTTTTGCTGTCCCAATGTGTTATTTCCAAAAAAGTTAATTGCCCGTCGAATGTTCCGCTTGTAAGCAAACTTATGGACGGAAATTCAGATTTTTGATTGGAAAGGAACTTTAAAATCTCCGGTATTTGTTCTACTTTTGAAGTGTCTGTCAAAGCGGGAGCAATCTTATTGATTGATTCTCCATAAGTCTCTACGATATAATCTGCGGCATCAATCAATTTATGTTCTTCGCTTTTTCTTGTTAAAAAATCTCCAATAAACAGAAATGCAACCAGGACAATGATTACGATTAAAGCAGCTAAATAAAATCTTTTTCCGACTATAGCGGAACCTTCTGCTTTTATTTCTTGAACTTTGCTGTCCGCTATTAATCCGATATTTAAACTAATATTCAAAATGGCAGAGCAAAGAACCAATACAGCCGAAAAGCCGACAAACCCAAGCATAAAATCAGAAGTTCGCCGGGCAAATACATTCAAATCAAAAGTATTTGCAACAATAAACCCGATGAACCAAAAGGCAATTATCGATATGGTAATTACCATTGTCCATGTAGTAAAATTTGCCAGTTTTATTTTGTTTCTTACTTTCATATGTTTATATTTTGTAGCCATTGGCTTGGTTTAACCGCAAAGAACGCAAGGTTTTTGTCGCAACTTCCTATTTCCGTCCCTATAATCATTCCGCCGGATGTCTTTTCCCTGTCCCGGGCGTTTCATTTTTTTTAAAATTAATTTATTTATACCACACAAATATAGAAAAATTTTTGTTTCGGACTGTGATTTAATGTAAATCGCAAAGGCAAAACGCCTAATCATCTAATTAACAGCAAAATATTTTTTGAGCAATTAGGATTTTACATTGAATTTATTAGTTTGAGGGTTTATTTTGTATATTTGTAAAAAAATATATATGAGAGAATTTAATACATCAGGTCCGAATATTCCGGAGCAACATTATACTATTGAAAGAACACCCTTGATTGAGCAGGGCTTAAAGTTAGTTGAAAAATCAAGGTATTTCACCATTTGGGCACCTCGTCAAACGGGCAAGAGTACATATTTTAGGCAATTGGCAGAAAAAT
>PDWJ01004695.1_pt1 | contig 11834 bp, 9 predicted proteins | sample 1430881 | NCBI WGS metagenome assembly PDWJ01 (sample SAMN01162460, study PRJNA174530) | Oral metagenome, whole genome shotgun sequencing project. | biome: Marine environment; feature: Marine mammal; material: Swab sample of the gingival sulcus; isolation source: swab sample of gingival sulcus... | reverse complement strand
GAGTTCTTGGCTTAGTTTTGCTACTAATTATAGTATATTGGGTATTATAGTGATAGCTATAGGTTTATACGCTCTACGTTTGCATCCTGCCAAAGAAGACATGCCTGTTCAACACAAAAAGATGATACTTAAGCGTAAATATTGGCTGTATTATGTGCTTAACTTTTTGAGTGGTGCTCGCCGTCAGATTTTTGTGGTGTTTGCCGTATTTATGTTGGTAGAAAGACACCATTTTTCTATTCAAGAGGTAAGTGGCTTGTTTGTAACCAACAATATTATTGCATATTTTTTTAACCCGTTGATAGCCAAAGGCATTAACAAATACGGGGAACGTCGTATGCTTATCTTAGAGTATAGTAGTTTGGCTATTATTTTTGCAGCCTATGCACTTATAGATATCAAATGGGTAGTGGCATTACTCTATATTTTAGACCATTTGTTTTTTAACTTTAGCATAGGCATACGTACTTATTTTCAAAAACATGCCGACCCTAAAGATATAGCCCCTTCTATGGCTGTGGGTTTCACTATCAACCATATCACGGCAGTGGTAGTGCCTGTATTAGGAGGGCTGATGTGGATTTATAATTGGCAACTGCCTTTTGTAGCAGGTGTGGTGTTGGCACTTGGTTCTTTGTTAGTGGTGTGGCATTATATGCAAAAATAAAGATTTTTATTTTTAAACATTACCATAAAAAAAATGTGTACGTTTGCAGCCTATGAATATTATTATTGCAGGCGATGGTGAAGTAGGTATGCATGTGGCGCAACTACTTGCAGATGAACATCATAACATAACTTTTATAGATCCGAACCCGGAAGTGTTGGAAAACGTTTCTACGCATTATGATGTAATGACGATACAGGGTAGTTCTATTTCCGTAGATACTTTAGAGGAGGCGCAAACCAAAAATGCCGATTTGTTGATAGCAGTGCTACACGACGAAGCTATCAATTTGCTAACGGCTATATTAGGTAAACGATTGGGTGCAAAACGTACCATAGCTCGTGTTTCTAATAGGGAGTTTTCGAGTTCGCGCAATGCTGCCATTTTAAAAGAAAAAGGTGTAGACATTATTATTAATCCCGAACAAGAAGCTTCTCAAGAAATTATTCAGTTGTTAAAACAAACGGCGGCTACAGAAACTTTTGATTTTTCTGAAGGCAAGCTCAAATTGTTTTTGATAGAATTGGACGATAATGCACCGGTATGTAATAAAACGCTGACTGATTTGGCAATAGAGTTTCCACAACTTAATTTTAGAGCAGTGGCTATTCACAGGCATGGCAAAACGATTATACCTGATGGTAATACTATGTTTTTGCCGGGTGATTTGGCTTATGTAATAGCCAAGCCTAGTGGCACTGACCTATTGTTTGAATTGGGAGGTAAAACCAATTATAAGATAGAAGATGTTATGATAGTAGGTGGCGGGCGTATTGGACGTCGTTTGGCTGCTCAGTTAGAAAACGATTTGAATATCAAAATGTTTGAGAGAGATATAGCACGTGCCAATATGCTTACCGGTGAATTAAGCAAAACATTGATTATTAATGCCGATGCCCGCGATACAACCATATTAGAAGACGAAGATATTAGAGGCATGGATGCGTTTATAGCGGTAGCCAATCATAGCGAAACCAATATTCTAACTTGTTTGCATGCCAAGCGTATGGGGGTAAAACGCACCATTGCTTTGGTAGAAAATATAGAATATATAGATATTGCACAAAATGTGGGCATTACCACTATTATTAATAAAAAACTGACGACTGCCGGCTCTATTAATATGCACACAATGAATGCTACGATTACAACTGCCAAATGTCTAAGTGGTGTGAATGCGAATGCTTTAGAGCTATTGGCAGCTCCTAAATCGGCAGTTACTAAAAAGCCTTTGAAAAAACTGCGTTTGCCCGAAGGTAGTATTATAGGTGGTATTATAAGAAATGGCGAAGCCCATATTGCTACAGGCGATTTTCAGTTACAAGAAGGCGATAAAGCTGTGGTGTTTGCCTTGCCAACCACTATCCATAAAATTACTAAAATGTTTAGATAAACGACGGATGAAAGCCAAAAAAATCATCAATTATTTACTGATAACCAAAGTGCTTGGTATGTTAATGGTGCTGCTTGGTGTAGCTATATTATCTGCTTTACCCTTTTCTTATTTCTTCAATCCGGCAGGGATTAACGATATACGATTGTTTTCAGGGCAAACAGAGTTCTTCCCTATTCTTTTATCGGGAATTATAACTATTGTGATAGGTGGTGTTGCTGCTTATTTGGCACGACATGCCAGCAAAAGTATAGGTAAAAAAGAAGGCTATATCATTGTAACTGTCAGCTGGGTACTTATCTCTCTTTTTGGCAGTTTGCCTTTTTATCTGAGTGGGTATTTCCCCAGTTTTACAGATGCTTTTTTTGAAACCATGTCGGGTTTTACCACTACAGGCGCTTCTATCTTAAATGATATAGAGTCTATTCCCAAAGGCTTATTGTTTTGGCGTAGTATGACACATTGGATAGGAGGTATGGGAATTATCGTGTTGTCTTTGGCTATTTTACCTTTGTTGGGTATTGGAGGTATGCAGTTGTTCTCTGCAGAGTCGCCGGGTCCCACAGCAGACAAAATACATCCTAAAGTACAGGAAATGGCAAAACGTTTGTGGGGTATTTATGTGTTATTGACAGTAGTAGAAACAGCTTTATTAATGCTTGGTGAAATGGGCTTTTTTGATGCTGTTTGTCATGCTTTTGCCACTATGGCTACCGGAGGCTTCTCTACACAAAATGCCAGTATAGCCAATTATTCTGCTTACACACAATATATCATTATCCTATTTATGATTTTGGCAGGTACCAACTTTGCCGTGCACTTTTATGCGCTTAACCGACAGTTTAAGAAAATACGTTACAACGAAGAATTTCGTTTTTATTTGACTATCATTGCTATTGTTACCTTTATTATCACAATAGGTCTCTTATATTCTCCAATAGAGATAGGTGTAGAAAAAGCTTTTAGAGACAGTTTGTTTCAGGTAGTAGCTATTATTACTACTACGGGTTTTGTATCTGCCGATTATTTATTGTGGCCTACATCCGTTTGGATATTTTTATTATTGCTATTCTTTGTAGGGGGTAGTGCAGGCAGTACCGGAGGTGGTGTAAAAGTAGTACGTATCTTGGTATTGATAAAAAATAGTTTCTTAGAGTTTAAACGATTGATGCATCCTAAGGCTATTATTCCTGTACGTGTGAGCAGACAACCCGTGCCACAAAGTGTGGTATTTGTAGTCATGTCATTCTTTTTGCTATACGTACTTACTTTTGCCGTAGGTACGGTGGTTATGAGTTTTACAGGTTTAGATTTTATATCATCTATGGGGGCTTCAGCATCTTGTGTAGGCAATGTAGGACCTGCTTTTGGTAGTTTGGGTCCTGTTAGCAATTATGCCAATGTATCGGATATAGGTAAATGGATATTGTCTTTTCTTATGTTGCTTGGGCGTTTGGAATTGCTCACTGTCTTAATCTTATTTTCTCCCACTTTTTGGAAGCGGTAAAAATAATTGGCAATACGTCTCTTGTGTCATGTTATCTTTTGCTCGACACAGTATTCAGAATATGTAAGAGGATATAGCATGTCATTTTAGACTATATTTTGTGAGGTGAAAAAGGGGTAAAACATGACTTTTAGTGATTATATTCACCAAAAGTTATAACTTTAAGTGAATATAATCACTAAAAGTACTATCTTTGCAAAAAAAAGATGTATGCACGGTATATAGAAAGTAGTATAAAGAAGCGTTTGTATTCTAAAAAAGCTATTGTGGTAATTGGGCCTCGACAGGTTGGTAAAACAACATTAATAGAAACTATCTTGGCACAAGAGAAATATTTGTTCCTTAATGGGGATGACCCTCAAACCAGAACCTTACTTACAGAGCCCACTACTGAGCAAATTCAAAAAATAATAGGTAAACATAAATATGTTTTTATTGATGAGGCGCAAAGAATAGAAGGCATAGGGCTTACAATCAAGATTATTACTGATAGATTTAAGGAGGTGCAGTTATTTGTAAGTGGTTCGTCTGCTTTTGATTTGTCGAATAGAATTAATGAGCCGTTAACAGGTAGAAAGTGGGAATATCAATTGTATCCTATCTCGTGGGAAGAATACGAAAATCATCATGGTTATTTATATGCTCAGCAGCAGTTGGAAAACAGATTGTTATATGGCTTTTATCCTGATGTGCTAAATAACCAAGGGGATGAAGTGGCGATTTTGCGTAATTTGGTCAGTAGTTATTTGTACAAAGATATTTTATCATATGCCAACATAAGAAAGCCGGAAGTGCTCGAAAAATTGGTGCAGGCATTGGCGTTTCAGATAGGTAGTGAGGTAAATTATGCAGAGTTGGCTCAAATGGTAAATGTAGATAAAAACACCATTAGTAAATACATTGATATTTTACAAAAAGGATATGTTGTTTTTAAATTGGATAGTTTTAGCCGTAATCTTAGAAACGAAATAAAGACCAACAAAAAGATTTATTTTTACGATACAGGTATAAGAAATATGGTAATTGGTAATTTTAATCCTATTGAGTTGCGAAGTGACAAAGGTGCCTTATGGGAAAACTTTTTAATTGCCGAACGGATAAAACAAATTGAGTATAAACAAAGCTTAGCAAAACCTTATTTTTGGAGAACAAAACAACAACAAGAGGTAGATTTTGTAGAAGAAAATAGTGGTCGGATATTTGGTTTTGAATTCAAATGGAACAAAAGTAAAAAACAACAATTGCCTAAAACATTTACCACAACATATCATTCTCAAAATAATGTGATAGATAAAGAAAATTTTAGAGAGTTTGTATCGCATTGTTTCTTAGATAAATAAAATTTATTATTTTTCTTCAGGTACATGGGTTTCTTGTGTATTTTTGAGGTCTTAAAATTTGTACTCTTATGCCTATTATCAATTCTGTAATCAATTGGATTATGAAAAAGCGTATCCACCAGATAGAGCTTTTTATGAAATATCCCGAAGAAGTGCAATCGGAGTGGTTGAAAAAATTGTTGTCCACTGCTAAGTATACGGAATTTGGTAAGCAATATGGTTTTGAAAATATAGACAGTTACGAGACCTTTAGAGAAAGGGTACCTATACATACATACGACCACATAAAGCCCTATGTGGATAGATTGCGCCAAGGTGAACAGAATATATTGTGGCCTACCCCTATCAAATGGTTCGCCAAGTCGTCGGGTACTACGGCTGCCAAGAGCAAGTATATACCTGTGAGCAAACAGTCATTGGAAGAGTGTCATTTTAAAGGGGGTAAAGATATGCTCTCTATCTATATCAACAATTATCCCGAGTCTAAGATTTTTGATGGTAAAAGTATAGCCATGGGTGGTAGCCATCAAATTACCGATGTTAAAAGTGAACAATATTACGATGGAGATTTGTCTGCCATTATTATCGAAAATTTACCTTTTTGGGCGCAAATGTTTAAAACGCCCAACAGGAGTGTGGCGCTCATGGACGAATGGGAGAGCAAAATAGAAAAAATGGCGCAGATAACCAAAGATGAAAATATTACAAGTGTTCTTGGCGTGCCTTCTTGGTCTTTGTTATTACTACAGAGGGTCTTGTCTATTACAGGTAAATCACATATAAAAGAAGTATGGCCTAATTTGGAAGCCTATGTGCATGGTGGCGTGAAATTCAACCCCTATAGGCAACAATTTGAAGAGGTAATAGGCGGTACCATCAATTATCAAGAAACTTATAATGCCTCCGAAGGCTTTTTTGGTATACAAGATTGTACTGATAAGTCTGAAATGTTGTTGATGTTAGATTATGGCGTTTTTTATGAGTTTGTGCCGGTAAGCGATATGGGTAGTCCCAATGCCAAAGCCATTCCCCTTTGGGAAGTAAAGACAGGTGTAAACTATGCCATGCTTATCTCTACCAATGCAGGCTTATGGCGTTATGATATAGGCGATACCATTCGTTTTACTGATACCAAACCTTATCGTATTGTTATCACGGGGCGCAGCAAATATTTTATCAATTTGGCAGGTGAAGAATTGATATTGGAAGATGCTGAATATGCCATAGCAAAAGCATGTGAAAAATCAGGTGCACGTATCAATGAGTATATGGCAGGGCCTTCAGATATTGCAAATGGGGCTCCGATGCGTCACGAATGGTATTTCGAATTTGAAAAACCACCTCAGGATATTGCGCATTTTGCAGAGCATTTAGATACCGCTCTAAAAGTACAGAATTCTGATTACGAAGCCAAGAGGTATAAAAACATGTTATTGCAACCACCTTTGGTACAGTCTGTTAAATCGGGTGTGTTTTACACTTGGTTAAAAAAACACAATAAGTTGGGTGGGCAAAATAAAGTGCCTCGTTTGCTTAACCAAAGACAGTATATTAACGAACTCATTGATATTAATAATGCATAAGTTATTATTGGTCATATTTGCTTTGTTGTTTTCTTGTGTACATGCACAAACACATTATCATTTTACCCCTTTGGTAACTGCCAAATACCAAGGCAGTGCTATGGCTATAGACGATATGGGCAATTTATTGATTACAGAAGGTGCTAAACTAACCAAATTAGATGCGCAAGGGCATTTCTTGGGACGTTTCTTTCCACCTTTTCAAGCCAAAATTAACGCTATAGACGTAGATAATCCTCGTCGTATTATGCTATGGTATCAGAAATACAACTATATAGTATTTTTAGACCAAAATTTAGCCATGCAAAACAATACAGACCCCACTAAATCTGTATATACAGATAGTCCTTTGGATATGGAAAAATTGGGGAGATACGATTTGGTAACTACTTGTTTAGACACTTATGCAGGTTTTTGGGTATATGGCGAAGATATGCAAGATATTTGTTTGTACGATAATGATAATGCTTTGTCTTTTTGTGCCGACAGCCCGGAAGAGGTAGCAGGTCTAAAACCCAATAAAATACTGATGCACGAAGACCATTTGTTTATTAATTTCCCCGATAAAGGCGTGTTGGTATACGATGCGGATGCTAATTTTATCAAGCTATTGCCCATAGAGGGTTTAAACAATTTCTATGTGTACCATAATATATTGTATTATGTAAATAACAATAGTTTGATAAGTATAAATATAGAAACAGAGGAGACTACTTATAATATCTTGCCTTTGGGTCAGTTTAAGGCATGGGCGATGCAATTGGAAACAGCACCTAAACGAATAGCCTTTTTAACCTCTAAAGGCGTAGAAGTGTTTGGAATAGAAGACTACTAAAAAGAAACGGAAGTTGGAATACGGAAGTCAGAAGGACGCTTTACTCGTGAACAGACTGTGTTTTTTGTGTATTGTTCACGATTTAATACTGTTTACTCGTGAATAAACTGTATTTTTTATGCTTTTTTCACGAGTTGATGCTATTTACTCGTGAAAAATTCTTATATTTGCACTTTCGTTCACGACTTATTTTTCTATTTATTTTTAAAACGAGCCTCTAATTATGAAACAAAACACTCGCATACTTGGCCAAATTCAACAACTTCGCCAACATTATTTATCTCTTGCACCCGAAAAAACAGCATTGATTAATCTAATTAACGATACTGAGGTAGCAGAACAGGTATATAACTCTAATGCTATTGAAAACAGCACTCTTAGTTTAGAAGAAACCGAAAAAATTCTCTTACAAATTGATTTAGACCGCTACATTAACGAGAGAGAACTTTTTGAAGCCAAGAATCTAGCCCGAGTAGTTAAATATATCAACCAAAAAGCCTCTGAAAAAGAAATATCTTTAGACCTTATACTACTGTTGCACAAAATGTTGATAAGCAATATAAGAGATGATATTGCAGGCCGCTTTAGAAACGAAACCGAGTGGGTACGTGTTGGTCATTATATTGCGCCTGACCCAACGCAAGTACTGGATTTGCTCAAAAAAATGCTTGTACAATACCATACCAGTAACACCGATCATATTGTGAAAAGAATTGCTAGGTTGCATTTAACATTTGAACATATACATCCTTTTGTTGATGGGAACGGAAGAATAGGACGTGTTATCAATAATTATTTGCTGATTAGAGAACATTATGTACCTATCAATATTAAGTTTATCAACCGAAAAGAATATTACAACGCTTTCCAAGAATTTGACACCTCAAACAATACTTCTATTATGGAAAATATTGTTGGTAAGGCTTTATGCCAAAGCTTCCACAAAAGATTAGCCTATATGGAAGGAAAACATATCATTACACTATCAGAGTATGCCAAACAACAAAAAATATCATATTCTAATCTTTTAAACAAAGCAAATAGACAAACCATTGCAGCTTTTTTAGAAAAAGGCATCTGGAAAATAGGCGTGTGAGAAAACATATGTGTTTAGTGTCTGCACGAAAACGCTTCATTTTTCAAGTCTCTGACAAGAAAAGCGCCAAAGACGAGGAATGCAAAATTTTGAAAATCAAGGTTTTGCTAAAGTAAATAAAGTTTTCAAAATGAGCGTAACGAAGTATTTAGCGCTTTTCTTGCAAAGGCTATTTAGTTTTTTTGTGTTTCAACGGGAATGAGAAGTAAGAGCATGAGTCTTTTTTTGTAATTTTGCAGGCCAAGATTAGTTGATTCTTCGGATGTCTACTAAACATCCTCAACATATAAAACAAAAAAACATATGCATATAGCTATAGCAGGTAATATAGGCTCGGGTAAAACTACCCTCACATCGCTTTTGGCCAAGCAGCTGCGGTGGACACCTTATTATGAAAGTACGGACGACAATCCTTATCTCGATAGTTTTTACGATGATATGAAACGTTGGTCGTTTAATTTGCAGGTGTATTTTTTAAATAGCAGATTCAGACAAGTGATGGATATAGCAGATAGCAAAGAGACTATAGTGCAAGACCGTACCATCTATGAAGACGCTTATATTTTTGCACCTAATTTGCATCAGATGAACTTGATGTCTACACGTGATTTTGACAATTATATTTCTCTCTTTGAGTTGATGAGTTCTTTCTTGTCGCCACCGGATTTGCTTATTTATTTACGTGCTGATGTGTCTACATTGGTAAAACAAATTGCGCAACGAGGTAGAGATTATGAAGAATCTATCCGCATAGACTATCTCAAGCGTTTGAATGAACGTTATGAAGAATGGATTGCCGGTTATGATATTGGTAAATTGTTGATTATAGATGTTAATAATATAGACTTCAGGAATAATCCTAAAGATTTGGGTTCTATTATTGAAAAGATAAACGCAGATATCCACGGCTTGTTTTAGGTAATGTGCTAATGCGGTAATGAGTTGGAAGATGGAAGTCGGAAGTCAGAAGACTGAAGTTGGAAGAGTTATTAGTTTTAAGTGTTGAGTTTTATTGCGATATTACTAATTGTTAATTGCTAATTACTAATTGATTAATATGAGAGTTATAGGAGTGATACCGGCGCGTTATGCCAGCAGTCGTTTTCCGGGCAAGCCTTTGGCAGATATACAAGGCAAAAGCATGATACAGCGGGTATATGAACAGGCTGTTAAGGTAGCATCTTTGTCAGAAGTAGTGGTCGCAACCGACGATGAGCGTATCCGTGCCCATGTAGAGAGTTGGGGCGGCAAGGTAATGATGACTGCTGATACACATCGCAGCGGCACAGAGCGTTGTGCCGAAGTGGCAGCTGTTTTAACTCCCAAAGCAGATATTGTGGTGAATATACAAGGGGATGAACCTTTTATACAGCCAGACCAAATACAATCGCTTATAGACGTTTTTGAACAAAATAAAGCCGTGGAGATTGCCAGTTTGGCAAAAGCCATTACAACCGAAGAAGAACTATTGAGCCCTAATGTGGTAAAGGTGGTGATGGATACCAACAAGCGTGCTTTGTATTTTAGCCGCTCTGTGATTCCTTTTTTGCGCGACCAAGACAACAAAAAAGCTTTTGAAACATCTTTATTTTACAAACATATAGGTTTGTATGCTTACACTTCAGAGGCTTTGGCAAGTATTAGCCATTTGCCACTTCATGCCTTGGAACAGGCCGAGTCTTTAGAGCAACTCCGATGGTTGGCCAACGGCTACCGTATTCAGATGGCTATTACCACCCATCAAGCTATTTCGGTAGATACACCCGAAGATTTGGCGTATCTGTTACAACAAATGCGTATCTAAAAGAAGCTTTTTTTGCTTCTCCCTTTTATAATAATGAAAATCACAATAGGGGCGCCTATAATAGAGGTTACGGCATTGATAGGCAATGTGGTACCGCTACCCGGCAGTTGAGATATTATATCGCAAGCCAACATAATTAATATGCCAAGTAATAGACTGGCAGGAATAAGGATTTGATGATTGGCGGTGCGAAACACCAAGCGTGCTATATGCGGTACGGCAATACCAATAAAAGCTATAGGGCCTACAAAAGCCGTTAATGTACCGGTAATAATACCTGTGAGCAGAATGAGTGCCAAGCGGCTATATTTTACATTCACACCAATATTTTTGGCGTAATTTTCACCCAACAACAATGCATTCATTTGTTTGGGTAATAATGCAGATAAGATAATCCCAATGCTTACCACAGGCGCCATAAAACGGAGTTGAGTCCAAGTGGTACCGGACAAGCTGCCAAAGGTCCAGACCAAGAAATTTTGCACCATTTCCGGTGCGCTAAAATATTGTAAAACAGACACTAAGGAGGCGGTTATAAATCCTAACATAACCCCAATGATAAGTAGTGAAATCATATCTTTTACCCAAGACGCCATTACAGACACAATGATAAGTACTGCAAAAGCGCCTATGATAGACGCTAAAATCAATCCCCAATAGTTGTTGTATAGCGTATGGGGCATAAGACCGGGCAATAGTGCAGGTAATAGCACAAAATTGGCAACACCTAAACTGGCACCATGCCCTATACCTAATATAGAGGTATCGGCTAATGGGTTGCGAAACAAAGTTTGCATTTGCAAGCCTGTAATAGCCACGCCCGCCCCCACTAAAGTACTTGTAATTGCTTTGGGTAATCGTAGCTCTACCAAAATATAATTCCAAGACACTTGGGAAGAGGTGCCAAGCAATGCATCCCATATCGCATTGGGCGGAATAGAGACGCTCCCCAACATAAGGTCTAATACAAAAGCCAATACAATGGCTATTAGAATGCTGATAAAAAGTAGCGTATTTCGGCGCATATTATTTCAAATGTTTCCAATACACGGTTTCATATTCGGGGAACAATTCGGGGTGTAATATTTTTACCACGTCTTTGAGCAATAAATCAGGACGATTGACACCGCTTTCCCAATAATCGTTACCCCCTTTAGGTTTTTCTCTTTTGTTGTTGGTATACACTTGGTGGTGCTGTGCAGGACTAAAATCTTTGTATCTCTCATTGGAAGATAAAAAATCTTTGAGAGTATGCACCTGGGCTTGTGTGCTTAGCCAATACGCTGCATCGTGATACATATCATATACTTCCTCTATGCTTTTGGGAGTGCTGGCATTGCCCTCTCCGGCACTTTTAAACGTAGCATTGGCATCTTTGAATATTTGCGCCACATAGGTTTGGTTTTGAGGAATATACCAAGTGCCTTTGTAATCGTAGCCATACATCACCTTAGGTTTTTCAGAGGCTTTAGTAGCTGCATTCTTTATGGCATAATAGTTTTGTTCTACTGTATTGAAAATACTATCTGCCATACGCTCTTTACAGAAAAACAAAGCCATAAACTTAATCCATTCCGCTCTGCCCAATAGCGCAGGCTCTTTCCATTCG
>PDWJ01004689.1_pt1 | contig 11841 bp, 7 predicted proteins | sample 1430881 | NCBI WGS metagenome assembly PDWJ01 (sample SAMN01162460, study PRJNA174530) | Oral metagenome, whole genome shotgun sequencing project. | biome: Marine environment; feature: Marine mammal; material: Swab sample of the gingival sulcus; isolation source: swab sample of gingival sulcus... | reverse complement strand
AAGAAATTTGTACATCCTGTAAAGATAATCGCTAATAGCATTAATGTTGATAGTACATATAATATTTTTTTCATTTGCATCTCCTATTTTGTCAAAATGAATTCAACACGGCGGTTTTTCCACCATTCTTTTCTATTTTTTCGGGGAACTAATGGGAATTTTCCGCCCTTACCAACAGCCGAAAGTTGTTCTTTAGGAACTCCTCTTTTAATCAGTTCGTTCATAATTTTTTCAGCTCTTTTTTGAGACAATGGAAGTAGATATTTAATCTCGTCAGATTCTCTGCCTCTTGTATTGTTTGCATGCCCCTCAACAGTAACATGATAGCCTTTAAACTTTTTAATAACCTGAGCTACACGCGAAATAGTTCTTTCATTTTCTTTCTGTTGTGCTTTTGTTAATTTGTTAAAAGTTGCGGCATTTCCGTCAAAGTTAATAGAACTAACTAGAATTCTTAAAGCATTATTTTCCATTCTTTCGATAAGAACGCCAGTGTCAATATTTGCTTTATCCGAAATTTTTTCTTTATTTTTAAGAATAATTTCCAGCTTAGCCTTGTAGTGTTCTGCGGAAAGCATCTTTGCACCGTTTTCGCCTAGACCATCCCAAGTAATTTTTTTAGGTGGAAGCCCTTTTCCTGACAACTCTTTGAATATAATTCCTTTCGGATCGTATATTTTTATAGTCCATGATTTTACATTAGTCTTGTATATACCTTCTGTTTCAAGAATAAATTCAGCTGTGTCATTTTCACCGTCTCCATCCGGAGTAAATTCTTCAGGAAGAACTGACATTTTTACGGCAGGGTCTTTGTATACAACTCCAAGCTCAACTTCTGTTTCTGTTACTAAATACTTATCGTTTGAAAGTAGTATGTCTGCCTTTACTGTGTGTATTTCATCCGGTGCAACATCATATCCGTCAGTGTTTTTTCCATCCCATATAATGGTTTTTGGAGGCATTCCATCGCCTTTCCATGTCTTTACGACCTTATCATCTGCATCTCTAACTGTAATAATCCAGCTTTTTGCATTTTTAGCTTCAAGATTTATAGTTTCAAGTAGTAGTTCAGCTCGAATTGTTTTTAGGTCAACATTTGGTGTTACATAATTCTTAGAATTAACTATTAGTTCTAATGAAGGAATTTTTTCTAAACGAGTGTAAGATCCTGTGGTAAATTCTGTTTCACCTGAAAGTACGGACTTATCATTAAATCTTAGGTCAACCTTTGCTGTATATTTGCTTTCGGGTAATACTGTTTCTCCATCATCTTTAACACCGTCCCATATCATTTTATATGGAGACATACCATTGCCTGAGAATGTTTTTACTACATTTGATTCAGCATCTAGGATAGTAATTTTCCACTGGTCTACGGCGTCGTGATTAATTCTTTTGTCCTTTAGCTTCATTGTTATTGTGTCATTTTCACCGTCTGCGTCAGGGCTAAATGCTTCTTTACTTGTTTTAATTTGAATGCTTGATTTACCCAAGCTTGTGAATGGATACATACGAACACCAATATTTAAGCTTGAAAAAAATGCCAATCCATTTCTATCCGGCATTAAGGTTGCTTCAACACCTAGATATGGGATCGCATAGTTTGTACCAAGATTAAAATCTGCTTGCAATGATGTGAAAAGGTACATTGCAGCCTTTTTTCCAAAATTTATTGTGGTAAGTTCATTTCGGTATTTTGCATAGAAAGATTTATAGTAAGTAGTTTTATATAAATCAGCGCCAATACCTATAGCCGGTGTAAAACTTAGCCATTTAGGTAGGGTTTTAAAAGTATTCTTGCTTAAAACTCTGGATAAATGGAAACCTATTGTCAGGTTTTGAAAGTTTTGTATCAAAGATTGCTTGGCTCCTTTAGCATAGTTAAAATATCCTATGTGAGTACCAAGTAGCCAACCTGACCAATTGTATCCAATTTCACCACTTAAAGCCCAGCCAATACTTGACAGCTGACCTGTGTAGTTCTTTTCGTATCCCGTTGCTCCAAAAACCATTGGAAATTGAAGTTTAAGTGGGGAAAGCTCAAAATAAATATTTTCAACTAAAAAGCCTTCTTTTGTAGGCAGAAATTTTCCGTTATCAGGTTCTGCAACTAGAGTTGCGGAAAGGCTAATAAAAATAAGCACTATAAGATAGCTTTGCTTAAATTTTCTCATCAAATTAAATTTTGTCATAAACAGTATAACTCCTCATACTAAAATTTTTCTTTTTTATTTAACCAAGTTATAAAAAAGTCATTTTATATTTTAAATTATTAACTCATAATATAGTAAAAATATGTGTTATTTGTCAATACTCAATTAGCTTGTAATGAAAATTTTCTTAAAATCGTAAATTTTTCCTTGACGGATGAAATTTTGTGGTCTATAATGTTAGTATAACCTTGAGTATGCTATAGGAGGTATACATAATGAAAAAATTCTTTACAATTTTATGTTTAATGGTAGTTAGTCTATCATTAATTATTTCTTGTGGTGGCGGAGCCGCTGATGATTCTCGCTCTCAAACCCTGATAGTTGCAATGTCCAGTGATATTGTTACGCTAGATCCTAGCGCACAAAATGATTCATATTCTGCTAATGCTATGACACAGATATATGAAGGCTTGGTTCACATGACTCCGGGGAATGAAGTTGTGCCGTCTTTGGCAGAACGATATGAAATTTCTCCAGATGGTTTGGAATATACATTTTATATAAAGAGAAATGTTAAGTTCCACAATGGTGAAGAACTAAAAGCTGAAGATGTTATTTTCTCATTTAAGAGAGCTTTTGTTTCTCCTGCTGTTGCACACATTTTCTCTGCAATTGATGCAGATTCTTTGACAGCTGTAGATGATTACACTGTAAAATTTAAAATGAAAATGAACTATTCAGGTATTTTGATGGCTCTTTGTCACACAGCTGCTGACATTGTGAACAAGAAAGCTGTAGAAGCTGCAGGTGATGATTATTCAAAAAATCCTATAGGAACAGGTCCTTATAAATTTGTAAGCCGAACAAATTCTTATAACCTTATCCTTGAAAGATTTGAAGACTTCCATGGAGAAAAACCTTATTATAAGAACATTGAATTTAGAATTATCCCTGAAGCAACAAACAGAATGATCGAGCTTGAATCAGGTGGAGCTGATATTGTTTATGATATTTCACCTAACGATTTAGACAGATTTGAAGGTAATAGTGAAATTCAGTTGATTAGAAGTTTTGACTACTTAACTCAATATATGGGTATGAATTGTAGCAAAGCTCCTTTAGATGATGTTCGTGTTCGAAAAGCTATTGCTTGTGCTGTTGATACAGACCAAATTGTTAAAGCTGTTTGGAAAGGTTTAGGAACGACTGCTACAGGTCCTTATGCTCCTGCTATTCCTTATTCAATTTCCAGAGAATTACAGCCTATTAAGAGAGATGTTGAAAAAGCTAAAAAACTTCTTGCTGAAGCCGGTTATGCTGACGGTTTGAAACTTAGACTTTCTACAAATGAAAGACAAGAAAGAATCGACATGGCTGTTATTATGAAAGAGCAATTAAAAGAAGTTGGTATTGAGCTTAACATTGAAGTTATGGAATGGAGTAAATATCTTGAATTGTTAGAAAGTGGTAATCAAGAATTGTTTGAAATTGGTTGGTCATCTGATACTCCTGACCCTGACATGGTTGTTTATCCTTGTTTCCATTCTTCTTCAAAAGGTCCCGGCGGAAACTTTGTATTCTTGTCAGATCCTGAAGTTGATGATTTAATCATGCAAGGTAGAGCTGCTCTTGATGGTCCGGAAAGAGCTGAAATTTATCATAAAATCCAAAGAAGGATTATGGACTTGTGTCCTGCTATCTTCCAGTATAATGGTGAATTGGCTGCAGGTATCAAAGCTAATCTTACAGGATTGACTTTGTCACCTCTTGGACATCACTACTTGGGTAATGTTAAACCTATCAAATAAAATTTAATTTAAAGTCAACTCCAAAGCGTGTCTACTTTGGAGTTGGTCTTTCTATTCTTGAGGCATAAGGAGTATGCAAAATCTTTGGCCTTTATCTTTATGAGAGGAGCTTATGCTTAAATATATCCTTAGGAGGATAGTATTATTGATTCCCGTAATGTTGGGAGTTTCATTAATAGTATTCTCGCTATTATACTTCACTCCCGGTGACCCTGTTCGAAATAAGTTAGGAACAAACGCCTCTCCGGAAGAAGTAAAAAAACTTAGAGAAAAAATGGGGCTAAATGACCCCTTTATCGTACAATATGGGCGGTATCTTGGAGGAATTGTTCTTCATGGTAGTTTAGGAGAATCTTATATAACAGATCAACCAGTCGTTGCTGAAATAGGTTCTCGTGTTGGAGCTACGGTCAAACTTGCTTTGGCATCTACCGTTGTTGCTATTCTTATTGGTATCCCACTTGGTATTGTTTCCGCTATAAAGCAATATTCAGTTTTTGACCATGTTACTATGGTTTTTGCCCTTATAGGGCTTTCTATGCCGGTATTCTGGCTTGGTCTATTAATGATTCTGCTTTTTTCTGTAAAACTTGGTTGGCTTCCATCATCAGGTTTTTCAAGTTTCAAATATATGATTCTACCTGCCTTGGCACTTGGTTCTCAATCTATTGCTGTTTTGACTAGAATGACTCGTTCCAGTATGTTGGAAACAGTTCGTCAAGACTATATTAGAACTGCAAGGGCTAAAGGTCAGAGAGAAAAAAAAGTAATCTTTAAACACGCTCTAGGAAATTCTCTTATTCCTGTTATTACTGTTGTTGGTATTCAGTTTGGTCAGCTTATGGGTGGTGCCGTTATGACTGAAATTATTTTTTCAATTCCGGGTATAGGACGATACATGATTAAGTCTATACAGCTTCGTGATGCACCGTCTGTTTTAGGTTGTGTTTTATTTGTTGCTGTAACTTTTGCTATCGTTAATCTCATCGTAGATATACTTTATACCTATGTTGATCCAAGAATTAAAACTCAATATACATAGGAGGCTGGAAATGAAAAAAAACAAAAAACGAAAGGATCGAAAGCCTGTTGATAAAAAAAATCTAAGAGGTTTTAGAGGTGTTTTCTATCGTATGAGTAAAAATCACTTAGCAATGATAGGTCTTTTTATAATTTTACTGTTATTTGTTATGGCTATATTTGCCGATGTGATTTCTCCTTATAATTATGATACTACCGACCTTGCAAATCAGTTTGCCGGACCTAGCGCCTCACACTGGTTTGGTCAAGATGAATTTGGGCGCGATATTCTTAGCCGTATTATTTATGGCTCTAGAATTTCATTGAAAGTTGGTTTTATTTCCGTTGGAATTGCTCTTGTACTGGGTTCTATCCTTGGTTCAATGGCGGGTTACTTCGGCGGTAAGATTGATACAATGATTATGCGTTTCATCGATGTTCTACAAGCTATTCCCGATATTCTTTTGGCTATTGCAATTGTTGCATCGCTTGGCCCTGGGCTTGGAAACTTGATGATTGCCGTTGGTATCGCCGCTATTCCTAGTTATACAAAAATTGTTCGTTCGGCTGTTTTATCCATTGTTGATATGGAATTTATTGAGGCTGCTCGTGCCGGAGGTTCTTCTGATTTCAGAATTATCTTTAAGCATGTTCTACCTAACTGTTTGGCTCCAATTATCGTCCAATCAACTTTAGGTGTTGCCTATGCTATTTTGAATGCTGCAGGTTTGAGCTTCCTTGGTTTGGGTCTTGAACCACCAACTCCTGAATGGGGGGCTATGCTTTCAGGCGGTCGTGCTTACATTAGAAGTTATATTCATTTAACGCTGTTCCCCGGGCTTGCAATTGTTATAACAATTTTTGCCTTAAATGTTTTAGGCGATGGTTTGCGAGATGCTTTGGATCCAAAGCTAAAACGATAAGGAGGTAGAAAGATGGATGAACTTTTAAATATAGAAGACTTAACTATTCACTATATAACAGATGCGGGTGAAACGCATGCTGTAAATAATTTGAATTTAAAACTTGGCAAGGGTGAAACACTGGGTTTCGTAGGTGAAACAGGAGCCGGAAAAACAACTTCAGCTCTTGGTATTATGCGCCTTGTTCCTGATCCTCCCGGCGAAATTTTAAGTGGTAAAATAATGTTTGACGGTGAAAACCTTTTGGAAAAACCTGAAAAAGAAATGTACCAAATTCGTGGTAATAAAATATCTATGATATTCCAAGACCCGATGACTTCGCTAAACCCTGTAATGACCGTTGGTGACCAAATTGCTGAAGTTTTACTTTTACACCAAAACTTAAAGAAAGAAGAATTGCAAGAAAAAACAGCTCAAATGCTGGAAACTGTAGGTATAAAACGCGAAAGAATGAAGGATTATCCTCATCAGTTTTCAGGTGGTATGAAACAGAGAGTTGTTATTGCTATCGCTTTGGCTTGTAATCCGATGTTGATTATTGCCGACGAACCAACAACAGCTTTGGATGTAACAATTCAGGCTCAGGTTCTGGAACTTATGAAAGAACTGCAGAACAAATACAATACTTCAATGATTATGATTACTCACGATTTGGGTATTGTTGCTGAAATTTGTGACAATGTTGCAATTATGTATGCAGGTTCTGTTATTGAATATGGTTCTGTTGAAAAGCTTTACAATGATCCAAAACATCCTTACACAAAGGGCTTGTTTGCATCTATCCCAACTCTTGATGCTGATGAAGACACTCTTCATGTTATTAAGGGTACGCCTCCTAACCCGCTTGAATTGCCTACGGGTTGTAAATTCCATCCTCGATGTGAATTTGCTACAGAGCAATGCAAAAAGTTTATGCCAAAAATGGTTAATGTTGATGATAAGCATCAAGTTGCTTGTTGGCAGTATGCTCATTTTGCTAAAAAGGGAGGTGACAAATAATGGAAAATATTTTAGAAGTTAAAGATTTGAAAAAACATTTCTCTACAAAAAAAGGTTTGCTCCATGCTGTTGATGGTATTAGCTTTGGCATTAGAAAGGGCGAGACCCTTGGTCTTGTAGGTGAATCCGGTTGTGGTAAGTCTACAGCAGGTAGAGCTATTTTAAGATTGCATGAACCAACTGCAGGGGAAATTCTTTTTGAGGGTAATAATACTATGGAGTATAAAACTCGAAAAGACAAGAAGAAAATGCGACAAGAAATGCAGATTGTATTTCAAGATCCCTATTCTTCACTTAATCCTCGTTTGAATACTTTTGATCTTATTGCTGACTTCCTTTATGTAAATAAGGCTTACAAGACAAAGGCAGAAGTAAGAAAACGAGTTAAAGAGGTTATGAACATTGTTGGTTTGGAAGAGCGATTGGAAGACTCTTATCCACATGAGTTGGATGGTGGTCGGCGACAGCGAATCGGTATCGCAAGAGCCTTGTCTCTCGATCCAAAATTCATTGTTATGGACGAACCTGTTTCTGCTCTTGATGTAAGTATTCAGGCTCAAATCTTAAACTTGCTTGGAGACTTGCAAGAAAAATTAGGTTTAACATATTTGTTTATATCTCATAACTTAAGTGTTGTTAAGCACATAAGTGATAGAATTGCGGTTATGTATTTGGGTAAGATTGTTGAAATTACGGATTATAAGTCTATTTTTTCTGATCCACAACATCCTTATACAAAGGCTCTTCTTTCTGCTATTCCTATTGCAAAATATGGCTTAAAACGAGACAGAATAATCTTGCCGGGTGATGTTCCCAGTCCGATCAATCCTCCTAAGGGCTGTGTTTTCTGTGGACGATGTGCATATAAAATGCCAATTTGCGAAGAAGTTCGTCCTGAATTGGAAGACAGAGGTAATGATCACCTTGTTGCATGTCATTTAAAGTAGTGTAAGTATATATGAAATCCTTTTGGCAATCTAACAATTTCTATTAAGTAAAATTGTTAGATTGCCTTTTTTATTTAATCTTCAATAATAGTAAAATCGCAGGCTTGATATTCGGGCATGAATTTCATTTTTTGCATGTTTTCAAATTGGACAATAATAACGAACTGCTCATCTTTTACTTCGGTTTTTACAATTCCTCCGTATCCGTAATCTGAATGATAAACACGCAAACCCTTTTTCCACTTTTTTTCCAGAGGGTGTGAGATTTTTTTCTTTTTTATAAGTTTAACATCAATTTGTTTTCCGAAAGGTTTATCTTTTAATGAGTGTGTATTTTTTCGGAATTTGTTTTGTTCGCGTTCGCTGTACTCATCTGAAAATTTGCTTTGAGAATATTGTGTTGAGCCGAAGTTGCCGGAGCTTCCAAAGTTTTGCATTCCGCTTGTGTTTACTAAGTCACTTTCAATTTCAAATAGAAACCTTGACGGTTGCATAAATGAAGTTGTTCCGTATAAACGGCGAGAGGAACAGCTGGTCATGTAGAGTTCGTTTTTTGCTCGTGTGCATGCAACATACATAAGACGGCGTTCTTCTTCCAGTTCTTCAAAGTCAGAATTGTCTCGGGGAAAAACTCCCGTTTCCAAACCTGTAATAATTACATTGTTGAATTCCAATCCCTTAGTGTTGTGAATTGTTATTAAGTTTACGGAGTCTTGTTCTTCATTGTTTTCAGAAAGACTTCGGTCAAGTTCGATATGTTCTAAAAAGTCGGTCAAGCCTTGTCGTGAAAAATCGTAGAGGGTAGCGGTGTTTGCAAGCTCGGTTAAGTTGGCGGTTTTTTGAGTGCCACTTGTTTCATCTTGAATTTTGTAGTGTTCGCCGAGTTTACTTCGCTCTAAGATTTCAAAAATAAACGGAGCAAGGCCGTCTCCTTTTATGCTGTCTTTTCTTTCAAAATATTGAGTGCCTTCTTTTAATATAATATTTAGCTCTTTAATTACGCTTAAGAATTCGATTACAGCTGTTTTTGCTTTTTTTGTTAGAGAGATGTTTTTTACAGCCTTTTCCATCGCCAAAACAAAGTCTAGAGTTTCTTCGCTTTTAATCAACTCGTTTTGTAAATTTTCGTAATTGTCTTCGCCTTCAGAATTTGAAAACATAATTCGTCTTGCTTCATTGATAATTTTTTTCTGGCTAACTTCTCCAATTCCTCTTGCAGGTTTGTTTATAATTCTTCGTAAGGCGACTTCATCTCTTCCGTTTGCAATAAAGGCTAGAAATGCAAGGGCGTCTTTTATTTCTTCGCGTTCGTAGAATTTTAAAGTTCCAATTACCTTGTAGGGAATTTGTTTGTGTAAAAAGTCTGTTTCAAAATTTAGTGATTGAGCATTTGTTCTGTATAAAATTGCCCAGTCAGAAAATTTACCACCCTCTTCAACAGCTTGCAAAATTAACTGAGAACAAAGTTCCGACTCAGCATCTTGGTTGGGTAAATAATAAACCTCGGGTTTTTGGCCTCGACCTCTTTCGGCTTGTAGATTTTTTCCCAATCTACCTGAATTATGTTTTACTATGGAATTTGCAACATCTAAAATTTCGGCATAAGAGCGGTAATTTTTTTCAAGCCGAATTATCTTTGTGTTTTCAAAATTGTTTTGAAAGTTTAAAATGTTTTGAACTTCCGCTCCTCGAAATTTGTAAATGGACTGGTCGTCATCTCCAACAACACAAAGATAAGTGTTTTCTCCTGTAAGTGCTTTTAAGAATTCAAACTGTGCAATGTTTGAGTCTTGGTATTCGTCAACCATAATTACCGAAAAGCGATTTTGCAAAGACATTCTTATTTGTGGAAATTTTTCAAGCAGGAAAACAGGTAGCATAATTAAATCTCCAAAGTCAACATTTCCTGTTTCTTTTAGTCTTTGCTGATATGCCTTGTAGCTTTCAATAAATTTTGGGTTTGAATCAATGTCTTCCAGTCCGGGAGAATCAGGCAAAAGGCAGTAATCCTTTGCTCGGGATATTTTTTTGATGATGGCTCGTGCCTGATTTTTTGTAAGTCTGGGTTGAGCCTGCAATAATAGAGAAGTCGCATCATCGTCATCGTAAATGGTAAAGTTGGGGCTTAAGCCTGTCCATTCTGCATTCCGTCTTAAAATCCATGCACCAAAGGAGTGAAAGGTTCTAATTGTTGCACGAGCAGATTGAGGTTTTAGATTTGTAGCCCTCTCGGACATTTCTTTTGCCGCCTTGTTCGTAAAAGTTACCGCCAAAATTTGTTCCGGCATCACACCCTGATTGGCTATAAGCCACGCAATCTTTGTTGTGATAACACGAGTTTTTCCTGAGCCTGCCCCTGCCAAAATTAACAATGGCGAGCCTTTGTGTTGAACTGCCTCTAACTGCTCTTCATTTAAAACATCTAAGTAACTTTTTTCGGACAAAAAAATACCCCCTCTAGTAAATTTTCTAGTAGACGGAGTATTCTAACATGTTTCAGCCTTTTTGAAAACCGGCAAATAATTATCGCTTATTTAAAGATTTATCTAAAAATTTCAGAGAAAGCGTTTAGCAAATAGTTATTATCGCTTTCATCTCGTACTGCTAAGCGTATGTAATTGCCATTTTCAAAACCTTTCTTGGGTGCTAGGTCTTTTATTAAAATATCATATTTTTCCAGCATAGTAACTGCAAGTTCTTCTGTGTTGATTTTATCATCAAGCTTACACAAAAGATAGTTCGCCTGACTTGGGAAAACTTTTATTCCTTTTATTTTTGAAAGTTCTGTAGCAAATCGGTTTCTTTCATTTGCTATAGAATCACAAGCGGCTTTGTATGTTTTGTTATATTTATCATAAATCTGTAAGAAGTATTCAGCAAAAGAATTGATATTCCAAATAGAATTCGTCTTTTTTATTTTCTCAATATAGTTTGTATCGCTAGAGACTAAAACGCCAAGCCGTAGTCCCGGAACTCCATAACTTTTACTAATTGATTTTACAACAATTAAGTTAGGATATTCAGAAATTATATTTTCATCAATAAGCGTGTAGCGTTTATCGCTTTCTGCAAAATCAATAAAAGATTCATCAAAAATAAGGCGAACGCTTTTTTCTTTTAAACTTTTGCATAGTCGAAGAATTTCTTCTTTTTCTAAAAAGTGTCCTGATGGATTATCAGGGTTAATCAATATTATTGTTTTTACATTGTTTTTATTTACACAATCAATTATGCTATCAACAGTATATGAATAATTATTTTCATCAATAGGAATCGGGATTATGCTTGTTTGGTCAAGTCTTTCGGGGTACTCATTAAAAGTTGGATACGGAATTGCAACATTTCCTGTAATATATTTTGACAAAGAAGAAATAAGCTCGGCTGCTCCGTTTCCCACAACAATATGTTCCAGATTAACTCCAAATATTTTTGATGCAAGTAGACTCTGTTGATATGCACCGCTTGGATATTCAGTTAGCAATGTTTCAAAATTGGATTGTAGTTCGCTCACAAGTTTTTTTGGTGGAAAGTAAGGGTTTACCAAATAGCAAAAATCTTTTAAGTTTGGAAAACGCCAATAACCTCCGAATCTTTTCTGTAAGTTCGTTAGCTTATCTTTACCCTCTTTAAAGCGATCTTCAGCAATTGCTAAATCAGCAGGATCATCGATTTCATACCAATCATTTCCACTAACAACTAAGCCTTTTAAGGCTGATGCTGATGCGAATGATAAAACTTTTAAAACTTGTTCATAGTATTCATTCTTACCAAAAGATTTTTGCCAAGCTTCAATAAATGGTATATAATATTGTTTTGTAAATTCTTTTGAAAATTTGTATATATTGACGGTTTTATAGTATTTTTTTATATCTGACCAATTGAATGCCTTTTTATCAAGAATTGTTGTTATGTGATTATTCTCATCAAGCAGAGTACAAGTTCCATCCATCCATGATTCAAAAGGTGATACGACAGCCATGTCTTTATCTTC
>PDWJ01004687.1_pt1 | contig 11846 bp, 10 predicted proteins | sample 1430881 | NCBI WGS metagenome assembly PDWJ01 (sample SAMN01162460, study PRJNA174530) | Oral metagenome, whole genome shotgun sequencing project. | biome: Marine environment; feature: Marine mammal; material: Swab sample of the gingival sulcus; isolation source: swab sample of gingival sulcus... | reverse complement strand
GTGGTTGTCTGCCCATTTGGGGCATGGTTTTGACCTTTTTTTGTTGTCATCGTTCTGTTTCCCTTTCGCCCTACTTTGAATATTAATCTTTCATTTTAGTTGTTTCACCTATTATTGTCACAGAGGGACCTGGGGTATGTCGAACGTCACTTGACCGCTGCGCAGCACCACCGTTTTTGGCTTGTAGCCATTGGCCTGATCCCGGCGTTCCGGTGACCGCTCATATGGCTCAACACCCAGGTAACGCTGTCGCTCAATCTGCATGGCGGTGTTGATGACGGTCCGGATCAGCTCAGGCACTACATCCAGACCACCGGCAATGATCTGTTCCATCAGTTCGTTTGGTAAGGTACAATCTTTTTCGTAGGTCATTGATTTTCTCCTTCAGTTGTTTGGCGATAACTGAGGATACTCAATGACCTACTGCCATCCAAATCTTTTACAGAAAGAAATTTACACTAACCAATTAGGAAGCGTTTGCCTTGAGTCTAATGTTTTTACTCGATGAAAAAAGCTGGTATAATATGTAATGTTCAAGTCTTACTATTGATGGGGGTTCGATTTGCTTGCTTCAATCGATTCATTTCTTGCAGCGTCTTCCCAAGAAATCGTATCTTACATAAAAGAAAAAGGACGACCACGGTTAGGTGTCTTTGTTCCAGATGGCAGCCGTCGGCTTGTATTGTCTTTTACAAATGCAATCCCCGATACACCAGATTTTTATCAATTATGTGCTACGCTACCTGCTCAACACCTTCTCTCAAGTTTAAAGGTTTTCTTCGAGCATGGTTTGGAAACATTGCTTGTTCCAATTTTAAGCCGATCTGTTCTAAACCGAGGAAATAATTATCGACAGTTAACTGCCTTGACAGGTTTACGGTTGCTTTTTACCGATCCTGAATGGTTGGATTTCTATACTGCGTATGAAATCCAGGTGCGTATTTATGGCGATCTCAACTATTTAGTTGAAACAGAATGCGAGCCAGCCTTATCCTGGATAAACCATGTTTGCAAGAAAACTGCCAGTTTCCAAAAACACACCTTGTATCTCGCTATCGGAGAATCTCCAAACCTAAATGAAGATGTGGCAGCAATGACAGTGGCATTTTACAAAGAACATGGTCGAACACCAACTCATCAAGAACAAATTCAAGTGTATTACGGGCAAAAACTGCCAATGGCAGATTTCTTCATTATGACCAGTAAAATGAGTGGACTAGGCGCACTGCCACACTTTTTGATTCACAGTGACACAGAACTATATTTTCTTCCAACCGCTGGCTCTATAGGATTAAACACGGTTACTTATCGCATGGTTTTATACGATATGCTTTTTGAGCGCAACTCTCCATTAAGCAATTACGCACATCGTGGAATGAAGGCAAAAGAGCGCGTTGCATTAAAGAAATATTACATGCAAGAAGCTCAAACCATAATTGGGCTAGGAAACCGGATAGGAGAAATTTGGGTACCTCATATTTAATAAAGTAGCTAATTTCTCTCGCCGCATAGATGAATTTTGAATTGTACGATTTTATTACATGACGTTATCAAATAAACAAAAATTTGGTCATGTTTTACGCATTTCTGGATCAGTCGTGGACGTGGCTTTTGATCATCAACAGCTCCCTAAAATTTTCGACTTGGTTTGGATTGACAGACTTGATAAACCTTTATGGATGGAAGTACAAAAACACATTAACAATCGTATGGTTCGTTGTATCGCTTTAGACAGCACGGACGGATTAGCTCGTGGTGATACAGTCTTTACAAAATATGAACCTATTTCTGTACCAGTTGGGCCAGAAATATTAGGCAGAATGTTCAACGCCATCGGTGAACCGATAGATGGCAAGGGAACAGTAAATGCTGTCCGCTATGCTCCTATCCGCCGCCCCGCACCTCAATTTATCGAACAAATTAAGGACACCGAAATATTAGAGACGGGGATTAAATCAATTGATTTGTTATCCCCCTTTCCAAAAGGTGGCAAAGTGGGTCTCTTCGGGGGTGCTGGCGTAGGGAAAACCGTCTTGCTAGGCGAGTTATTCTTTAACGTGGTGACCAGACAGCAAGGCATTATTGTATTCGCTGGCGTAGGTGAACGAGTCCGTGAAGGGGCAGCAATATGGAAAGCTGTTCAGGCAAGACCCATTTTACAGCAGAATTCAGTTATGGTATTTGGTCAGATGAATGAACCATCCAGTATGCGCTTACGGGCTGCATTAACGGCCGTTACCATGGCCGAATATTTCCGTGATGAGATGAAGCGCGATGTGCTTTTTATAATCGACAACATATTTCGTTATGTTCAGGCTGGTATGGAAGCCTCTACCTTATTGGGACAAATACCTTCCCAAATGGGATACCAACCGGCTTTAAGTGCAGAAATGGGACTTTTACAAGAGCGGTTGGTTTCGACTAAACATGCCGCCATCACCTCTATCCAGGCCATTTATGTACCAGCCGATGACTATAACGATCCTGCACCAGTAACTGTTTTTGGGCATTTAAACGCATTTGTCACATTAGAACGCTCAATTTCCGAAAAGGGGATTCACCCAGCAGTTAATCTCCTGTCTAGCCGTTCTAGTTTATTGACACCCGTTGCCGCAACCGGCGTCGACAGAAACCATTACCAAACAGTCAAACGTGTTAAAGACTGCTTACAGAAAGCCCAAGAGTTGGAATACATCATCAATCTAATTGGTTTAGAAAACCTGAGCGAAAAAGACCAAAACATCTTCAAACGGGCACGTAAACTTGAACGATTTTTGTCACAACCCCTATCTATGATGGAAGCATATGGGGGATCACCAGGGAAATATGTTTCTCGAATCGATACAATTAACGGATGCAAAGAAATACTCAATGGCCATTGTGACAAATGGCCAGAAAAATGCTTTTTTAATCAGGGTACAATACAAGATGTCGCTAAGGCTGCTGCACAACTTTAGTTGAGTAGATGTCAGTGCAAAATACATGGGAGTTTAGCATGACTCAAAATATTTACAATGAATCAATTTTTATCGGGCGCAAACAAGAAATCGCAAAATTTGAGAAAATTCTTTTGGGTGAAGGGCAAGAATGGATCCTTTACCTGAGGGGCGACGGGGGTGTTGGCAAAACCCAATTATTGCAGCATTATATTGAGATTGCTATGATGCAAATGCCGAATGGTTTGCTGATAACCGATCAACTTGTAGATTTTTATTGGACGACTAATCAACTAGAACTCGGCATCATGAAAGCGATCTCCGAACAGCTGCATCCCACTTTTTTCCAAGAGTTTATCAAGACGCTACAAAGGTACGAGGAGTTGGTGCAAACAGGGTTGCCTAATCCAGACTTGGTGGACGAGAAAGAAACTCAAGTACGCAACTTATTTTTTGAAACATATTCTCGATTAGACACAGAACGCATTCTACTGCTTTTCGACACTGCAGAGATAGGTGGATCACAAATTTATAGCTTTTTGCAAAAAACTTTGTTACACCTCAAGCAATTACATCAAGGTACAATAGCCATCATAGCTGGGAGACCCGATCCTAACTTATCGTTGCCTGAAAAACAGACCGTTGTTCAGTGTGTAAATGGGTTTAGTGAGGCGGAAGTATTGCACTATTTTCAGGAACACAACGTCAACCTGGAAGCACATATCATCCACAAAATCACTGATATGGCAGATGGTTGTCCTATCTTAGTCGCCTTAACATTGGATTGGATTCAATACGGCTACTCTGTGGAAGAGTTGGTAAATTGTAATAAAAATGATTTTAAGCAATTAATGGTCAGGCGCGTGCAAGAATTGCGCTTTAATGTCGACCAGGTAATTCTGTCCATGGCTCATTTTCACCGCCGTTTTAATGAAAACTTTCTGGCACATATCCTACATCAATCAAAGGAAGAAACACAGCAACTAATTGAATCTGCCTCTACATTTTCTTTTGTCAAATATCGTCCCCCACAGGGAGACAAACCGGGAAGTTGCCTTCTACATGATGAGATGCGCGAGATGCTCAATCAATTCGTCTGGCCTAATCTCGATCCATTCCGCACCTACCGACGTGGCTGGAACCGCACAATTGTAGACTATTACACAGAACTGATACGGGAAAGCGAGGCAAAACACCAACATCTTGAAAGTAACGCTCTAAAATTAGAGCGTCTATATTATCTAACCGATCTAGAGCGAGACGAGGCGTTTGATTATGCCGAGATACTCTTTGGAGAGGCACGTAGCCAGCAAGAGACTGTCCAGATGAAGGCAATCAACTTTGAATTGGGAAACGTACGCAGTAGATTAGATTCGCTAACGCATCGGGAGATCTTGTGGGATGCGTTAGTTTCTCACTTTGAGGAGAATTATCAAAGCGCTGTCGATAAACTCAAACCTTTAGTTGAAGACAAAACAGTCAATTCCGTACTAAGCACAACCATACGTAGCCAGATTGTCGAATCGCTTACCTACGGTGGCGACTTGCAAGAGGCCATTACCCTAGGGACACAGTGGAAAACATGGTTTCAGGAACAATTGGCGAAGACTGCTACTGACCAAGCATGCCAAAAACAAATACAATTCGAGTTTGGTAAGTTGTATAACAGCATTGGTCTTGCCTATCGTCAACGTGCTAATTTACCTGAGACAATTTCTTGTTACGAAAAAGCACTGGAACACTTTGCACAGGCCGAAATCAATGACCAAGTTCACATTGAAATTGCCAACACGAAGAACAACCTCGCATACGTTTACCACAAGCAGGGACGAGATGACGAGGCTTTATCGCATGGAGAAGGTGCCTTGAGGGTAAGACGGAAATTAGGCAGTCCGGGGCCAATAGGCTTCAGTTATAATGTATTGGCAATGATTTATGTTGACCAGTTGAGACAAACAGAAGCCATCGCTTACTTTGAAAAAGCATTCAACGCATTTCAGGAGGCAGGCAGCGCTCGCGGTACAGGTCTAGTTCACATTGGATACGGCCGGGCACTACGTCAGCTTGGGCGTCACAAAGAACGTTCCGGCCTTGAACCATTAAATCCTAACCGTAAAGAGTACCAAGATGCGGATCAAATGTTGTCAGAAGCTATTGATATTTTCCGCCGCTTGGGAGATGAAGCTAACCTCTCCGAAGCACTGAACGAAAAAGGCACTTTGTTAAGACAACAAGGGAAGTGGGAAAATGCAATCGCCTGTTTACAGGAAAGTAGTCAACTATCTGAGCAAACAGGAAATGTTTACCGAAAGGTAGATAACCTGGTTGATATTGCTATTGTTTATGATTATCAGGGAGAAACTGACCTTGCATTAAAAACAGCTGAGGAAGCCAGTCAAATCGCCCTTGATGGGAAAAAACAGTTGCAAGCCTATAATTTATTTGCCAAGGCACAAGAAGTAGTCGCCAACAATTTATTTGCCTGCAAGAATTATGAAAAGGCTTTTGAGGCGGTCGCCAATGCTTGCATTTACATCATGCGTCTTGACCCGATAAAACAAGGCGCAAGTCCGGCCAAGCGACAATTATATTATGATCATATGGTTAACTGGGCGGAAGAGAAATTACTCCAACTTCCTAAGCGTAAATTAGTACAGGAAAAAGCAAATTTTCTAATTGATTGTTGGCGGCAGGCTAAGTTAGCAGATTCATACCCAGGATTCATCATTCGTATGCAGGATGCCGCCCGTGATTACGATTTCCTAAAAATGTAATCCTGGTTATGTAGTGGAGGAATACAATGAACCGTTTTTTGCTAACTGACAATAAACCAGAGGTTCATGTGGAATTGTCAACTGACAAACAAGATTCATTATTAACCCAGTCATGGGGTGTAAATTTCAGTGACTGCGCCTGTTCACCATCACCTAATAATAACGCCGGAAACAATGAAATGAACGATCTGCAATTCGAAAACCGAAAAGATGAACTCACCGCAATAAAAATGCGCACCAAAACTAGAAAAATCATAGATGCTCCGGCTGGATATGGTAAATCCCAACTACTTCGCAAACTGCGAGAAGATTACACAAAAGAAGGTAAACAGTGTGCCTGTGTGGATTTTGAGGACACAACAGAAGCGACACGTATTCGGAAACAAATTGCTGCTCAGTTAAACATCTCATACGGCGGCAAAAACTTATCTACGACTCAACTTCTTAAAGACATCAACAAATTAGGAGGGGATGTTGTCTTATTTTTCGATTCAGTGGAGAAAGCCTCAGAGTCTGACTTAGAATGGCTCCTGGAGAATTTTGTTCCTAAGTGTGAGAATCGTCTCCCAAATATAAATTTCCTGGTCATCTTCGCTGGCAGAAACATGGATTCAGGGGATTATAACAGAAGGAAGCGATGGAAAACAGAAAAATTCGAAACAATAAAATTGTCTGAGTTTTCTCTATCTGTGATTGAAAGAGTGATCAGAAATAAGCTCAAAGCAATAGATACCGGGTTCAGTTACGAGATGTATAAGGATTGGGCAGAGAGAATCCTAAAATTAAGCGGTGGGCATCCCCGGAGCATTCGCAACTTGATATTGGAAGAACTGCTACCTACTAAAGGATTCCTGCCAACTTCCAGAGAAGGTGAGATTGAACTCTTTACAAAACATGTTGAGCCACAAATCAAGGAAGTGATTGATAAAGAGACTTTAAGTGAAGACCTGTATCAAGCTTTAGATTCAATTTTTGTATTCAGGAGCTTTTATACTGAACACTTCTCGTTTCTTCAGGAAAAAATGAAAATATCTCAATCACTCGATCCACTGGGTACTTTACAAAAACTGGCAAATCGAGGATTGATAATCCTTAACGATGACGATGAACATTACTCTGATGCTATTGTGAGAAATCTTATTTTAACTCGTTGGCAACTACTTCAACCGGAGGAGTACATTGAGTTTAACGATCTTGCATACCAGTTTTATTCAAGAGATCTTAATGAGCTACAACCAGGTGGCGCACTTTATTCGTATTCAAGACGTCCTTCTACATTTAAATCGATGCTACGAAGAACTATTCGAGAGGGATTTTATCATCTTTGTCAGGTTCATTTTGCTAACTCAAATGCTAATTCTACATTTGATAAGACCCCAGCTATCCATGAACTAAAGCGCTATATAACCTTCTTAGAAAATGTACCAGTTGACCTAGGATCTGATCCTGATGAGTATTTAAGATATATTCTTGAAAATGATCAGGACAACCTAGCCGTATTGGAATCAAAAGGGATCAATATTGACCAGCTATTTGAAAAAAATTCAGCCCCAAATACGCCTTCTCCCCACGGTTTGGATATTTCAGTAGATAACCATAGAGTTTCTGTAAACCGGACGGAAGTTCATCAAAAGCTAGTAGAACACTTTAATTTAGAAGAGTTTAAAAATATTTGCTTTAATTTGGACGTAAAGTACGATATTTTAGGAGGTGAAGGATTAGCAGCTAAAGCTAGAGAGTTGATAACCTATCTCGAAAATCGGAAGCAACTTGTTAAACTGATAGTCCTGATGAAAGCAGAACGGCCAAATATCTTATGGGCAGATGCATCTTCAAGTAACTCGGATAAGACTTTTGACAGTGGAACTAATAATTATCAACCTGAAGCAGGAACCGATGACTTTGAATCTCATGGAGCAGTGAGTATTGGCATCGTTATTGCATTGAAAGAAGAATTTGAAGAAATCTTTCCACAAATTGTCTCACAGCCAATCTTCAATCACCAAATTAGTCAATGGTATTATCGATTTACACAGGGAAAGTATCATTGTGTTGTCACTTTCATGAATGATGTGGGATCAAACAAGGCGGCACTTGTTGGAGATCGAATGATTGAAGAATTTAAGCCGACCACAATTGTCAATATTGGTATTGCTGGCTCCCTTGATAAAGATGCCCTCGTCGGGGATGTAGTTGTCGCCACACAAACAGATAACTATCTACACGATTCCAAAGCTGTTATTGGTGGTTCAGATCTAGAGTATGTCTTTCAACTGAGTGGTGATCCTTATAAAACCAGTCCTCAATATGTATCTCATGCTGCAAATATTGATTTTGCATTTCAAAATGAGGCGAAAAACTGGAATAACTTGTGTCAACATAAATTGGAAGCATTGGTTGAGCATTCTATCCAACAAGAATTATTGCAAAAGAAATTGATACGACCGCGTGCCAAAATACACACTGGTAACATTGCCTCAGGTCAAACTGTTGGAGGGACAAAACATTTCACTAAATGGCTCAAGAATCACGATCGTAAGTATCTGGCTCTGGAAATGGAGTCTGTGGGGGTCATGTTAGCTGCCCACACACGCGCTGTAGATACCTTGATCATTCGCGGAATCTCTGACTATAGCAATGAACGTAAACCAGAGCTTGAAAAAATTCGTAACGGCGCTCTCAGACGATATGCAATGCATAACGCCATTGCATTATTATGGGCATATATGAATGCAGCATTGATTTAGTACACGATACACTGGAGGCAGTTTTTGACATTGATACCGCCCCTTTCCACTCCCGTATATTATTCTCTAGAATTGACTTCCGTCTGTAACAGTCACTGCCCCGTATGCAGTAACGTGTTTGTGCGGCAGCGAGATGTGCTTTCGGTGGATGGGTGGCAGCAGGTTTTGGAACAACTTGCACCATATGCACAAACATTCAAACTGACTGGTGGTGAGGCAACGCTGCATCCTGAGTTTCCAGCAATTATTGAAGCGGTGGTGGAGACTGAAGTACCGTTTGCTTTGTTTACAAACGGCCGTTGGCGTGACCCTCAAGCCATTATCAAACTACTCCAAAACAGTCCTTCATGTAGCGGGTTGCTGATTTCTTTACACGGTTCTGATGCCGTTTCCCACGAAGGTTTTACTCACACTCCCAACTCCTTTGCTGAGACTTGCAAAAATATCCAACTCGCTTCATCCGCAAGACTAAATATCCATACTAGCACTGTCCTGACTCATCACAACTGGAATCGGACAAGCGAGATTGTAGAATTGTCCCAATCGTTGGGTGCAAATCGAGCCGTTTTCAATCGTTACCTTGGTTCGCCCATGCCAGAAATCGAACCAGAGCCCTGGCAAATTCGGGCGGCTGTGCAAGATATCGAACGTCTAATGAAACGTTTAAACAGAGGACCAAACCCATCATTTACCGTACGTTACGGCAATTGTATTCCTCAATGTTTCACGCCATCTTCCTCTACCGGTTGTTGGGCAGGCATTGCCTATTGCACAGTTGATCCGTGGGGGAATGTACGGCCATGCAATCATTCTCCCACAATACTTGGTAACTTGTTTAAAGAACCTATCGAAACGCTTTGGCACGGAAATGCCATGAATCTTTGGCGTGCATACTTGCCAGATCAATGTCATACGTGTACAAAATTCGGAATATGTCGCGGTGGTTGTCGGGCATTAGTAGAAATTCGAGAAAGCGATCCGTTAATCAGGCAATCAATCCATTTAGAGACGGCTCGCGCAACATCAATCGATCTTTATAAGGCAGGTTATCCATCATTAAATTGTAAAGTACAATCTGAACCATTCGGATATGCGTTAATTCGTGGGCATACTCTATTGCAATTAACTTCAGCAGCAAAGCCGCTCCTCAATCAATTAGATGGGAAAACATCACTACGCACCATTCAATCTAACTTTGGGCAAGAAGGCCTCGATTTGATTGGACATTTATATTTATTGAGCTTGATCACTATCTCCGTCTAAACATGAGCAATCTACAACCATATCCCATCGTTTTGGCGGCTGGTATTGCTCGTTTGATACGCTCACGAACGCACTGCTGAAAAAGCTCAACCTGTTTCGGTGAGACTTCAGCTTGGTCTTTGACCGGCTTGCCCTATGTCAGAGGAGCTGCTTCTTATAGAGTCAAACCAATCTCTTCTGCCAATGCTTTCGCTTCAGAAGCTAGAATTTGACTGCGCCGCGACTTCTTCTGCCTCATCTCATACGCGACCCACGCCGCCATCGTTAACGCTTGCTCAACTTTGCTTCTTTGGTTGCACGCTTCACGGCGTGTTGAGTGGCACACAACTTCCGCTAGTTGCCCAATACGATTGGGGTTCGGGAGATGTCCCATGGCACACTGCTCGCAGGACTTAATGCCACAAATAATATTTACAATGCCCGCATTCCGCACTAAATATCAGCTAAATAACAATTTTGAACAGACGACCCAAAAAGCTGAATAAGTTGCAATCTTACAGGAGTCAATTTGAGAACTTGTCTCTGAACAACTTGAGAACCTTGGCGGATGATCAAAATATCTACCCCCTCAAACATCTGTGCAATTCGACGCATGGTAGGTGTTGGGGTTGGTTGTCCCCTCTGGTCGGGAATGGACTGGTCTTGCTCTTTTAGCTGTTGGCAAATGAGCCATTCAGCTAATGCATAAACCAGTAAACAAAGCCCCATCACCATGAACATGACCATAATTCGCGCCAGACTTTTGAGAAACAAACTGTCAGCAAAGAAGAGTGGGTCTTTGAGAAAGCGAAATCCCCGTTCTACTGTTACGCCTTGTGCTTTATACGTATTGAGAATCTTGTCATCAGGCATTTTCTCTGTGTCCAACTCGTTGGTTGCTAACAAAAAACGGCCTAACCATTGGCGCTTTTGGTCGATGTATTCCGTGTCTACCTCACGAGTGACGTCTACCCGCCAGCCCTTGTCCCAGGGCTGACCTCTTTGCCGGGTCAGCCTGATTGCGCATGTTTCTTAACAGGATAAGGTATCGCTGTCATTTTATGCCACTTCAATTTCTTCTCGAACTTTGCCATAGCTTGGCGTGCATCCTTTTCACAAGCAAACTCTTGGCGTTTTAGTTTTTTCACAGCTTTCTGCACTTGCATGGTGGCACGTACCACTTGTTTGTCTAGCTGCTTGCTTTCTAGCTGCTCAAACTGCTCAGAATGCACGACCAACCACCGCTGTTTAATGCCACCATATTCGCTGCTCGTTGAGTGAATAGCATAGCCGTTCCCCGCTTGAAACAGTTCATCAAGGGCTCTGCCTAATGTGTCATTGTTGAAATCACTGACAACCAAGTCTTCTCTTATCAACAAATCTACGGGTTTGTTTTCCAGGTATTCAGGCATGAGGTATAGAGCGCGTCCAGTGAATCCCAGTCCATTTAGTATCATGGCTAATGTGGCTGTGCCACAACTCACTTGGCGCCCAGATGGTGTGGCTAACATACTATCTATCATGTCAACTAATTCTATTTCGTGACAAATGCCAGCTACAATTCCTAAATGGTCAAGTCGTTTTGTGTCGTATTTGATTGCTTTCGGATCCATGTTTTGAGGATACGTCATAACTGTTTTTTTCTCACATTTTTGCTGCGGAATGGGGGTTAATAGTTAGGTATTTCAAAAAATCTTCTGCTGAAACTCCAATTAAAGCAATACATCCAGTAAAAAATCCAAGTTCATACAAATTTTCTGCTTCTCGGATTAATTTTATGAAATCACTCACTTCTGATAAGTATTCGATTTCTTCCACTTCCCATTTTCGTTCTGTAATTGCTTCAGAATTATTTTCAATCCAATCTTTAAGGATTTTCTGATAAGCAATTTTATCTCTATTTGAAAAACTTTCTCTTTCTTCTTCAGGGGCTAAATCGTAATTGTATTTATGAAAATCTATGTACACATGTTTGTTCCTTTAAATGCAACCTAACGGTTGATGTATGAGCAGTAGCGAAGAAAAAATCTTTAAACTGAGATATTGTTAAATGTTGTGGATTAGCCATGCTAAAGGGCGACCTCCACAGGCTCAATAACTAGTGAATCTTCTGATTTTGGCATGTCTGGCAGAATACGTGTCGTGCC
>PDWJ01011909.1_pt1 | contig 11848 bp, 11 predicted proteins | sample 1430881 | NCBI WGS metagenome assembly PDWJ01 (sample SAMN01162460, study PRJNA174530) | Oral metagenome, whole genome shotgun sequencing project. | biome: Marine environment; feature: Marine mammal; material: Swab sample of the gingival sulcus; isolation source: swab sample of gingival sulcus... | reverse complement strand
TTGGCAGCAAGCGAATCAAGGAGAATTGCGATGGCTGCTTTGGAACATGTGAACATCACCGTGTCGGACGTGGATGCGACGGCGAAATGGTTGGGCGAGGTCTTCGGCTGGCGGGTGCGCTGGAAGGGTGCGGCGATCAGTGGCGGCGAAAGCGCGCATGTCGGGGGGGACGACTTTTACGTTGCCGTTTATGCGCCGCCGAGGCGGGTGGAGCCGCCGGTGCAGAGTTACGACATGAAGGGCGGGCTGAACCATGTGGGCGTGGTGGTCGAGGATCTCGATGCGGTAGAGGCGCGCGTGATCGCGGCCGGTTTCGTGCCGCAGAAACACGGCGATTACGAGCCGGGGCGGCGGTTTTACTTCTACGATGCGGATGGCATTGAATGGGAGGCGGTGTCGTATTGAAGCCAGGCCGGGGGGCGCTGCCCCCCGACACGGCTGATGATTTCCGGTTTCCGAAGAACCTTTCGGCGAATACGGCTGGAGCCTCCGCGGACAAAGCAAACCGCTTGAACGCGGGCGAGTTTGCCCGGGATCAGGCGGACGGAGTTGCGGGAATCGCCGGACAGCATTTGGCGTTTCTCGATCATGTCGGCAAGGCATCCGGCTGCGCGCGCGTTCGGCTTGAATGTCTCATGATCGCGCCGCTCGTTTTCCCGCAAGAAAAGCCCGAGTTGCTCGGGGTCATCAAGTTCAACCGCGCGTCAACAAACCGGGTTGCCCATTTCAGCCCGGCGGGGCGGATCGAACATTGATCTCTCCTTTTGGGCGTGATCGACGCGTGCGGACCGTTCTTCCTTCCGATGCCCGGCAACCCGGGTGTCATCAGGCAGATGGACTGATCAGACCGGGATCATCCTGGATGTATCGGGATGAGACGGACTCAATCACGTTTATCAAAGGCAGGATCTGGCCTGATGGTGCGCGGCGCGGGTCGGTTTGCACAATGCGGCGGGCCGCACGATTTCGGACACATGGATTGCGCAATGAGGTGAGCGTTCAAGAGTATTTGAACCGGATCCGAGGCGCGTGATGCAAGCCTCGCCTTCGCGGCCAAAAGCATGGATGTCTTCGCGATCGACGCGGGCCTCGGCGGCGTCGACGAGGACCGGCGCGCCGTCCGGGACGTTGGTGCCATGCCGTCGCCATGCACCCGGACAAGACCCGCCTGGGCGTCGTTGATCAGATTGCGGCGCAGCCATGTCTCTGAAAAAAGGACTTTCCTCAACAGCCACATGTGCAGGCACGAGGCCGGGAGCGGCCGAGAGGTTGACCTCGTATCGCGGGAGCAGCGTGAAGTTCTGGTCGAAGTCGGGCGCTGGCTCCTCGTATGGCGCGACGGGTTGCGGTTCATCCGAGAGTGAGTCCCGGTCGGCAAGTGCCTGTCCTGTGAGGAGTTCATCACCCGGTACGACCGGCCCGGCACCCTGTTCCATCTGGATCCGCCCGCCTGGGGCAATGAGGGCGACTACGGCAAGGGCATGTTCGGCTGTTGACGTTCAAAGGCCTGCGGGAACACACCTTCCATCTGCACCTGAAAGAGACCGAGTGGCTTTACAGCAATCGCGCTTCGGACAAGCCAAAACCATTGCTACAGCACCTCCGAGAGAAACCTCTCAGCCAGACATGACCCTTCCCAAATATCGAAATTCACCGCCGCATTCTCCATGTGCGACCGTGACGGGAAGCGTTGCCTCATGAATACCCAGCCAATGAAGGCGCTGTCCTGCATTTGGTCCCTCCCCATTCCCGAGGCGCGGCACCAGCCTGTCCGGTGCAACCCTCGGAACATGCTTGGGGACAGGCCACCGAACCCGTCGGCTCATGGTGCATCATGGGGTCCAACTCTCGGGAATCGTTCGGGCACCGCTTTCGAAAACGCCGGACGAGCTTTCATGCACGCGCTTTTCCCATGTGTGGATCATCGTCGGACAGGTAAATTCCGCGGGACCAGACAAAGCACTGAGGCCATGGAGTCGCCAAAGCCGGTGTTGTTGACAGGCAGGCCGGTCTCGGGCTCAATACTGACCGAATGAAATACGCCTTGGTATTTTTCGATGGACTTTTCAGGCTCGCCGCAAGATCAAACGGCATTGTTTGCGCATTCTCGGCCTGACGCCCCGAAGGCACAATGGGAGACCCTGCCTTGCCACAGTGATAATGTGGCTCGCCGGGCCGGGTTGAATGCCGCGGCTTTCGATGCGGTCATATGCGCAACCATTTCCGGGCTGTTGCACGATCTGGGCAAAGCGAAACCCAAGGTTCAGGCCCGGCTGAATGGTGCGAATATCCGGGTGCCGCATTCCGGCGAAGGCGCGCGCGCAGCGATTGAGCGTTACGGTCCCGGGCTTGGCAAGCTGATGGCCTATGTCATCGCCGGTCACCATGCCGGGCTGGCGAATGGCATTGGGCACGGGGACGGGCTGCGGCCATCGACCCCGCTCGACAAACGCCTCGACGAGGCCGAACAGCTTGACCTGCCGGAATGGCTGACCCTCCCGGCGCTACAAATTCCCGGCCCCCTGCAAACGCCGGGGGACAATCTCGGCTTTGCTCTGCATTTCTTCACGCGGATGTTGTTTTCGGCGCTGGTGGACGCCGATTTCATCGAGACCGAGCGGTTTTATGCGCCGGGGATGCGCCGACCGCATTCTCCGCCCCTGACGGATCTGCGCGACGCGTTGGACGAGCGCCTTGCGCGCTTCGGCCCGCCGCAGACGGAGGTCAACCGCCTGCGGGCAGAGGTGTTGCAAGGCGCGCGCGAGGCCGCTGCGTCCCCGCCGGGGGTGTTTTCGCTGACCGTGCCCACGGGCGGCGGCAAGACCCTGTCGTCGCTGAAATTCGCGCTGGATCATGCGATCTGCCATGGTAAGCGGCGGGTGATCCATGTGGCACCCTTTTCGGCGATCATCGACCAGAACGCGGCCGTGTTTCGCGAGGTTCTGGGCGACGCGGATGCGGTTCTCGAACATCACACGGGGTTTAACGCGCGTGAGATCATGGACGAAACCCGCGCCGAAGCGGCCCGTCTCGCGGCGCAGAACTGGGACCGGCCGGTTGTTGTCACCACTGCGGTGCAGTTCTTTGAAAGCCTGTTCGCCAACCGGACGCAGAAATGCCGCAAGCTGCACAACATCGCCGGGTCCGTGATCGTGCTGGACGAGGCGCAGAGCCTGCCTCTGCCCTTCCTGCGCGCCTGTCTCGCGGCACTTGGGGAGTTGGTGCGGGGCTATGGCTGTTCGGTGGTGCTGTGCACCGCCACGCAACCGGCGGTGCACAAGCAGGACGGCCTGGCCTGCCCCGAAGCGCTCGACCGCGCTGCAACCCGCGAAATCGCCCCGGACCCGGCGCGGCTTTACAAGGCGCTGAAGCGGGTCACGGTCGAGAGGCTCGGCTATCTGGACAATGCCGCGCTGGCAGACCGGGTGCGGGGGCGCTCGGCGCTGGTGATCGTGAACAACAAGCGTCAGGCGCGGGTGCTGTTCGACATGCTGCGGGACGAGGGCGTGTTTCACCTCTCGACCCACATGACCGCCCGGCATCGCCGCCATGTGTTGGAGGTGATCCGGGCGCGGCTGGCGGATCATCTGCCCTGTCTGGTGCTGTCGACCGCGCTTGTCGAAGCCGGGGTCGATCTGGACTTCCCCGAGGTCTGGCGCGCGGTGGCCGGGCTCGACAGCATCGCTCAGGCCGCCGGGCGCTGCAATCGCGAGGGGCTGCGGTCTGGCGGGGGGCGGGTTTTCGTCTTTAAACCGGACAAGGATTTCGCGCCGCCGCCGGAGATCGCCCGCAACGCCGATGTGGCGGCGATCGTGCTGGAAGACTTCCCCGATCCGCTGCAGCCCGAGGCGATCACCGCCTATTTCCGCAGGCTCTATCACGATTGGGGCACGGCTCTGGATGCAAAAGGGCTGATGGAGCAGATCGCGGGCGGGGCCGGTTCGCTGGACTTTCCTTTCGCCAGTATCGCCCATGATTTCAGGATGATCGAGGATTTCACAATGCCGCTGATCATCGGCCACGGACCCTTCGGCATGGACGCGGAAACACAGCGCAAGCTGGACTACAGCGAGCACGCCGGTGCTCTGGCGCGCGCCTTGCAGCCCTTTACCGTGCAGATCAGCCCGAAGGTGCGAGACAAGCTCGTGGGGCTTGGGGCGGCCGAGGTGGTCCGGCCAGAAGATTTCGAGGATCAGTTCGTCGTGCTGAGAAATCCGCGGCTCTACGACGAGGCAGCCGGGTTCTGCGAGGCGGAGCCGGAAGATCTGGGGGATTTGATACTGTGAGGAGGAGCGGTTGAGCTACGGCATCAAACTGAAAGTCTGGGGTGACTACGCCTGTTTCACCCGGCCCGAGATGAAAGTGGAGCGGGTCAGCTATGATGTGATCACACCCTCGGCGGCGCGGGGTATTCTGGAGGCCGTGCATTGGAAGCCCGCGATCCGCTGGCATATCGACCGCCTGCATGTGCTCAAGCCGATCCGGTTCGAGAACATCCGCCGCAACGAGGTGGGGGGCAAGATCCCGGCCCGCAATGCGAAGACGGCCATGACCAGCGGGGATCTGTCGGCACTGCACATGAATGTGGACGAGCACCGCCAGCAGCGCGCGACATTGGCCCTGCGCGACGTGGCCTATGTGATCGAGGCGCATTTCGAGATGACCGAAAAAGCCGGAGACGACACCCCTGCCAAGCATTTCGACATCTTCCGCAGGCGCGCCGAAAAGGGGCAATGCTTTCACCGCCCGGCGCTGGGCCTGCGCGAATTCGTGGCGGATTTCGAATGGGTCGAAGAGGTGCCGCCCTCGCAGCTGGAGGGCACGCGCGACTTGGGGTGGATGCTCTACGACATTGATTTCGCGGATGGAAACCGCGCGCAGTTCTTCCGAGCCGAGATGGTCGACGGGGTGATCGACGTGGCGGCGGCCCGCAAGAAAGGGATGGTACGATGACGATCCTTTCCGCACTGGTGACGCTTTACGACCGGATGCAGGCAGCGGGCGAGGCGCCGCGTCCGGGGTTTTCCTCGGAAAAGATCAGCTTTGCCATCGTGCTGCGCCCGGGCAAGCCGCCCTTTTTGTCGGATCGCCGCGACACAAGCGGCAAGAAGCCTGCACCGGTGATGATGAATGTGCCGATGAGGCTTCGGCAGTCTTCGGAGGTCCAGCCAAACCTGTTCTGGGACAAGACAGCCTATGTGCTGGGGGTGATCGCCAAGAAAGAGAAGAAGAATGGGAAGATGGTTGAAGTCCGCGTCGGACAGGGAAAGCGCACGGCGGAGGAGCATGCGGCCTTTGTGGCGGCACATCGGGAGCTTCTGAAAGACATTCGAGATCCCGGCCTTAACGCGCTTCTGGTGTTTCTGAATGATTGGACCCCGGATCAGTTCGAGAGCCTCGGCTGGACGACAGAGGCGCTGGACCAGAACATCGTCTTCGAGTTCGAAGACGAGAACGGCCCGCGATATGTGCATGATCTGCCCGCCGTGGGCGCGCTTCTGGCGCGTGGCAGCGACCACGACACGGCGCGCTGCCTTGTTACTGGAGAGACAGCACCGGTGGCTCGAGTGCATCCGCCGATCAAGGGGGTGATCGGGGCGCAGAGCTCCGGCGCAAAGCTCGTTTCGTTTCAGAAGAATTCGTCTTACGAAAGCTTCGGAAAATCCCAGGGCGACAACGCCCCTGTCTCGGAATACGCGGCCTTTGCCTATGGTGCCGCGCTCAATGCGCTTCTGGCCAGCAAGGCCAGCCGCGAGTTGGAGCGTCACCTGCGCATTGGCGACCGGACGAGGTGGCCGAGCGCAACCGCCTGCGCGCGGCCTTGCAGGATGTGGCAACGGGGCGCCCTGCCGATCCGAAGCTCGATCCGCAAACCCGGGTCTACATGCTGGGCCTTGCGCCCAACGCCGCGCGGCTGTCGGTGCGCTTCTGGCATGTGGGGGACTTCGGCGAATTTGCCCGCAACATGCTGGCGTTTTGGGAAGATCTGCGCATCGAAGGCCACCCGGATCATCCACCATGGAAGGGGCCGCCCGCCGCCCGGTCGCTGCTTTACGAGACCGCGATCCGTGTCGGCGGGAAACCCAAGGCCGACACGATCCCGCCGCTGCTTGGCGGCGAGGTGATGCGCGCGGTGCTGACCGGTCAGCCCCTGCCCCGCAGCCTCCTGTCGGCGGTGATCGGCCGCATCCGTGCCGATGGCGAGGCAAACGGCCGCCGCGCCGCGATCTGCAAGGCGGTCATCAACCGCGCCCTGAAATCCCGTCACGAAACCCATTTCGAAAAGGAGATGATCCCCGTGAGTCTCGACCCTGACAACACCAACCCGGCCTATCGGCTCGGGCGCCTCTTCGCGGTGCTGGAGCGCGCACAATCGTCGGCGCTTCCGGGGCTGAACGCCACCATCAAGGACCGTTACTTCGCCGCCGCCTCGGCCACGCCCGCGCGGGTGTTTCCGCTGCTGGTCAAGAATGCCACCCACCATCTGGCCCTGCTCAAGAAGGGCGAGAATGGCGGCCTCGGCCATTGGCTGGAGAAGGAGTTGGGCGTGATCTGGTCGGGGCTGGACCCTGATCTGCCCCGCGCCTTCAACCTTGAAGATCAGGGCCGCTTCATCGCCGGATATTACCACCAGCGCTGGACACCCAAACAAGACACTGACGACACCCCCGTTCTGGAGGACAAGGAATGACCGCCCTGCAAAACCGATATGATTTCGTGCTGTTCTTTGACGTTGCGAACGGCAACCCCAACGGCGACCCGGACGCAGGCAACCTGCCGCGCATGGACCCGGAAACCAGTCAGGGGCTGGTGAGCGACGTGGCGCTGAAGCGCAAGATCCGCAATTATGTCGCCGCCGCTCATGAGGGCGAGGCCGGGCATGGCATCTACATGACCGAACGCGCGGTTCTGAACGACACGCACAAGCTCGCCTATGAGGCGCTTGACCTCAAACCCGTGGCCAAGAAGCTCCCGAAGAAAGACGATGAAGCCGCACAGTTGACCCGCTGGATGTGCGACAATTTCTTCGACATCCGCAGCTTCGGTGCCGTGATGACCACCGAGATCAACGCCGGGCAGGTGCGCGGCCCGGTTCAGATCTCCTTTGCGCGCTCGGAAGAGCCAATCCTGCCGCTGGAAATCTCGATCACGCGTTCGTCGGTGACCAACGAAAAGGACCGCGACAAGGAACGCACCATGGGCCGCAAGCACATCGTGCCTTATGGCCTGTATCGTGCCCATGGGTTCATCAACGCCAAGCTGGCCGAAAAGACCGGCTTCTCGGAAAGCGACCTCGACACGCTCTGGACCGCCCTGCGCGACATGTTCGACCTCGACCGCTCCGCCGCGCGGGGCGAGATGGCCGCGCGCCGCCTGATCGCCTTCAAACATGACAGCGCCCTTGGCAACGCCCAGGCCCACAAGCTGTTTGACCGGGTGACGGTGAGCCGGGTCAGCGGCGGTGACACCATCCCGGTGGGCGATCCGCGGACCCACAATCTGCCACCGGCGCGGGCCTTTTCCGATTACCGGATCGAACTCGACGACAGCGACCTGCCGGATGGCATCACCATTGTCGAGCCGTTCTGACCCGATCCCCCTCTCGGCCCTGCAACACTGGCTCTACTGTCCGCGCCAATATGCGTTGATCCATGTGGAGCAGCTCTGGGCCGAGAACCGCTTTACCGCCGAAGGGCGGGTGATGCATGAGCGTGTCGACTCTGGCAGGGCCGAGGGGCGTCCGGGTATTCGCATCCTGCGCGGGGTCGAGCTGCGCTCGCACGCATTGGGCCTGCATGGCCGCGCCGATGTGGTCGAGCTGCACGGCGGGCGGCCCTATCCGGTCGAATACAAGCGCGGACGGCCCAAGGCCCACAGGGCCGACGAGGTGCAGCTTTGTGCCCAGGGGCTGTGTTTGGAAGAAGCCTTCGCCTGCGACATTCCCGAAGGGGCGCTGTTTTATGGCAAGACCCGGCGCCGCAAGACCGTCACGTTGGATGCAAAATTGCGGGATCTGACCCGCGAAACCGCCCGCGCCGTCCGGGCCTGCCGGGATGCCGGGCATGTGCCGCCGCCGGACCATGACGACCGTCGCTGCGCGGCCTGCTCGCTGTTCGACCACTGCCGCCCGCGCGCTCTGCGCGCCGGACGACAGGTCAGCGCCTGGCTCAGGCGCGCCATCGCATCGAATGGCGTGCCGGAATGAAGAAGCTGCTCAATACGCTCTATGTGACTTCCGAAGGAGCCTGGGTCCACAAGGACGGGGCCAATGTGGTTGTGCGTGTCGAGGGCACGGAAAAGGGCCGCGCACCGCTGCATCTTCTGGGCGCGATCATCTGTTTCGGTCAGGTCGGTGTGTCGCCAGAGCTGATGCACGCCTGCGCTGGGGAAGGGGTCTGTATCACCTTCCTCGGCTGGTCCGGTCGGTTTCTCGCACGCGTTGAAGGCCCGACCAGCGGCAATGTCCTGTTGCGCCGGGCCCAGCACGACCGGAGCCTTCACGACCCCCTGCCTATCGCCCGCGCCATGGTCGCGGCGAAACTGGCCAATCAACGCGGCGTCCTGCGCCGCCACATGCGCGACCATGGGGATGGCGACGGCGACCTTGCCGCGCTCGAACCACGCCTGTCCCGCGCGGCCCGTCTGGCCTTGGACGCCCCGGACATGGAAACCCTTCGCGGTCTCGAAGGCGAGGCCGCCAACGCTTATTTCAACGGCTTTCCGCGGCTCATCCGGGTGGAGGACATGCCGTTCAACGGCCGCTCCCGTCGCCCGCCGCTTGATCCGGTGAACGCGACCCTGTCCTTCCTCTATGTGCTGCTGGCCGCCGACTGCCGGGCCGCGTTGGAAAGCGTCGGGCTGGACCCGCAGATGGGCTTTTTGCATGCCGACCGACCGGGGCGGCAAAGCCTCGCGCTGGACCTGATGGAGGAATTCCGCAGCCCTCTGGCGGACCGGACCTGCCTTTCCCTGATCAACCGCCGGCAATTGCGCCCGTCCGACTTCCGGCACGAAGAGACCGGCGCCGTGCTGTTGTCGGATGACGGGCGCAAGACCGTCCTGACCGCTTGGCAAAAGCGCAAACGGGCCGGAATGCGCCACGCCTTTCTCGACGAAAAACTGCCGCTTGGCCTGTTCATTCATGCGCAGGCGCAATTACTTGCCCGCCATCTGCGCGGCGATCTCGACGGCTACCCAGCCTTCATATGGAAATGACCCATGCTCGTCCTTGTGACCTATGACGTGAACACCCAGACCCCCGCCGGACGAAAACGCCTGCGCCGAATATCGAAAGCCTGCCTCGACCTTGGCCAGAGGGTGCAGTATTCAGTCTTCGAATGCGAGGTCGACCCGGCCCAGTGGACCGCCCTGCGCGCGCGTCTGCTCGACATCTATGACGAGAACACCGACAGCCTGCGGTTCTACTACCTCGGCGCCAACTGGAAACGGCGCGTCGAACATTGCGGCGCGCGACCCGCAACGGATTTTGACGATGTCCTGATCATGTGAGTTGCGAACCCCAAGTGGGCAGGCTGCACCGCGCAGGATCGCGCTCAGAATAATGCTTTGAAATCGTAAAGAAAATTTATCTGGACGCCTCGGGGGTGGCCGATGGCGGTATCATGACACGGCACTTTCGCACAAAACAGGGCTTTTCTCTGGTGCGATCAAAGGGTTAAACAGAGAGCGTCGCCCCCTCACGGGGGCGCGGATTGAAACACGTCGGCCCCGGCCAACGAAACAGCGGCCCGTGGTCGCCCCCTCACGGGGGCGCGGATTGAAACAAGCGCACGATCTCTGGTGTGGTCATCGATCAGGTCGCCCCCTCACGGGGGCGCGGATTGAAACGAGGCGTCCGCCCTCGCGGATCGTCATCGACATGGTCGCCCCCTCACGGGGGCGCGGATTGAAACGCCGCCGCCCTTGGCGGGCGGCCCCGCCTCGAACAGTCGCCCCCTCACGGGGGCGCGGATTGAAACGCCCCGGGTGGGATGCCTTTGGAGACCAATACGACTGTCGCCCCCTCACGGGGGCGCGGATTGAAACCGGCGATAGACCGATTGCTCAACGCTCTTGATCTGTCGCCCCCTCACGGGGGCGCGGATTGAAACCTCGAAGGGCTCGGCGCTCGCGCCACGGCCTGGTCGCCCCCTCACGGGGGCGCGGATTGAAACGTGTTCCTCGCGGACGAAAAGAACCGGATCGAGTCGCCCCCTCACGGGGGCGCGGATTGAAACTGTCTTGGGGTCGAAAAGATCACGAACCGGCGCGGTCGCCCCCTCACGGGGGCGCGGATTGAAACCGCGCCCGCCGCGCGAAAAGGCCGGTTTTGATCAGTCGCCCCCTCACGGGGGCGCGGATTGAAACGTCGCGATACCGCGAGCGGATGCCGTTGCGCATAGTCGCCCCCTCACGGGGGCGCGGATTGAAACTCCATGATTTCCTCGCTGGTGTCGAAAATCGACGGGTCGCCCCCTCACGGGGGCGCGGATTGAAACATGCAGACGTAATCGAACAGGAAGAACGCCGCGCCGTCGCCCCCTCACGGGGGCGCGGATTGAAACCCGATGCTCGCAATGAGCGGCGTGGACGGCGGCGAGTCGCCCCCTCACGGGGGCGCGGATTGAAACACGACCTGCTTGGCGAAGCCTATGACGGACCCAAGGTCGCCCCCTCACGGGGGCGCGGATTGAAACTGCCGACTCGAATTTAACCCGAAGCGTGTCGTAGTCGCCCCCTCACGGGGGCGCGGATTGAAACGATGCGACCCCGGAGAACCTCCGCCCGATGTATGCGTCGCCCCCTCACGGGGGCGCGGATTGAAACTTTGAGAGCTGTTCGATGGTCTTGCCGCCGATGGCGTCGCCCCCTCACGGGGGCGCGGATTGAAACTATGGTCAAGAAAATGCGCGAGGCCCGCCACGTTGTCGCCCCCTCACGGGGGCGCGGATTGAAACCTCGGGAAAGGCCCAGATTTTCACGGAATACGGGGTCGCCCCCTCACGGGGGCGCGGATTGAAACTTGTACGGCTTGCGCTTCTTTCCCATCTCGGCCCTGTCGCCCCCTCACGGGGGCGCGGATTGAAACGGCGGAGTCGCTTGCGCGGTCAAATTGGCTTGCCGTGTCGCCCCCTCACGGGGGCGCGGATTGAAACTTGAGGGCCGGACAACGGCGCAGATCGTGCGCGACGTCGCCCCCTCACGGGGGCGCGGATTGAAACAGCGAGCCGCTGGCGCGGATTGCCGAGCAATACCGTCGCCCCCTCACGGGGGCGCGGATTGAAACGGACATGCGGTTGAAAGAGGGCCGGTGTCATTTGTCGCCCCCTCACGGGGGCGCGGATTGAAACATCTTGAAGGCAAGGAGCAACCTGCCGCTCGTGGGTCGCCCCCTCACGGGGGCGCGGATTGAAACTCCGCGCGAGGCGATTGTTTCTTACGCTCGCCAGGTCGCCCCCTCACGGGGGCGCGGATTGAAACACGTGGCATAAGGTAGACAAGACGAGCGCCGTCCGTCGCCCCCTCACGGGGGCGCGGATTGAAACCGAGAATAGCTATCTCGTCCGCTACTGTGCCGCCGGTCGCCCCCTCACGGGGGCGCGGATTGAAACCCGGCCTCAGGAAATAGCACCTCTAGCAGATCGAGTCGCCCCCTCACGGGGGCGCGGATTGAAACCTGCCCGGACATCGTGCAGATCGAGGAAGCGAAGGGTCGCCCCCTCACGGGGGCGCGGATTGAAACACCTTGGAAAGACCTCTGCATAACTGCGGGATTCCGTAATTTTGGATGATCTGGTATAGTTTCCTCAGGTTATCGAGGTGGTTTCATGGACCTTTTTTTGCGCGA
>PDWJ01004685.1_pt1 | contig 11852 bp, 6 predicted proteins | sample 1430881 | NCBI WGS metagenome assembly PDWJ01 (sample SAMN01162460, study PRJNA174530) | Oral metagenome, whole genome shotgun sequencing project. | biome: Marine environment; feature: Marine mammal; material: Swab sample of the gingival sulcus; isolation source: swab sample of gingival sulcus... | reverse complement strand
TGATTAGACAGTAATTCTATTGCATTATTCGACAAAGGATTTGAACCCGATGAGGCATCATCACTGCGTAGTCCGGGCAATGCTTGAAACTTACCTAAAATAAGCAATGATAATATTTGTTGGTTCAGGTCGTTTTGGTCTAATCTTTTTATTTCGGAGCCGACAGTTTCATCAACATCTAAAATATTAAGTCCAAAATCAACCTTTGGGTTGTTTAAATTGCCTTGCATGCCCAACAAACATTCCACATTCGATTTTTTTTCCTTAAAATTTTCATCTAACATTAAATCATATAGCGGCACTTTTCTAATTTTATAAATTGCCGTCATATCCATATTGGCTTGGTAAGGGTCGCCTGACCATCGTATGGTACTGCCGGGGTCTACCTCGAATTTTTTATTTACCAAATTCTTTAGTGTAAACAGATAATCTCCCTTTGTAATTGAATAAACTCCCGATAAGAATATATCCCCTTCTTTATTCACCTTCAAATCCAGATTACCCATTCCCCTTACCTTTACAATATCGCCGACAGTTTCGTCCATTATTATTTGCAGTTCGGCATCGGAGGTTGCTTGTAGCACACAGTTTATGTTAATTCCGCTTAAATCAACCTTTTGCTCCTCTATAATTATTCGCCTGCTGGTATCTTTTTTTACAAATGTAATGTACTCATTTTCAGACACTTCACTACTTGATGAAAGTGGTAAATAAAATCGTGTTCCTCTTTCTGTTTTCAGTTTAATGTCTACATCAAGATTATCGGGGTCGCCCAATATATTGATACCTCCACTGGCATAAACCTTGCCGTAAAACATAGAGGAATCGGTTTCTTGTGTGTTTAAAAACAAAAATCTGTGGGGTTCAAAATAAAAATCTAATTTTATGTTGTCGAAATGGTTATGTGTAACCTTACCCGAAAGCCAAGCAAAACTATTACGCCCTGCGTTTATTTGCATTCGCTTAAGAGTTATCATATTTTTTTCTATGAAAAGGCTGTCGGAAAAAGTATAATATGTATTCAAATAATTAATCTTAAAACCTGCTCGTATAAATTTAAGCCCTGCATTTATATCGGGTTTCTCGGTGGAACCTTTTACTGTCAGATTTCCGCTTATTTTACCTGTTACTTTGGTTAAATATTCACTTACAAAGGGTGCAATAGTGGCAAAAGGGAAACGATTTACTTTTAAATTTATATCCAAACTGTCTTTTTCAACATTGTACTTGCCTTTCAGTATCATACTTTTTATTCTGAAAAGTTGAGTTTCGGTATATAAGTTTAACAGTGAATTTTCATTATCCCAATCGGCTCGCATTCGTATATCGCCTACTGTTTTATCACCCAATTTAAACCCGATTATAGAATCTACGGAATTGATTCGTAAATTACCCGTTGCAGCTGCTATTTCAGACTTGCCATACATGGTTCCGTGTAGTTTTATTCCATAATCCTTAACAAAACTGTTGAATGAGGATAAATGTATGTTGTCTAATAAAATCTTTAATGTATCATTTTGATTTTCAGATATTAAGCCTGATAATTTCAAAAGTTCGTTATTAGAGCTTTTGGCAATAATATTTCCTAAATCTATTCTATTTGTGTCTATTGACATATTATTGCTGCTTATCACCCATTTATTATCTTCAAAAGCAAATTTTGATGAATCCAATTGTAGATTTATAGTAGGATTAGCAGTTTTGTAATGGTCGAAAAATGCCGATAGAGAAAAATCACCGTTATAATTCAAAGAATCCAAAAAACTGTCCCAAATTAACTTAAAATCGGCTCTATCATTTTGTAAACTTGTATGGAGCAATGAGTTTTGAATGGCACTGCTTTCGCTTAAATAAACCTTATTTAAACTTGCATATACGTCAATTTTATCATCGGGGTTTGTGGCATTTAATATTATTTCTTCAATATTTGTTCCCGATACATTAATGTTTGGGCAATAAAATTGTAAGTTTAAATTATCGGGTTTTAAGTTAAATTTACCTGATAAAGATGTTCCTTTCTCAATTTTTATACCCTGCATGAACATTGTATCTATACCGCTTAAATCTTTTAGCGTTACCTTAAAATCAAAGTTATTATCTCTGTTTAAAGATGTGTATAAACTATCAATATTCTCTACAAACTTAAACGAACTATCAGATAAAGAAGGCATTATATTGTAAAAATACTGCATTGACGATTCGCCAATTGTGGTGGCTTTAAGCCTTCCGTCAAGCTCCACATCTAATATATCAGAGTTGATATTAATTTTATGAGTGGAATCAATGTCATTATAATCTGATTTTAGTGATATTTTCTTGTTGGTTATTGCTCCGTCTTTGTTCTTAATTTCATCTATTTTGCAGTTAATATTTGCTATGAATTTATCCGGATTAGTACCTTTTATTTTGCCATTCATGCTTAATTTGGCTGTAAAAAAGGTATCGGAATACAATTTTAACTCAAAAGGATTAATCTTAGATATTTTTGTATCAAATTCTACTGTCGGTATACTGTCTTTAGTTATGTAAGTAGCCGATAAATCGGCTTTTATATTTGGGTCTTTAACAATAACACTTCCTTTGTACTTGTCTTTGCTCAAAACCGCATCAAAATTAATTTGCTTATAGGTATATCCCATTAACTCAATATTGTTGATAACACCTTTTGCAATTCCTTCAACATCGCCGTCTTTTGTAATATTTATGTTGAGAGTGTCTTTTATATCAAATTTCCCCACAGAATTATCACCAATAAGTTTGCTGACAGATATTGGCTTACCAAGCATATTACCGTTTATGTTATATGTTCCGTTTTGTAGTTGCAAAACATTTACATTGGCATTAATGTTACCCATTTGCGTAATTAATTGCCCCTTAGATTTAAGGTTGCTAATTTTCCCTGCTATTCTACCTCTGTAAAAAATATTTCCAAAATCTTTGACAGATTCGGGTAAGTCTATGAGTGGCTTGCTTGGGTCGTCAGGCGATTTTATGGCGGTCAAATCGTAAATAGATGATTTTAATGTGTCAATTTTTACATCAAAATACATCTTATCCATATCTGACAAGTCATTGATGGTAAAGCGAGTTTTAAGTTTAGTATCTTCGCCATACTCTATCAATAATTTACTGACTAACAAATCATTAAGTGTACCGTCAATTTTGCTTGCTAATTTTACATTACCTTTTAAGACTGCTGCCGTACTTTCAAAAAGTGCGCCGTCTATCATGCTTATTTCGGTAGAATCTGCAACTTCAATGTTCAGCTTTATTTTGTTAAAAAAATCGGCAAAATCATCAGTTGATGAATAACGCATACTCAAACGGGGAGCATATATATTACTATTGGCTGTTAATAATTGAATATTGGATAAATCAATGCAAGTATCGGAATATAGAATATTGGAACTTAAATGTTTTAATCTGAAATTAGATTTATCTATAAAATTGGAGGAATCAATTTGCAGATTTATGGTATTTTTGTGAAAAACAAAATTGCTTAAATAAATATTTAAAGGCGAGAGTTTTATATTATTGTAATCAAAACCTTTAACCACTTTTTCGTCGCTCGCAACAGAGTAATAAACAGCCGAATTTTCTAATTTTATGTTTCTACATTTTATCTTCCAATTAAATTCACTCGAAGTTTCGGTGGTATCAACAGCAGTAGAGTCTGCAAAAGCATCAATAATAAATTGCAAATTCATAACAGAAGCAGTATCAAACTTTAAATTAAATTTAATTTTTTGCAATTTAATTTCGTTAAGTTCAACCACCTCTTTTGAAAGGCTTATATCATCTATTCCTACAGCTACATAATCAGCGTATATAAGGGTGTCTTTTTGTTGGTCTTCTATATAAAATTTCTCTAAAATTATATGTTCAAATATGGAAATATCAACCCCTTTCAAACTAACAACTGTATTTGTCTTTTCCGACAAATAAACCGTAAGTTTGTTGGTCATCCATCTTTGTACTGCCGGCAATTTGAAAACTCCGTACAAAATCATCGGCAAACCAATAAAAACAACCGCTAAAATAATGAGTATTTTATACCGCTTTTTAATAATGTATAAGTTTTTTATAATTAATAATTTACAATGGTTAAAAACCTGTAGCTATTACCAAATAAAGTATACTACCTATATTTAGTGAAAAAGTTTAAACCACCTCATTCGTTAAACAAGCATTAAAGCAAATTACGGAGCACAAAGATATATGATAATTTTCAATTTTCACATAGAACTCATTTTAACTTTTTTATTTCTTAAAATAGAAACATTACAACCACTAAAAATCCTGTATAGATAATTGCAACTGTGGTGCAGCAGGCTTATGTATACCGAGTTCTATATAATCCCAAGCCGATAGTGCTATCATTGCGGCATTATCAGTTGCCCAACGCAATGGAGGCAAACACAACTCAACATTCATTTTATTGCTTAATTCCAATGCTTTTTCTCTTAACTGAGGGCTTGCCGCAACTCCGCCAACTATTACAAAGGATTTTGAACGGTTTGCTTTTAAAGCTTTCTTCGATTTTGTCATTAATACATCCATAACGGCATCAACAAACGATGATGCTATATTTTCGTAACTTTCTAATTCTTCGGCAGTAGACATATATCTGGCAACAGCAGATTTTAATCCCGAAAAAGAAAATTCTAATTTCTCGTGCAACATAGGACGAGGAAAGTCAAGTGTAGATTTTCCGTTTTTTGCCAATTTATCAACGGCAGGACCTCCGGGATAGGGCAACCCAAGCATTCTCCCGACTTTGTCGTAGGTTTCGCCAACAGAATCATCTCTGGTAGTTCCTAATATCTGTATATCCGATTTATCTTTCATGTATGCCAAAAATGTGTGTCCGCCCGATACCAATAATATTGTTGCAGGATATTTTACACGTTTTTCTTCCAAATCGGCACTTCTTAAATGGCCGCGCAAGTGATTTATGCCATACACAGGTTTGTTCCATGCCATTCCCAATGCAGCAGCCGTATTTGTGCCTACCAATAAGGAACCTATTAAGCCCGGACCGCGAGTTACTGCTATTGCTTTGATGTCGTCAATTGTTATATCTGCTTTTTTTAAACTTGCATTTACGGTTGGTAATATTGTACTAATATGCGCACGTGCCGCGTGTTCGGGGAAAATACCTCCGAATTCTTCGTGTATATCTATCTGTGATGAAATCATTGATGATAAAACCTGTCCGTCTTTGTCTACAAGTGCAACGGCTGTGTCATCACATGATGTTTCTATTCCTAATATAAATTTGCTCATTGTTTTTTGTATGTTAAATTTGGGAAATTATCAATTATCCATTGTCAATTATCCATTCCCCTAATGTGCGTTTTTCAGTATCAAAGTTTACACCGACCTTAACGATTTGTCTTTCATCAGCCGTGTATGCTATTGTATAATTCTTGCTGTTGATTTGTTTAATGGCTTCTTCGGGTGTACTATCTGTTTTAAACTCAAAAACATATATGGCATCTTCCAACTTAACAACGGCATCAGCTCTGCCTATTGATGTCTTTACCTCAGAATCAATAAATTGCCCCATTAGTGTAAATAATATGTAAAATATTGTGTGATAGTGTTTTTCAGTTTTGTTATCTAAATCATAAGGTATTGAGGCAAAAAATGATTGCATACGAATAAGGCATTGTTCTAAATTACCTGCTTCTAAATCTTCAATAAACGATTCCACGAAAAAAGTGCCTTCTCTTGCAAGGACTTTGGTATAAGTAGGTATAAGAGATTCCAAAAAACCTATCTTTACCTCTTCATTTGGATAGCCTAAAACAAAAGAATTAAATCTTTTAATGTATTTCTTTATTGTAATATATCCGCTTTGGTAAAGAACAGGAATAATATCTTCAATTTTATCGGTTGCCCTGTCAAATTGACTTGCTTTTACTTTTATATTGTCAATATTCCTTAAATCAACTTTCATTTTCTGCATTAACTCTGTCAGAAAAGTAGGAGTGCCGCTTGAAAACCAATAGGTGCCATATTCTAAATTTTGGAGTACACTTACAATACTAAAGGGATTGTAAATATCAGGGCTGTTTATACTGAAATGATAGCCGTCATAATTCTTCTTTAGATGATTAACTGCTTCGTCATAGGTCTCATTATTTTTAGCGGCAAGTTTTTGTATGCCATCTTTTAATTGGGTAAGTAATTCTTCCTCTGTAATTCCACAAATACCGGCATATTTATTTAACATGCTAATATTATTCAAGTTATTAAGCTCACTGAAAATACTCAGTTGACTAAATTTTGTAATACCCGTTAAGAATAAAAAGCGTAGATATTTACCAACTTCTTTTAAGGGACTGAAAAACTTGCGCAATTCACCTCGTAGGGTCTTCTGTAATTCCAAATCTGTATTTGTATCTAAAAGAGGCGAATCATACTCATCTATTAATACAACAACCTGTTTGCCTGTTTGTTCATAAGCACGCTGTATTAAGTTTCTAAAACGAATGGTTGTATCATCACTATCATTATCTTCTCTGCCGTATTTTTTTTCCCATTGGATAATATGCTGGTTTATTACAACCCTTAAATCTTCAATAGTTAAGTATTTTTTTATGCTAAAATCAATATGAAAAACAGGATATGTTTCCCAATCTTTTTCTACAGTACTAATGTAAAGCCCGTCAAATAATTCTTTTTTGCCTAAAAAATAGGCTTCGAGTGTGGACACCAAAAGGCTTTTTCCAAATCGACGAGGTCGCGAAAGAAAATAGACTTTCCCCTCGCTTACCATTTGGTGTATAAGCTTTGTTTTATCAACATAAACAAAGTTATTGTTTCTTAAATCTTCAAAATCTTGTATTCCTACCGGATAGTATTGTGGCTTTTTTGTTTTCATTTGTTTATATTTTGTAGCCGTTGGCTTAGTTTAACCGCAAAGAACACTAAGTTTGTTGCAAAGGACGCAAAGTTTTTGTTATAACTTCCGTCTTCGGTTTTCTGTCTTCCGTCCTTATAATCATGCCGTTGCGGTCAATTGAACAATCTGTTGTAAAGTTTGCACGCTTATGCAGCCCTCTCTTTCTACCGTTGGAGGATTGTTTCTGCAATTAATAATAGTTGATGGTATTTCATTTTTTATACCTTTATCAATTACTATATCAGGCGTTCCATTTAATTCGTCAAGTATCTCATCAACAGAGTTTTGAGTGTTTGGATTGCCGTGTTTATTTGCACTTGTAACCAATAATGCTCCTGTTTGTTCTAAAACGCCTAAAAATGTTTTGTCATCAGGTATTCTTACGGCAATTTCTTCGCGCCCTTGGAGCCACTCCGGACGTTTGCTGTTTTTAAACCCAAGAACTAAAGATAATGCTCCGGGTACAAATTCAGAGTTTAACAGTTTGTGTACATTATCGTTAATTTCTATGTTTAAATCTTCTAATTGCTGCATATTGGCAACCATAATTGGCAGAAACCAATCTTTTGGTCTACTCTTTAAACTATAAATTTTGTCTACTGCCTCAGGAAATTTAGGGCTTGCCGCCAATCCATAAATAGTGTCGGTGGGCAGTAAGGCTACGCCTCCGTTTTGCAGACATTCTACTATTTGGTTTATATTTTTCATACATTTATTTTTTGTAGCCGTTGGCTTGGTGTAACCGCAAATAACGCAATATTTTTGTCTCAATTTCCGACTTCAGTCCTCCGTTTTCGGTCTTCTGTCTTCCGTCTTCTGACCTCCGTCTTTCAATCTATATTTTGTTCGTTTATTGGGACTGCTATTTTCGGATAAATAAATTGATTTTTGGTAAACCTTTCTCTATTGCTTATAATAACTTCGGGACTTGCTCTTAAAATACCACTTTTGTTAATCGTATAGTTATTTCCCGAAAGCTTTTTAATAATATCCTGATGTGCTCCCGCTACATAAATTTCTTTGTTATCTATTAATTTTTCAACTTCTTCGGCAATTTTGCCATATACCATTTTTTGTAACTTATTATTGTTGAAATAAGCAATAAACGCATTGTTTTTTATGGATTTTGCCGTTATTATTGAAGGTAGATTATATTTTTGCCATAATTCCAAACCTATTAATTCAAATGAAGAAACAGGGCATACGGGAATATTTAGTCCGTAAGACAAAGCATTGGCAAAGGAAACTCCCGTGCGAACACTGCTTGTGCCTCCCGGACCTATATCTACAATTATTTCCGAAATATCTTGTACTGTTTTTCCCAACTTGCTTAAAGCATCTGTTAATATAACAAATAACTCCCTTTTTTGAGCCAAGTTTACGCTTTTGTCTGTGTATATAATTTCTTTGCCTTTGCTTATTATTACGGCAAATTGTCCTGATGATGTTGTAATACCTAATGTAAGCATATTAAATTTATTCAATTAAGAATTAAGAATTAAAAATTATCAATTGTCAATTATCAACTATAATTTATCAACTGTCAATTATCAATTCTCCATTATCAATTAACTCTTTGTGTTTTTCTCCTTTTGCCGTAAAGTTTATTTTTCGATGATTTTCGTTTTCTTCGTCTATCTCTATCGATATTAGTAAATATTCATCAAAATTATCGGCAATTTTTTTGCCCCATTCCATAAAAACTATTGAGCTGTCGAAATACTCAGTAATACCTAAATCATCAAACTCCTCAATATTTTCAATTCTGTATAAATCTATATGTAGAACAGTTGCCGTTTTTGTTTCATAAAAATTGGCAATATTGAAAGTAGGGCTAATAACTTTTTTGGAATATTCATAAGCTTGCAACACGCCCTGTACAAAGTGTGTTTTGCCTGCTCCCATATTCCCGTCTAAAATAATTAAATCGGATAGGTTTAAAAATTTAGCTATCTTTTGTGCAATAGCTTTTGTTTCTTCTACGCTTTTTGAAACCAGTTGTAACATTTTGTATGTTAGTGTGTTAAAAAATAGAATTAAGGTTGCATTTAATTATAAAGGCAGCAATACCTTATTTTTTGAGGCTGCAATATAGTAAATATTGTTAAAATATGAAAAAAAGACAAGTCCTTACTTTTTAGGACTTGTCTTAACGACTATTACTAACAATGATATGTTTAATGTGAAAATTAGCTAATAAGTAATTACCTAATTTTCAACTTTTTCGTCTTCTCCTGCACTATTCTCATAAGTAACATTCTCAACAACAGCATTACTGTTTCTCCACAATCCGTTTGACTGACTATCTTTTATCAAGCAGTTGCGAACAGTTGGGGTATTAGCTAAAGATGCGTTACACACAACTGCTGCTGAATAGTCGGCATAAGAACCAGCTCTTATAATTTCACAATTTTCTAATATAGAACCTTCTGCTGTTCCACTTTGGAAATTTATAAAATCCCACGAACCTGATGCTACCATAGGTATAAACTTTATTTTATTATTTTCTGTGCCTTTGGCTATTAGTTTACCCATTTCATTATCATCAGCCCCTACTGTTATGCCTGCGTCTTCTACAAATCTTACGGTAGTTCCCGCTTCTATAACTAATGAACAAGTTTTTTTTGAACCAATGTCAAGAGGTTGCCCCATGATGGTATAAGGACAGGATTGTTTTAACCAAGTAAACTCTCCCTCTTTATGGTCGAAGTTACGACCTATTATAGCTATTCCGTAACCATCATCGGCTATGTTGTTGTTGGTTTCAATCAGGTGTACCCAATTGGCATGAATTACTATTGATGATTTTTTCGAATTACTAATTGTATTATTTGCAAACTTTGAAAAATGCCCTTCGTTGCTACATTGTATTCCATCGGTTACAGAGTTTTTTATTTCTGTATTGGTGCAGCTTATCACGGCTTTATCTAATCTTAAAGATGCCGAATATTCAGCATAATCACCTCCGCCGTCTATTACACAATGGTCTAATACAGAGCCTTCGGCAGTATATTCTCCAAAATACAAATAATCCCAATTTCCGCCTGAATTTCCTACTTTTTCCGTAACAAATTTTATTTTCTCATCAGCTGTTCCTTTGGCAATTAAATTACCTGTTTTGTTGTCTTCGCATCCAATTTTAATACCGGCGGACTCCATAAATGATATAGTACAGCCTTTTTCAATGGTCAAAGTTGTTCCGTGTGTTGAGCCTATGTCTAATGTACCATGAGTAATGGTATAACGAGAACCGAGATTTTGCCAAACAAAATTTCCTTTTGTATCTAAGTCTCCGTCCACGTATATTCCATGTAAACTGCTACCGTCAATTCGGCTCGGAGTAGCTTGTTTAGTTCCCAAAGTATGAACATAGTTTGCATAAATATTAATGGCATTTCCCTTACATTCTTTTACTTCATTATCTTCAAATGATTCAAAAAACGCATCTTTACCACAAGCAATACCGGCACTTTCCGATTGTGTTACGGTGTTATGATTAAATGTAATACTCTTGTTTACGATAACTATGCTTCCGCTATATTCGGCATATCCTCCCGCATAGCTTATGTCGCAATATTCCATAATACTTTCTGTACTTGAAAATTCACCAAACAGTAAGTAATGCCAGTCACCGGCTTGTTTTGATGCTTTTGCAGAAGTAAAAATAATGTGTTTGTCGGCAGTTCCCTGTGCTACTAATTTTGAATTTTGCATTTCGTTTTCGCCAAACCTTAAACCTGCATCTTCTTCAAATTTTATGGTAGTACCCGGTTCAATTGTAAGAGTTGCATTTACAATTTCTATATTACTTTTTACAATGTGAGTATATTCGCTTTTCCATACTTCGTCTTTGGTTATGTTCTCGCTATGAGTTATAACACTAACATCTTGTACCGTAATCTTTTTGGTGCTTTCGTAATACCTGTCCTCGTCTTTAAATTTAATCTTTAGTGTTATGGTTATTTCTCCCGGGTCGGTAAATTTTATTGTTATCGACTCGCCGTCAAAAACCTGCGTTCCAAGCATCCATTTAATAGATTCAACTTCGCTCATATCTACCTTTGCGGTAAGAACTACATTTTCGCCAATTTTAGGAGACGGAATATTGATTGTAAATTCAGGGTTTTCCCTCTTTGGCTTTGTGGGATCCTCTTTCTGCTCACAACTAAAAAATACTGATACCATCATCAGTACTAACAATAATTTACTTAATTTTTTCATGTTTGTTTATTTTAATTAATACTACAAATGTTTGGTTTTACACCGAAATTCCTTTAGCAAAGTTGTTCGATTTTTGTTTATAAAACAAATATATTATTTTCGTTTTTGACAGATATATAAAATTACTTGATGAAATTATGATTTATATTGATAAAATTTTATGTATCTTTGCAATAAAAATAATTATGTTAGAATTTAGAGAAAAGTATATAAATCCTTTTACGGATTATGGTTTCAAGAAATTGTTTGGAGAAGAACCCAACAAAGATTTGCTTATTGACTTTTTGAACGAGCTATTGAAGTCTGAACAAGGAAAAATTACAGATTTACAATATCTTAAAAATGAAAAACTTGGTAATACGGAATTAAACAGGAAGGCTATTTTTGATTTGTATTGCACAAATGAAAAAGGCGAAAAGTTTATTGTAGAACTTCAAAAAACAAAACAGAAATTCTTTAAGGACAGGACAGTATATTATTCAACTTTTCCCATACAAGAACAAGCAAAAAAAGGTAGTGATTGGAGTTTTGAACTCAATAAAGTTTACACGGTTGCTATTTTAGATTTTGTTTTTGATGAAGATAAAAAGGACAAAGACAAATATCGTTACGATGTAAAATTAACGGATATTGAAACAAATAAAATTTTCTACGATAAATTGATGTTCATTTATCTTGAAATGCCAAAGTTTAACAAGACTGAGAAAGAATTAAAAACAAG